>ENA-OQET01000083-OQET01000083.1-human-gut-metagenome-genome-assembly--contig:-NODE-83-length-49438-cov-5.225224_pt1 | contig 49438 bp, 39 predicted proteins | sample MGYA00242800_ERZ504645 | MGnify/ENA primary metagenome ERZ504645 (study PRJEB26092, sample SAMD00036308) | human gut metagenome | host: Homo sapiens | study: EMG produced TPA metagenomics assembly of... | reverse complement strand
TCTGATATGTTGAAATAATCAAGAGTTCCTTCCGGGAGAAGGAGACGATAACCGTTTGTTTCCATTATATTTTATTTTTATTCTTGTAGGCAAAGATAATATTTATTGAATTAACCCCTCAAGTTTTACGTTGATCCTTTTTTGAGTCCCATGAAAAAACCACCGATATGTGCCATACTTCACTTATTCTCAACGATTTGCGTGAATCATTTTCAGGGATGAAATTCTACATTTGCATACCCTACTGAATGACGGATGAAATACAACGTCTGCTACAGGCTTTCTTATCCGATGATAATGATTGTACCTACAGGCGGATAATAGTAAGAGAAACAAAAAACGGTGGTTTTTTAGAGCCGGCAATAATAAAAGCCACCGAATTTAACATTTCTCTCCAGCCATCCGCTTCATTCAGGATTGACGAAATTACCGAATGTGCAACTTCAAAAAGAAAATGATCATGAAACAAGGAACAATGAACATTCTATTTTTCGTTCTGAAAACAAAACTGCTGAAAAATGGCGAGGCTCCAATCCTAATGAGGATTACCATAAACGGGCAATATGAAGAAATAAGAATACAGAGAAGCGTTCCATTAAAGAGCTGGAATCCGGCCAAGGGATGCAGCAAAGGAAAAGACAGGGCGTCCATCGAACTGAACAACTATATTTCCGCCCTCACTACACGCGCATACGAAAAGCACAAGGAACTGAACTTTGAATCGGCACTGATAACTCCAAAGACGATATTAAAGCGTGTGTTCGGAAAGGATGAGACTATCCGGACGTTGCTTGGAACAGTCAAAGAAGAAATTTCTTCTATGGAGAAAGTTGTTGACATAGACTATTCTCCCGTCACCATCAACCGTTATAAGAATGTGCTCAGAAAACTTGAAACGTTTGTGCCACGTTTTTATGAGAAGGATGATATTACATTCCATGAACTTTCCCCTGATTTCATCAAGGCTTTTGATGTTTTCCTGAAGACAGAAGCCAGACTGTGCCGCAACACAATAGTCCGCTACATGAAATGCCTGAAGAAAATTCACCAATATGGCAATAGCCAAAGAATGGATGCGGAAAGACCCGTTTTACGGATATAAGATGGAACAGGACGAGACAGATCCGGTATTCCTGACAAATAACGAGCTTCAGGCTATAATGAACAGGGAATTTGATATTCCGAGGCTGGAGCTTGTCAAGGACATCTTTTTGTTTGCGTGCTTCACCGGTCTGGCGTTCGCTGATGTATCCACATTAAGACCGGAACATCTGGAGCAGGACAATAACGGTGACTGGTGGATAAGAAAAGGACGTGTAAAGCTGGAGAGAAGAAGAAAGTCAAGTTCCATAGCAAATGTTCCACTTCTTCCTGTTCCATTGGCAATACTTAAGAAATACGAATCACATCCGATATGTCTTAAACAAGGGACTTGCCTTCCTGTTGTCTGCAATCAGAAGGCAAACAGCTACCTGAAGGAGATTGCGGACTTCTGCGGCATCAAAAAGAATCTGACCACACATCTTTCAAGACATTCAAGTTTTCTTTTCTAATTGAAATACAGACAATTGGAAAATATCTATACTATAATAGGTAACGATTTAGAAACGAGCGAACTACGTATATTTGTCATGTTTTGCATTAAGTCTAAAGAACACTTTTATTACACTGCAAAGATAGTATTTTTTTGTTTATCTGCAATTTCCCTGATTGTAATTTTAACTGGCAATAGCAGATGCTACAGCAGGTTCAACAGGCAATTTTGATAAACCTTATTTCATATTTTCCTAATTAATGTAGCAAATCCCATTCAGGGCTGTTCATCAACTCCACGCTGACGCAACTCGGGTGCAATATTTTATGGAAGATGTTTCGCAACGGAATGCTGGAACATTACGGGCTGTTTCTGAATCTGGAAACGATGAAGGTGAATCCAATATCTGTGTAGGTTTACCTTATAGAAATGAAAGGTATTAAATGATAACCAAGCAGAGATGCAATCACATAATCTCTTATGATGACGGTGAAGATAACCTGCTCAAATTCGATTAGAGCAAGGCTAAGATTTCTGAAGAGATTCTATCTTTATCATGTTCTTGACAAAGTAGCACATTCCCATCCAGCATTGTAATGTGTTTGATTGCTTAGTTCTTATCTAAACTTTGAAAATTTCATTGATAATCAACTGGCTATATTCGCCTATTTTGCTACAATGTCCTTTAGTTTTAATCTTTCAAAACGACATTTTTTTGTACTTCAGCATTGAATAGATGTCTGTTATTTAAATGAAGTTTTGACATTATCATTTCTCCTTGGCACTAGCAGTTTGTATACGTTTCTCATAAAGAAATAGTATCCAATTATTATTATTTATTCGGTAAACACTAATTATATTCTGATGGCAGACATCCATATTCTTCCTTAAAGTACTTGGCAAACTGCTTGGGGGACAGCCCCACCTGATAAGCTATTTGAGAGATACTGAGTTGACTCTTCTCCAATAATTGTTTTCCGCGTTTAAGACGTAAGATTCTCATAAACTCCAAAGGAGACTTCCCCGTAATAGACATCAACTTCTTATATAGACCACTCCGGCTAATACCTATCTGCGCGCTGAGCTCCTCAACGGAAAACTCTGAGTTATCCATATTTTCTTCCACAATGCGGATAGCCTTCTCTATTAATTGTTCATCCAGACTGCTAATCGTTATTTCGGATGGAGATACCTCCATCTTACCGAACTTTTCATGGTTGCTCTGTGTCCATTGCAGCAACTTCTGAATCCGCAACAATAGGATGTCGAGGTTGAAAGGCTTGGTGATGTAGTCGTCGGCTCCTTCGCGCAATCCGCCCAACACATGTTCTTCGGCGGTGCGGGCGGTCAGCAGGATGACGGGGATGTGCGAGAACCGGATGTCCGTCTTGACGGCATGGCATAATTCCAGCCCGTCCATGACAGGCATCATCACGTCGCTGATTACCATTTGTACAGACTGCTGCGACAGGATCTCAAGTGCTTCCTTGCCGTTGGAAGCCTCGAACACCTGATAGTGTTCTTTCAGGCATCCCACTAGGAAACGGCGGAAATCGTCGTTGTCCTCCACCACAAGAACCGATATGCCTTCCTCTTGAGAGCCGTGGCAAAGCTGCCTTTCCTCATTCGTCTCGCCCACGACAGGCAAGGTAATGACAAAGATGCTTCCTTGCGGCCGATTATCGGTTATCCGGATGGTACCTTGGTGCAAGGTCACGTATTCTTTAACGATATGCAATCCGATGCCGCTGCCTACATACGTTGTGGCGGCGTGCTGTTCCTGAAAGAAACGGTCGAACACTTTTTCCTTGTTCTCGTCCTTGATGCCAATGCCTGTATCGGCCACTTGTATGCGTACATGTTCTTTTTCCGACACACGTATTTTATCGACCGTAACCACCACGCTTCCATCTTCCCGATTGTACTTGACGGCATTGGACAGAAGGTTGAGCAAAATGCGTTGCATCTTGTTTCGGTCAAAGGACATGCTGATATCGGCATCCATCAGGTTCAACTCCAACTGTATGCCGTTTTTAAGAGACAGTTCCTTGAAGGAATCGCAAGTCTCTTTGACAAAATCCGACAGGTTACCGTATGAAAGAGAGAGTTGGGCTTTCTGCTTATCCAGTTTTCGGAAGTCAAGCAACTGATTGACCTCGTCCAGTAAAGCCACCGCATTGCGATGAATCAGCTCCAAGTCTGCTTTCAGGTTTCGGGCCGACTCCGAAGCCAGCAGCTTTTCGAGCGGAGTGATAATCAAAGCCAGCGGAGTACGAAGGTCGTGACTGACATTGGTGAAGAAACGCATCTTCGCCTCATCCATTTCATGCTGTTGCGTTATCTCCATCTCATGCTTTTGTTGTTCCATCAAGCGTTTGTGCTTTCTTTGGGTATTCCTTAATATAAGAAGGAAAAGAAAAATGACCATCAGCGCATAACACCCATACGCCGGCAACGAAAGCCAAAACGGAGGACGGACGTGAATAAGTAAAAAAGATACAGGATTGTCGTATCCGTTAGGCTCATACACTTTTACTTGCAATCGGAAGGTCCCGTAAGACAAACGGTTGAAATGAATGCGGTTTCCCTCCAGCTTCACCCATTCCTCCTGTTCTCCCAAGCGATAGGCAAATTGCTGCTTGTGCCGATTCTGATAATCCATGGACGATACCTCCAGCGCAAAATTACTATCGGAATAGTCCATGGTTATCTCCTCTAATAGCTGAATGTTTTTGGGGAGCAGGATGCGTCCGTTGGAAGTACGGGAACCGACTTCCATTTTCTGATTCGCCAACAGCAAGCCGGTAAATACAACAGGATTCCCGGAACGATTGTAGAAGTTGGTTGGCCGGGGAGTTATTTTCAAATATCCGCCAATGCCTCCCATCAGGATTTCCCCTTGCCCGGTGCAGGTAATGGAATGTGAGTTAAAAGTCATATCGCCAATACCGTCTTCTTCAAAATAGGGGTAATACAAGTAGGATGAAGACTTTCCCGTCGGAGAGGCCGCCACCCAAATATTTGTTATTCCATGATCGGTCGCCACCCAAATGTTCTTATACTTGTCTTCCGTCACGGCACGAATGCACTGGTGCGACAGCCCGTCTTCTATAGAAAGGTGTATCATTCCATCCTTTTTCTCGTCAAAAACAGTCATTCCGGTACGAGTACCAATCCACAACAATCCGCGACTGTCATAAAACAGACAGGTGATATAAGAATCGGGCAAGGACTGAGTCCCAGCTTTATTCCCTGTTAGGGAAACCATCTTTCGCGTATAGATATCCATAGAATAAAGTCCGCTGCTGGTTCCGACATACAGGTTACGTCCTCCCGAATAAGCCAGATCCATGATACTGTTCGTTTGGAGGATGGAAGAATCCATCGTATAGGCGGTAAAGTTCCCATCGGCATCCATGGCATACAATCCTTGCATAAACGTACCGAACCAAATGGTTCCGTTCGCATCTTCCGCTATGCGTCGGATGTATTTCAATGAAGCGGGAGCGGCATTACGCAATGGAATGAACGTTCCTCCTTGTTCATAAAAAGCTCCTCCTCCATAAGTTCCGAACCAAAGCCTGCCCTTGGCATCCAGACACGAACAAATAATCAAATCGGAAGGGATGGAGTGTTTTTTCATTTTTAAAGCGCGTATAAGAGGCCTTGCCCGCATCCTGTCGGATTAGCCCCTCTCCATCGAACCCCATCCACAGGTTTCCTTCCTTGTCTTCCTGCAAGCATTTCACGTCTTCCTGTTCCGGCAAGAAACAAGTGTTGAAGGCTATTTTATCCAAAGCGGCAAAAGATACTCCCTGTTTGCCCGTTCCTACCCACATGGTGTTCTGATTGTCTTTGAAAAAACAATTGATATGATTGTCGGCCAATGAAAAAGGATTCTCTGATTTCTTGTTTATCCGCACCAATTGCTTGTCTTGATTGTAACTGATATAAACTCCTTTGTCATCCGTTCCAATCCATAAATTGCCGTCCCCGTCATCCATTACGGCAGTTATCAACGCATCTGTCAATTCCTGCCCACCGATGTAATCTATCCATTGCTTTTGATTGGTATCATAACATTGCAAGCCCGAAGCATGCGAAGCGTAAAACCAAAGCCTGTCCACCGTATCTATATAAAGGTTATATTGCAAACCGGAAGAGAGGGTTCTTCGTGTTTCCGGACGGATCTGTTGAAAGTTTGAATCGATGCGGGCTATTTCTCCATTCGAGAAGAGCAGATAGGCACACGAACGCCGACAAACAACCTGTTGCAATTTTTTCCTTTCCAGGCAGTTGAAAGGTATGCAACTTATTCTTTGTAAAATCATAATGGAACAACGTATCCATCACGGTACACCACAGATTGTAATCCTTATCGACAGTAAGATAGCTCACCTCTCCCGTTATTCCATATTTATTTAAAATAGGCTGTATCTTGTTCTCCAATTTATCTTGTTCCCGATCGTAGATATAATAACTGACGGGACCCTTTATCCAAATATTGCCTGCCGCATCTTCTGCGATAGATTCAATGTCATTGTTGTAAGCCCCTAATTGGGTCGTTGTGTATTTCTTGAACTGATAACCATCGTATCTGTTCAGACCGTTGAGCGTGGCAAACCACATGAAGCCATACCGGTCGCGCAGGACAGACCGTACATAATTATCCGAAATCCCGGACTTCACATCAAGATTTCTAAAGTTTAATCCGTCGTGCGCATATACAAGCCCACAGACAAAACACATCAAAATCAGGAGCAAGTTCTTTTTCATCATATCAGTATTAGGTTTAACGCTGCAAAGTTATAAAAATCAAATGGGATAATAGAGGCAAACACTATCCCAAATGAGTAAAAACACTTCCCAAATTGATAAATACACAATACGGATAGTCTGATAATCAATTGAAGAAGCCGATTTATATCTTTCCTCATACATTTGCCAGCACAAAAAGAACCGAATTTAAATTTAATGAATAACATGAAGAATACCCTTGTAACCCTATGTCTTTCCGCAGTACTCTGCGGTGCGTGTTGTACAGAAACGCAACAGCAGGCATCTCCCTTTGTACAAGTTGAAAAGGGAATGTTTGTCCGTGATGGCAAACCTTATAAATATATCGGTGCCAACTTTTGGTATGGAGGCATTCTTGCTTCCGAAGGTGAAGGAGGAAATCGTGAACGCTTGGTTCAGGAACTGGATTCCTTAAAGAGTATAGGTATAGACAATTTAAGAATACTGGTAGGCAGCGACGGTGCCCGTGGAATTACCTCGAAAGTAGAGCCTACGCTCCAGACAGCACCGGGTGTTTACAACGATACCATTCTTGCCGGGCTGGACTTTCTTCTTTTTGAAATGAAAAAAAGAGACATGCTGGCAGTTCTCTACCTGAACAATTCCTGGGAATGGAGCGGCGGGTATAGCCAATATCTGGAATGGGCCGGAAAAGGAAAAGCCCCTGTCCCAAGCATAGACGGATGGCCGGCATTCATGGATTATGTTAAGGAATTTCCAAACAACAAGAAAGCAAAATCACTTTTTGCCGACTATGTAAAGGATATCATTACCCGAATCAATAGGTATACAAACATAAGTTATGTGGAAGACCCCACAATCATGTCATGGCAGATAGGCAACGAACCTCGTGCGTTCTCGGGAGAAAACAAAGAGGCTTTCGCTATCTGGATGGCTGAGGTTAGTCGTTTCATCAAGTCGCTCGACCGGAATCATCTGGTCTCAACAGGTAGCGAGGGCAAACATGGCTGTGAGGAAGACCTCGCCCTGTTCGAGCGAATCCATGCCGACAAGCACATTGACTATATGAACATTCATATCTGGCCCTACAACTGGGGATGGGCGCCGGCAGACAGTTTGTCGGAAAAGGCAGAGGCAGCGCAGTTGCAATCGAAACAATACATAGACGAGCATCTGGAAATAGCACAAAAATATGGCAAACCGTTGGTTTTGGAAGAATTCGGTTATCCAAGGGACGGGTTCCGGTTTGACAAATCAGCTACAACACAGGCACGAGATACCTACTATCAATACATATTCAGCCTGATAACCGATAGGACCGCGCAATCAGCCGGACTGGCTGGATGCAACTTCTGGGCATGGGGCGGACTGGCTGCCCCCAAGCACTTATATTGGCAAAGAGGAGATGACTATACGGGCGATCCGGCGCAAGAGCAGCAAGGCCTGAATTCGGTATTTATGTCCGACAGTACCACTATAGCCATTATCCGTACTGCCAACCAACAACTGAAACAACATTCATTTTAACTATTTATACCATGAACAGAAACAGAAAAATTTGGATTGCCGGCTTCATGCTGTACCTGTGTACCGCATCCATGTTTGCACAAATCCGCGGAAATGAAATCCGCGTGGTGGTCTCGCCCGATCTTTCGGACTGGACATACCGACTGAAAGAGAAATGTACTTTCACCATTCAGGTGTACAAAGCGCAGAATGTATTGCCCGATGTGAAAGTGGACTATGAACTAGGCCCTGAGTGGTATCCCACAGAAAAGAAAGATGGAGTATCACTGAAGGATGGAAAGCTGACTGTCAGCAGCAGCATGAACACTCCCGGTTTTCTTCGTTGCAAAGTGAAGGCATACGTTGGCAACAAGACATACGACGGCATGGCAACCGCCGCATACGCTCCGGAATCCATCCGGGCACATGCCGTAAACCCAAGCGACTTTGACAACTTTTGGGAAGGCACTTTGAAAGAAGCCCGCCAGGTACCTTTGTCTTCCACCATGGAACTGCTACCGTCACGCTGCACCGAAACGGTCAATGTCTATCAGGTCAGTTTCCAAAACATCCGTCAAGGCTCGCGTACTTTCGGTATTCTCTGCATGCCTAAAGCTTCCGGCAAGTATCCGGCACTGCTCCGTGTACCCGGTGCGGGAGTGCGTCCCTACTACGGCGATGTGGAAACAGCTGCCAAAGGTGCCATTACTTTGGAAATCGGTATTCATGGCATTCCGGTAACCATGCAACAGTCTGTCTATGACGAGCTGGCATACGGGGCACTTTACAATTATCAGTATCAAAATGATGACAATCGTAACTACAGTTATTACAAGCGTGTATTTGTGGGTGCCCTGCGGGCGGTCGATTTCATAACCTCTCTTCCCCAATACAACGGCAAAGCCTTGGGTGTAACCGGTTCCAGCCAGGGCGGTGCGTTGTCTATGGTTACAGCCGCATTAGACAAACGGGTTACGTTCTATGCCGCCATTCATCCTGCCATGTGCGACCATCGGGCACACTTGCAGAAGGTAGCCGGAGGCTGGCCGCATTATTTCTACTATTTCCCGACTCCTACCCCGCAACGAATCCAAACGGCAGATTACTATGACATGGTCAACTTTGCCCGCCGGATTACGGTACCCGGCTGGTTCAGTTGGGGATACAACGACGATGTGTGCCCACCTACTTCCACATACGCCGCTTACAACAGTATCACCGCCCCCAAGGAACTTCACCCCTATCTGGAAACCGGACACTACTGGTACCAGGAGCAATACGAACAATGGAGCCAATGGCTGTGGGCGCAAATGGGATTATAAACAAGAAACATTTAATTTTATAGAAAGACACAATATGAAAAGAAATCTTCAAAAAGGCATATTAGTCACCAGTGCTTGTGCCGCATTTTTATTGGGCAATGTACAGCAGGCTTACGCCGTTGCAGCAGATGCCATCGAGATTGTACAACAAAACAAGAAGATTGCCGGTACTGTGGTTGATCAAAACGGTGAAGCAGTAATCGGTGCCAATGTAATACAGAAAGGGACAACCAACGGAACCATCACCGACATTGACGGTAAGTTCACCTTGGAAGTGCCTGCAAAAGCCGTACTGACCGTCAGTTTTATCGGATATCAATCGCAAGAGGTAGCTTTAAAAGGAAACGAAACCCAACTTACGGTTACGCTCAAAGATGACACGGAAGTATTGGATGAAGTGGTAGTGGTGGGATATGGTACGATGAAGAAGAGAGATTTATCCGGTGCGGTATCTCAGATCAAGAGCGATGACCTGATGAAAGGAAATCCGACTGATTTAAGCCAAGGCTTGGCCGGTAAGGTAGCTGGTGTACAGATCAATGCCGCCGATGGTGCTCCCGGTGGTGGGGTAAGCATTCAGGTACGCGGAACCAACTCGTTCTCTACCAGTTCGCAGCCTTTGTTTATTGTGGACGGAGTTCCTTTTGACGCCGGTTCCACTCCAGCCAGCGATGCCAATCAGAACAGCAATAATACTTCAAACCCTTTGTCGTTCATCAATCCACACGACATTCAAAGCATTGAAGTGTTGAAGGATGCTTCCGCCACAGCCATCTATGGTTCACGTGGTGCCAATGGTGTGGTGATTATCACAACCAAACGGGGTGAGGCAGGTTATGAGCAAGTGGAATTTTCAAGTAATTTTTCTTTTTCACGCATAGCCAACAAAGTGAAGGTGCTTGATGCTGCGACTTACGCCAGCTATATAAACGAACAAGACCTGAACAGCTACCAATACGATAGCAAGCCTTATGCCCAACTGTCTTATCCCGGAATGTGGAGCTATCCTTCATTGCCCGACGGGACACTGGATTATGAAAACGGCAAATACCTGCCTTCTCCTGAAGATTACCGTAATCCGGGTTATTATACCGATGAATACGGCAACCAGACTTGGGTGGGAGGAGCCGACTGGCAAGACCTGATTTATCAGAACGGCTTTTCGCAAGAATACAACTTGAGTGTAAGCGGCGGTTCGGAAAAAGGATGGCATGCTTTCTCCGGTAACTTCCTGAATCAGGACGGTATTATCAAAGAATCCGGTTTTACCCGTTATGCGCTGCGTGCCAACATCGGTCGCAAAATGTACAAATGGCTGGAAATGGGAATGAACATAAACTTTACCCACACCGAAACCGATTTCAGCAAAACAAACTCCAATGACTATGGTGTAATTCGTTCGTCATTGATTTTCCCGCCCAATTACGATCCGACACACATGGACCAGACAACCAATGATGAATTGAGCTGGCTGGCATCCAATCCATACGCTTACATCAATGATACAAAGGACCACCTGAAGGCTATCAATGTATTCACGTCATCGTATGCAGAAGTCAAGTTGTTCCCGTTCTTGAAATTCCGTCAGAATTTAGGTATCAGTTATACCAACAACAATCGCGGTACTTACTTCGGTCAGCAAACCCAAGAAGGATCGGGACAGAACGGTATCAATGGTAAAGCGGGCCAGTCGGACAATTGGTACATGGGAATCACGACCGAATCATTGTTTACTTTTGACAAGACTTTCGGAGTGCATGGCATCAATGCCGTAGCAGGTTTCACCGCAGAAAAGACCAATTGGGGCAGTAAGTCAATGAGTGCCACCGGATTTCCCAATGACTTGACACAAGACTATGACATGAGCCTCGGTACCAAACCCGGCAAACTGCAAAGCGACCGTGGTGATGCGGCATTGGCTTCTTTCCTCGGCCGTATCAATTACACTTTGCTGGACAAGTATATCTTTACCGCCTCCTACCGTACCGACGGTTCCAGTAAGTTTACCGATGCTAACAAATGGGCCGGTTTCCTTTCAGGTGCCTTTGCATGGCGCATGAGCGAGGAGAAGTTTATCAAGAATTTGAACCTCTTCAGCAATTTAAAGTTCCGTGCCAGCTATGGTGAAACGGGTAATCAAGGTATCGGCAGCTATCGTACCCTGCCTATGCTGAGCGTTGCCAACTATCCGTTTGCCGGTGGCATCAACAGCGGTTTTGCCCAAGTGGATTGGCGCGGCCCGGTAGCCGATGACTTGCGTTGGGAAACGACCGCACAATACAATGTAGGTCTCGATATGGGTTTCCTGAACGGACGCATCAATCTGACGGTGGATTATTACCACAAGAAAACCCGCGACCTGTTGCAAGAAGTGAAGATACCTTTGAGTACGGGTTTTGCCAACATGATGGTAAACAGTGGCTATGTAACCAATGAAGGTCTGGAAATCTCAGGTAAATTCTACCTGTTGCAAAACACACCGTTGAAGTGGAACATTGATGCCAACATCTCTTTCAACAAGAACCAGATCGGCGGTTTGGAAGCCGACCAGTTCGCTACCCGCTTGTGGTATAAGGCCGACGAGGTGTTCTTACAACGCAACGGTTGCCCCATCGGTACCATATTCGGCTATGTAGAAGACGGCTTTTATGACAATCTGGCTGAAGTGATGGCCGACCCCGATCCCGCCGTTCGCGCCAAAGGACAGAAAATGATAGGCGAGATAAAGTATCGCAATTTCGATGATAATCCTGCCATCACCAATGCCGACCGTGTTATCATCGGCGACACGAATCCGGACTTTGTATATGGCATCACCAACAACTTCTCCTGGAAGAACTTCACATTGAGCTTCTTCTTCCAAGGTAGCCAGGGCAACGACATTTTCAACGGTAACTTGATGGATGTGAAAATGGGCAATGTAGCCAACATTCCGCAAGCCGCTTACGACACCCGTTGGACTCCTGAGACAACCGCAATCGCCCAATGGCCGAAAGCCGTATCAAGCTACGAACGCAATATGCTTATCAGCGACCGGTATGTGGAAGACGGCTCTTACCTGAAGTTGAAGAACCTGAACATTGGTTATAACTGGGCCAATCCTTTCAAGGGTATCAAGAACTTGAACTTTTATGCCAGTGCCACCAACTTGTTTACCATTACGGACTATAGCTGGTTCGACCCCGAAGTAAACGCCTTCGGTTCCGATGCTTCCCGTCGTGGAGTGGATATCTATTCTTATCCGAGCAGCCGGACTTATTCCATCGGAATGAAGGTCACTTTTTGATTGTGAGACATCAAATGCAAACAATAACTTAAAAGAAAAAGAACAATGAATTCAACCATATATTTCTTAGTGTCGCTCTTTCTGCTGCCTTAATGGGTGGTTTTACATCTTGCGACGATTTTTTGGCCGAAGATCCGTACGCTTTCGTAGGTCCCGACCAGGTAGGCAATGACAATGCAGCCGTGAACCTTTGGGTGACAGGTGTATATAGTAAATGGGCCAATGATATGTTCCGTTGGCAGAACTTCCCCCGTGTCCTCGAAATGGACTGTGATTATACAAGCGGCCCCGACTGGGCGTTCAGCAACCTGGGAGCCGGAAACTTTCAGGGAGACGAAGTGGCCGATGCCGTTTGGAAAGGTTGCTACAGCTTAATCAACCGGGCCAATGTAGCTTTAAACTATGTGAACCAAATTACAGGAGCCGATGAAAAGGTCAAAGCCAACGCCATCGGAGAACTGAAATTCAACAAGGCTTTTGCCTACTTCATGCTCACCAAGGCATACGGCGACATCCCGATGTTCGATGTGGCTATCAGCGAAGGCGCTTCTTATGAACAGCCCCGCCGTCCTATTGCAGAGGTATATGCCGAAATCATCCGCTTGCTTGAAGAAGCCATTCCTGTGATGTACAAGAATACGGATGCCGATTTCCAGGAAGGGCATGTAGCACAGGGTGCCGCAGCCGGTCTCCTGGCCAAGGTGTATGCCACGATGGCTTCCGGTTCCATGACCGCCGGCGAAGAAATGATAGTAAAGACCGGTGCCAGCTATGAGTTCAACAACGGTGAGAAAGTGCTGGTTCTCCCCACGAGCAAGACTTTCAAAAAGACACAAGTCGCCGGATATGAAAGTTTCGACACCAAAGACTGTTACACCAAAGCCGCACAATATGCCAAGGACGTGATGGACGGAAAGTACGGCAGCTATGACTTGCTTCCTTATGATGAACTGTGGAAACGCAGCAACTATAACAAGACAGAGCACATGTTCATGCTGCAAACCTTGAACAACGACGAAGAGTATGGCAATACCATTCACCGTTGGTTCAGTGGAACGGAAAATGCCCAAGGTCTGATTCAGCAAGGCCAATGGATCGGCAACCGTTATCATTGGTACACACTGTTCGACAGCAAGGATTATCGTATCACCAAAGGTGTGAAACACCGTTTCCGCTATTCCTATCAAGCCAGCGACAATTACGGTTTCTATTATCCCAATACGCCTGAATACAAACTCATGGCAACCGGTTATGATGAAAACGGAAACAAGGTGGCAGACCCTGTGGCTCCCTACAACGACGGTGTGCAATACACCTTCAATGTAAGCAGCTCCACATTGGCTTACAGCACCAAGTATTCCGATGTAACCGACCCTACCGTAGAGCGTTCGGATGCCTACTGGCCGTTCCTGCGCTATGCCGATATCGTGCTGATTTATGCCGAAGCTATGTGCGAGTTGGGCAGCGGTGTCGATAGCGAAGCCATCAAAGCCCTGAATGCCATCCGCGCCCGTTCAAATGCCAATCCGGCTGTCACTTCGGGCAATGGTGCCATTGATTCGAAAGTCGCTTTACGTTCGGCTATCTTTGAAGAACGTGCCAAGGAACTGGCATTGGAAGGCGACCGCCGCTGGGACTTGATTCGCTGGGGACTGTATCTGGATGTCATGAACTCCATTGGCGGAACCAACGAAGACGGTACGAAAACCAACTACGATGAAGCATCGGTAAACAAACACCGTGAAACCAAGCACTTGCTTTTCCCCATCCCGTCGGCCGAGATTTCGACCAACGATGCCATTGACAGCAACAACCCGGGTTGGAGCTAAGCACATAGAAAAAGAATTGTCGTACAATCAAAAAACAAACAGAATATGAAAAGACTGAATATAGCTGTCTGCGGGCTGATGTTTGCCGCTGCCACAGCAATGCTGGTTTCTTGCCAGGATATAGTGACTTATAATGATGGATACGATGACGGAATGACTTCAAACGGTGTTCCATCCATCTCCGCCATTTATCGTGCCGACGATACGGAAATGACTGCTCCACTCACCGGAGCAGCCTTTGAAGACATGATTAAACTGACCGGCGAGAATCTAAGCCACGCAAAGAAGGTGATGCTGAATGATGTAGAGGTGGCGCTGAGCGAAGTCTATGCCACCACCCATGCCGTCTATTTTCCGATACCCCGCACCATCCCCGGTGAAGTGAACAACAAGCTTTACTATGAAACGGAATTGGGAAACACCTCGGTGGACTTTACGGTCCAGATTCCCGAAGTCAGTATCTCGGGATTGTATAATGAGTTTGCCCTGCCGGGCAGTTCCATCAAAGTAAACGGTGCTTATTTCGACCTCTATGGATTCGGGGGCGGTGAGGAATCCTCCACCATCACGATGAACGGAGTGGCCTTGGAAGTAGATTCATTGACCGAACAATATATGTCCATTGTCATACCCGAAAATACTTCGGATAACTCTACGATTGTTTTCTCTTGGGAAAGTGCAAGCGGAACAAAGACAGTCAGTGTTCCTTATCGCAATACAACCGGTATTCTTTGGAACCTGGACACTCCCGACGTCTACGGCTTCTGGGCGGGAACCGAACTGATTACTACCGGAAACGGTTCCAACGAACCCGCTCCTTTGAACGGTTCTTATTTCCGCGTCAAAGGATCGTATGCCGCATGGAGTTGGAACAGCCTGTTGTGCGGAGGATGTGACATCCCGGCCGAAGCCGCCGCCAATCCTTCGGACTATTGGTTCAAGTTCGAAGTAAACTCCGCCAACGGCAATCCGTTCTACGATTCCGCTTCTGTCGGTTATCTCATTCAGCTGAACGGAGGGCAATATGCCTGGAATCCCTCTGCCAACGGAAGTTTTAATACTTATGGCAACTGGTGTACCGTTCGGTTGGAGCTGTCGGAAGTGGCTACCAATGGAATCAACGCCGGATGGAACAATCTCTTCTGGATTATGCAGCCCAACTCGGACTGGAACACAGATCATAGTTTTGCCAATATCCGAATCGAGAAAAAACAATAAGCCATGATAAAAGATATAAGAATGATGATAACAATCGTGGTGCTGGCAGGCGGAATGCTTGCCTGCACTAGCCCACACACGTCCTCGGGGCGTACTCCCGAAGCTGAGCAGATGCTTACGGAACTGAAAGAAGTCTCTCGGCAGAACCATTTCCTGTTTGGTCATCACGACGATCCTGTATATGGCATCGGCTGGGACGGAGACGAGAACCGCAGCGATGTGAAAAGCGTATGCGGAGATTACCCCGCCATGATGTCCTTTGACTTGGGACGCATTGAACTGGGCGGCGACAAGAACCTGGACAATGTTCCCATAGAACGCCTTCGCCGCGAAATCATCGCGCAGTATGAACGCGGCGGCATGGTGTCGCTCAGCTGGCATACGGACAATCCTGTTACAGGGAAAGACGCTTGGGATGTAAGCGACTCTACCGTTGTGGCCTCGGTGCTGCCGGGAGGAGCGCAACATGATAAGTTCATGGGCTGGATGGGCACAATAGCCGATTTCATGAACTCGCTCACCACAAGCGACGGACGGAAAGTGCCCGTTCTGTTCCGCCCGTGGCACGAACATACGGGAAGCTGGTTCTGGTGGGGACAGGCCCTGTGCAGCGCCACCGAATACAAAGCCTTGTGGCGCATGACTTATGAATTCATGCAGCAGAAAGGTGTGAAGCATTTGCTTTATGCCTATTCGCCGGGCACGGAACCGAACAATACCGCCGAATATCTGGAACGCTATCCCGGAGACGACATCATCGACCTGATAGGTTTCGACACGTACCAGTTCGACCGCCGGGAATATCTGAACAATATGGAAAAGGCGCTGACCATACTGACGGAAGTAGGACAATCGCACGATAAGCCGACCGCCGTTACCGAAACGGGATACGAAGCCGTGCCCGACTCTACCTGGTGGACGGAAACGCTGATGCCGGTCATTAGCAAGTATCCCATAAGCTACGTATTGGTGTGGCGCAACGCACGCGAACGCCCCAACCATTACTATGCCCCTTACCCCGGACAAGCTTCGGCCAATGACTTCGTGAAGTTCCATGCCGACCCGCGCACGCTGTTCGTCCGTGATATGAAAACAAAGAAATAACAACCCTTTAAATAAACGAGAAGATATGAATTTTGAAGATAAAGTAAAACAATTGTTCGATGAGCACGAAGTGTTGCTCTCACGTCGTAATGAACCGCAGGAAAAAGAAAACGGCATTATCACCCGTTATAAGCATCCGATACTGACCGCCGCACACACGCCCGTGTTTTGGCGTTATGATTTGGACGAGAAGACCAACCCCTACCTGATGGAACGCATCGGAATGAATGCTACCCTGAATTCGGGCGCCATCAAGTGGAACGGAAAGTATGTGTTGGTGGTACGCGTGGAAGGAGCCGACCGCAAGTCTTTCTTCGCCGTGGCCGAAAGCCCCAACGGTATTGACAACTTCCGCTTCTGGGACTATCCCGTCACGATGCCCGAAGATGTGATTCCTGCCACCAACATTTACGATATGCGTCTCACGGCGCACGAAGACGGCTGGATATACGGCATTTTCTGTGCCGAACGCCACGATCCGTCCGCTCCGGCAGGCGACTTGTCATCGGCTACCGCCACCGCCGCCATCGCCCGTACCAAGGACTTGAAGAATTGGGAGCGCCTGCCCGACCTGAAGACGCGCAGCCAACAGCGCAACGTGGTGCTGCATCCCGAATTTGTGAACGGCAAGTACGCACTATATACCCGCCCGCAAGACGGATTCATCGATGCGGGAAGCGGAGGCGGAATCGGCTGGGCGTTGGTGGACGACATGACCCAAGCGGAAGTAACCGAGGAAACCATCATCGACCAACGCTATTACCACACCATCAAGGAAGTGAAGAACGGCGAAGGTCCCCATCCCATCAAGACTCCCCAAGGCTGGCTGCATCTGGCGCACGGCGTGCGCAGTTGCGCCGCAGGTTTGCGCTATGTGTTGTATATGTACATGACCGCTTTGGACGACCCCACCCGTGTGATAGCCTCGCCCGCAGGCGCTTTCATGGTACCCGAAGGCGAGGAACGCGTGGGCGATGTATCCAATGTGCTGTTCACCAACGGATGGATTGCAGACGAGGATGGAAAAGTGTTCATCTATTATGCTTCCAGCGATACCCGAATGCATGTGGCGACTTCTACCGTCGATCGGCTGGTGGACTATTGCATGAACACGCCCCAAGACGGATTCTGTTCATCGGCTTCGGTAGAGACCTTGAAAAAACAGATAGAAAAGAACCTTCGGCTGATGCGGGAATAACAAACGCCCGACAAGCACCGCTGACAATCGTCGATAGTGCTTTTTCTTTGGAAAAAGCACTGTTGACACCAATCGACAGCACTTTTTCTTCAGAATAAGCACTGTTTACTCAGTCGATAGAGCTTTTTCTTCGGAAGAAGCACTGTTTACTCAGTCGATAGAGCTTTTTCTTCGGAAGAAGCACTGTTTACTCAGTCGATGACACTTTTTCTTCGGAAGAAGCACTATCGACACCGATAATCATCCATAAAAATCGAATCACCATGATAATGCTCAAAGAAAAGATAGGTTACGGACTGGGAGACATGGCCTCGTCCATGTTCTGGAAGCTCTTCGGTTCCTATCTCATGATATTTTATACCGACGTGTTCGGAATGCCTGCCGCCGCGGTAGGCACCATGTTCCTGGTCACCCGAGTATGGGATTCCGCCTTCGATCCCGTAGTCGGCATCCTGGCAGACCGCACCCATTCGCGCTGGGGCAAGTTTCGTCCCTACCTGCTGTTTCTTGCCGTGCCGTTCGCGCTCATCGGCATCCTTACGTTTACCACTCCGCAATGGAGCCTGACCGCCAAAATCATCTATGCCTATGCCACTTACTCACTGATGATGATGGTCTATTCTGCCATCAATGTGCCCTATGCCTCCCTGCTGGGAGTCATCAGTGCCGAGCCGCACGACCGCAACCTGCTGGCCGTCTATCGCATGCTGTTCGCCTACCTGGGCAGCTTCATCGCCCTGTTGCTCTTCATGCCCATGGTGAATGCGTTCAGCCGGGGGCATAGCGAACAATACGGCTGGATGATGGCGGTGGTGGTGATAGCCGTGGCGTGCGCCGCTTTGTTTTATGGCTGTTTCGCCCTGACCCGCGAACGGGTGAAACCGATAAAGGAGGTGCAAAACCCGTTAAAAGAAGACTTAAGGGATTTGTTTCACAACCGCCCTTGGTGGATATTGCTGGGCGCGGGCATTGCCGCCCTGGTGTTCAACTCCATCCGCGACGGTGCCACGGTGTACTATTTCAAATATTTCATCGTCGAAGAGAACCATGAAACGGTTTCCCTGTTCGGACTGTCCTTTGTGCTGAGCGGGCTTTATCTGGCCGTCGGGCAAGCCGCCAATATCATCGGCGTGATGCTTGCCGCTCCCGTGAGCAACCGCATCGGAAAGAAGAAGACCTATATGTGGGCCATGATATGGGCCACGCTGCTCAGCATCGTGTTCTACTGGTTCGACCGCGACGACATCGCATTGATATTCACCTTCCAGGTACTTATCAGCATCTGTGCAGGCAGCATTTTCCCGTTGCTTTGGAGCATGTATGCCGATTGTGCGGACTACTCGGAACTGAAGACAGGCAACCGCGCCACGGGTCTTATCTTTTCGTCATCGTCCATGAGCCAGAAGTTCGGTTGGGCCATCGGGAGTGCCGTTACAGGCTGGTTGCTTGCCTATTTCGGTTTCCGGGCCAATGCCGTGCAAAACGAGCAGGCCATTCAAGGCATTAAAATGTTTCTGAGTTTCCTGCCTGCCGTGGGAACCGTGCTGAGTGTCACGTTCATCAGTCTCTATCCGCTGTCCGAGAAGAAAATGAAGGAAATCACGGAAGAGCTGGAAGAACGAAGAAGAAATTAATATTTGATTATGAAAAAGAGAATGGAAACAACGATATTTCAACTCAAGAAAGAGGTGGAGGAAATACTTACCACCAACATCCTTCCCTATTGGATGGATAAAATGACAGACGTACAACATGGCGGATTCTATGGTCGCATCAATGGACAGGAGGTATTGATGCCCGAAGCCGAGAAAGGAGCCATCCTGAACGCACGTATTCTTTGGACTTTCTCTTCGGCCTATCGTCTGTTGCACAAGCCAGAATACCTGGAAACCGCCACCCGTGCCAAACGCGAAATCATCGACCGGTTCTACGACAAGGAGTTTGGAGGAATCTATTGGAGCATCAGTGCCGAAGGCCGTCCGCTAGACACCAAGAAGCAAATCTATGCCATCGGGTTTGCCATCTACGGGCTCAGCGAATACCATCGTGCCACGGGCGACAGCGAAGCATTGGAATATGCCATCCGTCTGTTTCACGACATCGAGGCGCACAGCTTCGACCGAAAGAAAAACGGATATTGCGAAGCGCTGACCCGCGAATGGGAAGAAATGGCCGACATGCGCCTCAGCGACAAGGATGCCAACGAGCGAAAGACCATGAATACCCATCTGCACATCCTGGAGCCGTACACCAATCTGTTCAGGGTATGGAAGGACGATTACCTGAAGCGTCAGCTGCACAACCTCGTCCGCTTGTTCATCGACCGCATACTGGACACGGAGACATCGCATCTGCAACTCTTCTTCAATGACGACTGGGAGAGCCCATACCGCATCATCTCCTACGGACACGACATTGAAGCGTCCTGGCTTCTTCACGAAGCCGCCCTGGTGCTGGGTGACAAAGCACTGTTGGACGAAGTAGAGCCTCGCGTCGTTGACATTGCCGAAGCGGCAACCGAAGGTTCCCTGACCGGTGCAGGCATGCTATACGAGCAGCATGTGGACACGGCTTCGATAGACGCCGACCGCCATTGGTGGGTGCAGGCAGAGGCCATTGTGGGCTATATCAATTTATACCAGCATTTTGACGACAGGTTGTCTTTGTCTCGTGCCGTGCAGTGTTGGGAGTTCGTCAAACGCCACTTGATAGACCGTGAGAATGGCGAATGGTACTGGAGCCTCCGGGCCGACGGCAGCGTGAACCGCAATGAAGACAAAGCGGGATTCTGGAAATGTCCTTATCACAACGGACGCATGTGTATGGAAATAATAGAAAGATTTGTTTGAAAACCGCCGATCGTTCGTTATTTTTGAGAACGATTTTAAACATCGAAAGAATATGAAAAGAATAATCATAGCGCTTTGTTTGCTGTCCCTCGTCGGGGGACGCTTGTCGGCCAAAGTGGTGTTGCCCGAAATTCTGAGCGACCATGCGGTATTGCAACAACAGACAGAAGTAAACCTGTGGGGCAAGGCAACCCCGAACACTACGGTCAGCGTAACGCCTTCATGGAACAATCGGACGATAACCGCCCGCTCCGATGCCGAGGGAAAATGGCAGGTGAGCATACAGACTCCTGCCGCCGATTTCACTCCGCACAGCATCGAGTTTTCAGATGGAGAAATAACTCGCATCCAAAACATACTAATTGGTGAAGTTTGGTTCTGCTCTGGACAATCGAATATGGAAATGCCGCTGAACGGTTTCTGGAATTGTCCGATAGAGCATGCTAACGAAACGATAGCCACCTCTGGCGAATGGAACGCTATTCGTATGGCTACCATTCCCAAGACCGGTGCATTGACTCCCCAAGAACATGTAGCGGGTAGTTGGAAAGAAAGCAATCCTTTCAACGCACCTTATTTCAGTGCAACCGCTTTCAACTTTGCCAGGATGTTGCACCGGGTGCTTCGTGTACCAGTAGGCATTATCTCGTGCGCTTGGGGTGGCTCGCGTGTAGAAGGCTGGCTGCCTCGTGAGGTAGTGGAAGGTTTTCGGGATGTTGACTTAAAAAAGGAAATCAAGAAGCCAGAAAAAGGGAAAGAATGGGATTACTACACACCGACAGTTATGTATAACGGCATGCTAAAGCCCCTTCAACGCTATACCATTCGTGGATTTCTTTGGTATCAAGGAGAATCGAACGTAGGTAAAGAGAAAACATATGTCGAACGTCTGCGAATCATGGCTGAGCTTTGGCGCAAAGAGTGGGGAAAGGGAGAACTTCCTTTTTATTTGGTAGAAATTGCTCCATATGATTATGGTGAAGGAATCAGCGGAGCATTATTACGCGAAGCACAGTTCCAAGCATCTTCTCTCATTCCCAATAGCGGTATGGTATGTACTAACGATTTGGTTTATGCCTACGAAAAGTCGCAAATTCATCCCTGCCAAAAAGAAGAAGTGGGCAAACGATTGGCTTATCTTGCACTGAACAAGACCTATCAGTATGGAAGCATAGCCTGCGAATATCCTTCTTATTGGAACATGAGTATACAAAGTGACACAGTAGAACTGACTTTTCACCATGCAGATGAAGGACTGAGTCCGTGGAAAGATATAAAAGGTTTCGAGATAGCCGGAGCAGATAAAGTGTTTTATCCGGCCGTAGCCGTTCTCGTCCCTGAAAAGAAAACCATCCGGGTACATTCGGATAAAGTGAAACATCCGGTGGCTGTGCGTTATTGCTTTCATAACTTCCAACCCGGCAATTTAAAGAATCATCGCGGTATGCCCGTCATTCCATTCAGAACAGATCATTGGTAAACAAATAAATTAAACCAGCATGAAAAATATATTAGTAGCAACAGTATTATCTCTCAGTATGGCAACAAACGTATGTGCCCAAGTGCAACCGGCCATTCCTTCGGATGCCCGGATAGAAAAGAAAGTGGAATCTCTTCTGAAAAAGATGACCCTGGAAGAGAAAGTAGGACAGATGTGTGAAATTACCATCGATGTAATAACCGATTTCAACAGCCCGAATGACTTTAAGTTGAGCGAAGCCTTGCTCGATACCGTCATCGGGAAATACAAAGTAGGTTCCATCCTGAATGTTCCCCTCAGTGTGGCACAGACCAAAGAAAAGTGGGCGGAAACTATTCGCCAAATCCAAGAAAAGTCATTACAAGAGATTGGTATCCCTTGTATCTATGGTGTAGACCAAATTCATGGTACAACCTATACCCTTGACGGTACCCTCTTTCCACAAGGAATTAACATGGCGGCCACCTTCAACCGCGAACTGGTACGCCGTTCGTGCGAAATATCTGCCTACGAGACAAAAGCCTGTTGTATCCCTTGGACATATGCTCCTGTTATGGACCTGGGACGCGATCCGCGCTGGCCGCGTATGTGGGAAAGCTATGGTGAGGACAGTTACGTCAATGCTCAAATGGCCGTCGAAGCAGTAAAAGGATTCCAAGGAGAAAATCCGAATCGAATAGACAAGTACCATGTGGCAACCAGTTTGAAACATTTTATGGGGTATGGCGTACCTGTTTCGGGCAAAGACCGTACTCCCTCTTCCATTTCGGAAATTGATTTGCGCGAAAAACATTTCGCTCCTTTTTTGGAGTGTATCCGCAACGGTGCGCTAACTCTCATGGTCAATTCGGGTGTGAACAACGGAATGCCTTTTCACGCCAATAAGGAACTGCTCACTGGATGGTTAAAAGAGGATTTGAACTGGGATGGCATGATTGTAACAGACTGGGCCGATATTAACAATCTTTGTACCCGCGATCACATTGCCGCCACCAAGAAAGAAGCCATCAAGATTGCCATCAACGCGGGTATTGATATGTCCATGGTTCCTTATGAGGTGAGTTTCTGTACGTGGCTGAAAGAACTAGTGGAAGAAGGTGAGGTATCGATGAGTCGTATTGATGATGCTGTGCGCCGTGTGCTCCGCTTAAAGTACCGTTTGGGGTTGTTTGAAAATCCTTATTGGAATATTGAAGAATACAATAAGTTTGGCAGCAGTGAATTTGCCCAAGTAGCACAAAAGGCAGCCGAAGAGTCATTGGTACTATTGAAGAATGAAGAAAATGTACTTCCCTTAGCTCAAGGAAAAAACAATTTTACTAACCGGACCCAATGCCCATTCCATGCGTTCACTAAATGGAGGATGGTCATATTCCTGGCAAGGTGACAAGGCCGATGAATGTGCAGAAGCTTATCATACCATTTACGAAGCCTTATGCAATAAATATGGCAGAAATCATATTATTTATGAACCAGGCGTTACCTATGTCACCGGGAAAGGCTCTCTGTGGTGGCAGGAGAACCAACCGGAAATAGAGAAGGCAGTACAAGCAGCTAGTAAAGCGGACATTATCATCGCCTGCATCGGAGAGAACTCTTATTGTGAGACACCGGGTAATCTGACTGATTTAAATCTTTCAGGTAACCAAAAAAAATTGATAAAAGCTTTGGCTAAAACAGGGAAACCGATTGTCATGGTGCTGAACGAAGGTCGTCCGCGTATTATCAATGAAATTGTTCCGCTAGCAAAAGCTGTGGTACATATCATGTTGCCTGGCAACTATGGGGCTGACGCACTTGCAAACCTACTGGCAGGTGATGCGAATTTCAGCGGTAAATTGCCGTTCACTTATCCTCGTTTGATTAACTCACTAGCTACTTATGACTACAAGCCTTGTGAAAACATAGGCCAAATGGACGGAAATTACAACTACGATGCTGTAATGGATGTACAATGGCCATTCGGTGCCGGACTGAGCTATACTACTTACCGTTACAGCAACTTCCGTGTGAACCGTTCTTCTTTCACCGCTGATGATGAACTTGTTTTCAGTATTGATGTGACCAACACAGGCAAGATGGCAGGAAAAGAAAGCGTGCTTCTCTGCTCCAGTGACTTGGTGGCCAGTCTTACGCCTGACAACATCCGTTTGCGCGGATTCGAAAAAGTCTCGTTGCAACCGGGCGAGACCCGGACAGTCAATCTGAAATTGAAAGGCAGCGACCTCGCCTTTGTAGGTTACGACGGAAAATGGATACTCGAAAAAGGAGAATTCAGAATGACTTGCGGCAGTGAGCAAATCATAATTCAATGCAGCGATACGAAGAAATGGGAAACTCCTAATAAATAATTTTTAGCGACAATATCATAAGCCCCCAATTACCAGACACAGTACGATGCAGGATGGGCATGTGCTATTTTGCCAAGAACGTGATGGGGTCTTTAAAGAGACTTTATTTTACTCTAACCGAACTTCGTCATCATAAGAGGCTATATCTGTTAGCCTCTATGTGTGGCGAAATATTTATTTAGCCGACACTAAATAAAAATCTATGACACCACTATGTTAATTATTAGTGGGATAGATGTGCAAGAAGTATGGTTTGCATTGGTTGTTCTACAGCTTTTTCGATGGATAGAAGATAACCAAACTGATAAAAAGTATCTGTAAAGGAGTATGTTCCTTCAAGGACGAAGTGAACAATGTCGAAAAAGAGATAGACGAAATCAATGACTCCGAACAAAAGAAGTAAGTATATGGCAACTGATAAGAGCATACAATCCCTCAGGAAACATTTGGAGGTTCTGTGGATGACAGTCATGAAGATCGTCGCCGTAACCGTTGTGTTCGTTATTACGGCATTCTTCTTCAAGGAGCAGCTGTTTGATGTTATACTTGCTCCGAAAAACGGAAAATTCATCACTTATCGGTTACTCAACCGAATAATTTTATGGACAGGAAACAGCATACCTCCATTCTCAATCAGGTTTATCAACACGGAGTTTGCTCAGCAGTTCATCATTCACATGAAGACGGCATTGTGTGTCGGTATGTTGTGTACCTCTCCTTACATACTTTACCAACTGTTCCGATTTGTATCTCCTGCGCTTTATGATAATGAACGGCGATATGTAATCCGAATGGTCGGAGGTGGCTATGCGATGTTCTCTCTGGGGGTACTCGTCAGCTACTTTTTAATCTTTCCGCTGACATTCCGTTTCTTGGGAACTTATCAGGTGAACGGTGATGTGGATAATCTCATCACGTTTGATTCGTATATCTCAACACTCGTTATGATGTGCCTTGCGATGGGTGTTATCTTCGAGATATCTATCCTCTCGTGGCTGTTTGCCAAACTGGGTTTCCTTTCAGCTGATTTCATGCGCAAGTACCGCAAACACGCCATTGTGATAATCCTTGTGGTTGCTGCGATTATTACGCCGACATCGGACGTGTTCACGCTTTCGCTGGTCGCCCTGCCGATGTGGGTACTTTATGAAATGAGTATATGGATTGTAAAAAACTCAAAGATGAATGAAGATACTGTTGCAACATAAGATATTCATTGGATATTTCCTTTTGATGGCGATCATCGGCAGCATGGTCGCTATTGTTCTCCATGAGCGTAACCGGGTACAGAAGATAGAAGACGAATCAATCGCCATTTTCCAGACCCAATATGACATCAACACCGCCCACCGCTATGTTACCGCATTGGTGACTTATGGCGAATCCGTCTTGGTATGGGATAATGAGGACACTTTGGCTTACCGGAAACGTTGTGTGCAGACCGATTCCATGCTGCAAATCTTACGAGTGCAATGCGAGGATTTCATACGACTCGCTCAGATTGATTCGCTCCGCACATTGTTAGCCGCCAAAGAAGAGCATCTGTTCCAAATCATGGAAGCCTCACGGAAACAAAAAAGAACAGACAGTCTCTTGTTCAATCTGAAGCCAACCGTGACGAAACAAACAACTACCCGGACAGTTACCCGTAAAAAGAAAGGCATCGCCGGATTCTTCGGAGGCAAGGAAACCGTACAGATACCCGTTGTCACAACCCGGCAAACCTCGTTGGATAAAAACTTGATTTCCTTGATGAATGAACAGCAACGGGACATAGATGCCTATACAGACAGCCTGCGGTTATGTAACAAAGAACTCAACCGTAAACTGCGAATGCTGATTACAAGTCTGGATGAACAGACATGGACTGCTTTCCGAAACAAGGAGGCGCGTCTGAAAGCATCCTACGAGCGTTCAACCGTTATCATTACCGGCTTGATTGTATTTTCAATTATCCTGTTGGTCATTTTGTACCTTGTCATACAACGGGATATTAAGATCAAGGCAAAAAACAAGAAACACCTGGAGGAAACGATAGAGCAGAACATCGCGCTGTTAGAGATGCGGAAGAATATCATCCTGACAATCTCCCATGACATCCGTGCCCCTCTAAACGTAATCAGCGGTAGCGCGGAACTTGCCGTGGATACTAGGGAAAAGAAACGAAGAAACACGCACCTGAACAACATCAGGATCGTGTGCCGACATATTGTACATCTGCTTAACAACCTGCTGGACGTGTACCGCCTGAACGAGGCAAAAGAAACCCGCAACGATGTGCCGTTCAACCTGAACGCCCTGTTGGAACGCATTGCCTTCGGTTTCTCCCATGTGGTCAATAACAAAGGCATTCTGTTCAATCACGACTTTACCGGTACCGATGTCAAACTTTGCGGTGACGTGGACCGTATCGAGCAGATTCTGGACAACCTGCTCAGCAATGCCGTTAAATTTACGGAAACCGGCACTATCAGTTTGAATGCCCGTTATAATGAAGGTGAATTAGTATTGGAGATCAAGGATACCGGCATAGGCATGAGTGAAGATGCACTTTCACGTATCTTCCGCCCGTTTGAACGGTTGGGGTCCGTCAGGAACACGGAAGGTTTCGGATTGGGTCTGCCGATAACAAAAGGTCTTGTCAACCTGCTTGGCGGGACAATAGACGTGACGAGCGGCATTGACCGGGGTAGTACGTTCCGCGTTACACTTCCATTGAAAACCACGGATGAAATGGTAGAGAGCGAGAACTTGATAATACCACATCCGGTACATCTGCCTCGGAACGTGCTTGTCATTGATGACGATACGATGCTGTTGAATGTGATAAAAGAAATGCTGGAGCGTAACGGGATAAATTGTACGACCTGTGAAACTTCCAAGGAAGTGGTCAAGGCGATGCGGGGCAAGGATTATGACTTGTTGCTTTCCGATATTCAAATGCCGGGGACCAACGGCTTTGATTTACTAACCCTGTTGCGCAATTCAAATATCGGAAATTCCCGTACCATTCCCATTATCGCCATGACTGCACGCGGTGACAGGGATAAGGACGCTTTTCTCAATGCCGGTTTTACGGACTACATCTATAAACCGTTTTCTTCCTCGGAGCTACTCGGCCTGCTTTCGAGAATAAAGACAGACAGGCGGGAGGATAAACCGGAGGTTGATTTCAGCTTGATCCTTTCCGAGGTCAGTGACAAGCACAAGGCATTGCTTTCCCTTATATCCCAATCAGAGAAAGACCGTGAAGAACTTGATGCCGCCATAAAAAACAGCAACCGTCAGAAGTTGCGTGAAATAACCCACAGGATGCAACCGATGTGGGAGTTCCTGCGGATGGAAGAGCCCCTGCTGGCTTACCGTACTTTGCTGAAAGACAGTAAAACAAGCGATAAAGAGTTAAAAGAATATACCCGACAGATAATAGACAGCACCGCCACGCTTATCCAGATAGCGGAAGCCGAGATAAAAAGACTGAATAATGAAACGGAAGATACTGATAGTTGAAGACAATGTGGGACTGTCGCAAATACAGAAAGACTGGCTTTCCCGGGCCGGTTATGACGCGGTTACAGCCATGAGTGAGCCGATAGCCCGCTCGTTGATACGCCGGATGCAGTTCGACCTTATATTGTCGGACGTACGGTTGCCGGAAGGCGACGGCATTTCCCTTTTGGAATGGCTGCGCAAGGAGAAGAAAGACATCCCGTTCATCATAACGACCGAATACGTTTCCGTTCCGGACGTTGTGCGTACCATCAAACTGGGAGCCAGGGACTACCTGCCCAAACCTGTGCACAGGGATTACCTGCTGGAACTGGCGGAAGATGTGTTCCATCCGGTAGCCACCGTGAGAAAGCAGGAACGGCAGTTGTTCCACCGCACAAGCCCCATGATACTGAAAGTGGAAAAGTTTGCCAGGCTGGTTGCCCCGTCCGATATGTCCGTGATGATACTCGGGGCCAACGGGACCGGCAAGGAGTCGGTGGCGCAGACCATCCATGACAACAGCGAACGGTATGGCAAGCCTTTTGTCGCCGTAAACTGCGGCGCATTGCCCCGCGAGTTGGCCGCCTCGTTGTTCTTCGGGCACGAGAAAGGTGCGTTCACCGGTGCGGACACGGCAAAGACCGGATATTTCGACCTGGCGAAAGGCGGCACGTTGTTCCTTGACGAGATAGGCACGATGCCGCATGAAATCCAATCCATGCTCCTGCGGGTATTGCAGGAAAATATATATACTCCGATAGGAAGCGGCCGGGAACGGATTTCGGATGTCAGGGTAATTTCCGCGACAAACGAAGATATGGAACTGGCCATCAAGGAGGGACGGTTCAGGGAAGACCTTTACCACCGTCTGAACGAGTTTGAGATCCGGCAGCCTTCCCTGGAGGAATGCCCGGAAGACATCATTCCGTTGGCGGAGTTTTTCCGTGAACGTTTCTCGAAAGAACTGAAAAGGGCTACGCAAGGATTTACCGAAGAGACCAAACAGAGGATGCTTGCCTACCGGTGGCCGGGCAACGTGCGTGAACTGCAAAACCGTGTCAAGCGTGCCGTGCTGGTTTCAGAAAATCCTTTATTGGAACTTCCGGAGCTAAATACAGGAGGTCAAATGGAGCACACGAATGGGGAGATCGCCTCTGTCATATTACCATTGAAAGACGAGAAAATAGAAAAAGAATCCATCATAAAAGCCCTGCAAATATGCAACGGACATCGTGAACAAGCGGTGCGGTTACTGAAAATAAATCCCGCGACATTGTATCGGAAGATGAAAAAATACGGGCTGCGGTAGGTTGAAAACACGAATAAAGTTCATTTTCTTTTCAGTTGTGGTCATTTTTTGAGAGGCAGACTGTATATTACTGCGGTCATTTTTCAGTTTTTGTTCCGGATTTTCCGCTTTCAGGCGCAACGACTGTGGAGTGAAGCCCGTCCCGAGCCTTCAGGCGAGCGGCAAGTTGTTTTGGGGTGCCGGAAATAATTTCGGGCGCCCCAAAACACAACTTGCCATGTTCGCTTGAACATGAATTTTTCTTCCGAAAATCAAAATATGGTGAATAAACAGCTTCCCGCCAATAAAACCCTTCCGCCGCCATCTTTATCACTCCTTGAATATCCAAAATCGCAACTACCGGGACACTTGAGCGGTGTAACAGGATGACATACGGTGTCACAGACCGTCAGCAGGCCGCCATAATAGTGCCAATCTGGAAATTTTATCGTTATTTTGCCGCATGTCAGAACGCGTCCGGTCGCACAATTATCCATGTGTTCGTCAGGTACGGGGTGCATTATTACATCCGACCATCGGGTAATGGGTGAACGGAAACATATAGGAACATAATAATGCGTCAACTCCCCCATGTGTGAATGCGTGACCGGCTTAATGCCGGACGGAACACGTGGGTGATTGGGCACGTGACCGACTTACTTAGTGGGTGTACATATCCGTTTAGCGATATACGCATATAGGAATGGCCGTATTTTCGCATTCACGACGTGATGAAAATGCCTGACTGCCGGAAAAGAATTATCCAACTATCTAAAATATGAAATTATGGTAAAGAGAAAAGAGGTTAAAATCGACGAGGAGCAGATACGCAGCATGATGACGGAGGACATTCCTGCCGGCTTCATGGAAAAAATTTATGGAAACAACGCTGCCGGCTCCCAAAAAGAAGAAGGCAAGGAATCGGAAACGGAAAACCAATCAGGGATTCCTGCCGTACCAGACAAAGTGGAAGATTCCGGTATATCTACAGGTGAAGAAGTACCGCCCCCGGTCCTCCGGGAGAAAACACGCCGGAAAAGGAACGGCTTGCAGGAATATCCCGAACATCTGTTTGACAACAACGTTGTGAGGGAACGCCGGCAGACCTATGTCAGCAGTGATAACTACGAACGGGTGCGCACCCTGCTTTCCGTGATCGCGCCTACAGTCAGCATCTCGTGCTATATCGACAACATCCTCTCGGCTCACCTGGAACAGTACCGTGACGAGCTGAACGCCATCTACAGCAGCCGCATCAACCTGAAGCCGTTATGATGTCCCGTTCACATGAGAAAAGGGACACCCGACAGTAGGAATCTCTTCCTGCTGTCGGATGCCCCTGCTTTCCCTTTCACGACCTTGTGCCTATCTCGTACCGGTGACTCTCGTCCCTTTCGGTATCGGGTTGTCGAGTATTATCTTATAACAGAACTTTCCGTCCACATTCACCGGCTCCCTCGCTACCATAAACCCGGCACATTTTCTCCACCTTCGCGGCATCGAGTATCATTCCGGCTATGAAGCTGTTGGAGAAACGGGCGCAACGCGGGTCATTCCATATCATGAAGCCGTTTTCGTCATCCGATACGAACATGTACCAGTCTTTCGGCCTGTCATCGTCCCTGGCGATTCCCAGCCGGTTTCCGGCGTGCAGTTTAAGTTCCCTGCTCAATATCTTGCTCAGGTACATGCTACCGTCACGACATACCGTGATAATCCGTTTTCCCTTGTAGGTCAGTGCCGGATGTGAATTGCTCTTGTCATAAACTGTCAGTTTCATAATCAATCATGTTTTTAGTGATACATCTATTTTCTGTCATGCCGCCTCGCCGGCCATAATCAGTCTTCTTTGGGCAATGAATCTCCGGTTCGACCGGACGGATTCCATCATGGCCTGTGCCCTGCGTGCCACCACCGATGTTTTCTCGCCCATGTGCCTGGCGATGGTACGGAACGAGCTGCCGGTCTCGTAAAACCGCAGCATGAATATCCTGTAATCCTCGTAGGAGAAGTGCCGCCTGAGGAATTTCTGTATGTCCTTTACCAGCCTGTCGCACCCGGTAAACATCTCTTCCCGCTCATCGGTCTCTTCCGTGCAGTCCGCCTCACCCAGTCTTGAGAAATACTCGTCTCCGGGGTTGTCGTAACGGCTGTCTTCCCTTGTTCCCGATTGCAGGATTCTCCGATAACACCCGAAGAAGTAGGATTCCAAGTCCTCTATTCCGTTGTTTGAGAACATCACCTGCTTCCTGACTGCCAGATACGCATCGTGGAACGCGTCCTCGTTGATCTTTCCATAAAGGGACACACTCTCTTTCAGTCTCGCGTATGAACGGTTGAACCATCCGTTGAATTCTTTCACGGCTTTTGTTGCCATATCCTTTGATTTTTATCTGTTAGACATCCGGCCTGCGGTGCAGGCACTCTTGTTTCTTTGTATGCCTTACAGCCGTTCTCCCACTGGAAAGGTGTCAAGGCTCGGCAGGAAAAAATACCGGAGCGCGGAGCGCGAGGATGATTTTTTCCCAGCCGACCCGCAGGGCCCGGCCTTGCGCCCCGGTGGGGAACGGCTACCTTTGCTTCAAAGAAATGAGGGTGTCATTTTCTGTTTTCTACACCATGAATGATCACCTGACGGTGAAAAGTGATGTCTGCCGGTGACACGTGCCGTCCGGTTTACAGACAGTTCCCGTTTTTTTATTTTCTTCGCTTCCGAAACGGTTTACGGGCACATGAATCCCTTTCCGGTACCATCTGTCCGCAATTCCGTTTTTCATGAAAAATCAATGTCAAACTTAAAATTACAGGAATATGGAAGTAGTGGTCATAGACAAGGCGACTTTCGAGAGGATACTCTCGGAGTTCGAGAATTTCGCGAGAAAGGTGGAACGTCTCTGCAGGGAACATGAGGATCTGGGAGAGAGGGAATGGCTTGACAGCGATGACGTGTGCAGGTTGCTCGGTATCAGTCCGAGAACCCTGCAGACGATGCGGGAGAACGGGACGCTGGCTTACACCAAGATAAGCCACAAGGTGTATTACAGACCGGAGGATGTGAAGGCTGTCTTTCCCGTGGTGGAGATGAAACGGTGTATTGCAGCCAATAAAGGAAGATACTGTAATACCGATACAGTTAATTTATAAACATCGTGCTTATGAATGACAATGGCAATATCCGGCTGCTGACACCGGAAAACGACATGCGCGTGAGAGCCTTTTTCTCATCGCTGGAAGACCTTTCAAAAAGGGTGGAGAAAATACACGAAAACAATAAGCCTGCACTGGACGGGGAACGCTATTACAATGACAAGGAGCTGGCGGTGAAACTGAAGGTCAGCCGCAGGAGCCTACAGGATTACCGCAACAACGGCATACTGCCATATATCCGGGTAGGAGGAAAGATCCTGTATAGGGCTTCCGACATAGAACGGGTGCTGATGGACGGGTACCGGGAAGCGTACCGTTTGAATAGATGAACTTGAATCTACCCTCGTAAAGTTGCTTTTATTTCGTGAAACTACCTTCCGGGTATAGCAATTACGAGTGAAAGCAACTTGCTTTATGGTATGATGTCAAAAAAGAAAGTAGTTTGTTGCAAGATTTTTTTGTTTCTTTAATCTTGATTCTGTGATATTGGCCGTTTTAACTTGACCCATAAACACAACATAGGTGTATCTTTGAATTTAGTCAAACATACATCAGCATCATTTAACATTAGGATTCTATTCCAATTGTTAGCTTTTAATTGAGGAACTTCCACTGCTTCATCGAATAAAGCAAAAGCAGCTCCCATGCTATTAAATACTCTAACAATTCGATTAACTATAATCTCTATTTCTCTCATCAGAATAGGTTGCTTCAGGTCATTGTTCTTATGAAGTATAATAACTGTTTCATCTTTTGATTTTCTTTCTATCATACAATTGAAATATCCGAAGTACTTATTGGAAGTATTCAAATAAGTTAGAGATTGCCCAGGTTTTGTTTCGACTCTAATTACTTGCCTTTTAGTATAATCGCAAAGGATTTCATCAAAATATTCATGCGCAGATTTTTTATTGTTATTTATTGCTTCATCAAATTTTTCTATAAACTCGTCTATTGAATATACTTTAGTACCGAAATTGAAAAGTTTGTATAATGTTTTGCTCTTTAAGCGCATACCTTCGTCATCACTAACTATACAATCGCAGTATGAGCCGAAGAAACTATGGCAACAATCTACTTGCATATTTTTAAACTTAACCTTCTTCCGAATTTCTTTATTTACTCCAAATAGGTCAAGAAGCATATATGACATATAATATACCGTTGCAAAATCAGTAGATGATAACCCTGTTTGAGTTAAAGTAGCTTTAATTATATCTAAGAAGGATAATCCTAATGGAGATGAGGCTAACTGTTCGTTAAAAACATTTTCACCTTCTGCTGTAATCAATGTAGGATTATATCTAGCAATAGTATTGTCTCTTATAATTTTGTATGGCTCCTTATTCTCATAAAAATTGTGGGATACAAATTTCATTAATGATGTAAAAAACGGAGGATCTACTTGGAGTCCGTTAGCTGAAACTGGAATTCTTTTTGTTAGCCAATCAAAATCCAATTCTCCCTTTAAATCCTTAATGCTAATATCAACAATGTTGTTGATAGCATTTCGCTGCTCTTCTGTTATTTGTGAGAAATCAAAATTTTCAAGCCAGGAGAAATCATCTACTTTGCCTATAGTCTCAAAAGCCTTGCGTGGGGATTGCTTCATAACTTCCAGTTTATTGCTTTCATATATTAAACGATTTTCGCCAACTATCGATTGCATAAATTCCATTTCCGCATATTTAATATCCGTTTTATCATCTTGCAAATCAAACAAATGAGCATTTGAATAGAAAAAAAGAAACTCATCCTTGTGAGACAATATCTTTTCACGCAAGAGAAGGTATTTCTCCTCCCTTACATTGAATAGATGGCTGAATACTTGTTTGTCTAAATATATTGTAACTATAAACAATAAAATATGTATAAAATAACAACAATTTATTTATCATTTTTTTAATCTCCTTCAATACTAAACCTTTTTTGTTTTAATTCTGGTAGTTCTTTCAAATGTCTGCAAATCCATCTTAAAGGAATAGGTAATGGATTTGTAACGTGCTATCTTTTTTATCTTACTTCAAATAAAAGTGTAATGACTAGATGATGATAAAGATATGGAAAATAATGGATTTTCTCTATTATTTTCTGACTTTTCTCAAAATCAGTAATTGCATTATTACCACCAATTCCATCTGGCAGCTTACCAACAAGCTAGATTCAATAAATAAATAGCTGTAAATTAATAACATAAATACACGCACTGCTAAAACACTATTGCACTGGCAAGGAACTGTCGCGAAACTAAAAATCAACCGCAGGAATCTCCAGAGCTATCGTCGAAGGGAAGATATCTTATATCAAGTTAGGAGGCAAAGTGCTTTACTATCGTTCCGATATGGAGAAGTTGCTGGAGGATGGGTATTGAGGGACATTCTGGCATATATGGAATGAAGGGAGTATGGGAAATAACTTTTGAAGCCGATGTAATAATGCGTTTTTATATTTTCCTTTCGTTCATTTTATGTGTGTAATCTTATTGTTTTTCGTTCATTTTATGTGTGTAATCTTATTGTTTTTCATTCATTTTATGTGTATATTTGCAGTGTGTTTCATTCATTAAATGTGAACAGGCACTCTAATTATGGATAGATATGCTATAAATGAACTAGTTAGGTGGAAAGATGCCCGTAGACGCAAACCACTTATAGTAGAAGGAGCTAGGCAGGTTGGAAAGACTTGGCTCGTAAAGGACTTTGCTTGTAAGCACTATGATAATATTGCGTATATAAATTTTGAGGAGCAAATATATTTACGCAATCTGTTTGAAACGGACTTTGACGTGACAAGGATAATTTCTGCCATAGGAGCCGCCGCCCATCAGAACTGCATACCTGGCAAGACACTGATTTTTCTTGATGAAATTCAAGAGGCTCTGAATGGTGTTACCGCATTGAAATATTTTTATGAAAATGCCTCTGATTATCATATTATTGCTGCCGGTTCTCTTTTAGGACTGGAACTGCACAGACAAGCCTCTTTTCCTGTCGGCAAGGTACAGTTCATGACACTTCATCCCATGAGTTTTCTTGAGTTCCTTGATGCAGTCGGGGAACAAGCATTGGCTGGATTTATCGCAAAGCATGATTGGGAGAATATCAGACTTTTCGGACCCAAACTGAAGGACCTGCTCAAACATTATTATTATGTCGGGGGTATGCCGGAGGCTGTTCTGGCATTCAGCGAAACACACGACTGGCTTGAAGTCAGGGATATTCAAAATGAAATACTTGAAAGCTATGACAGGGATTTTTCAAAACATGCCCCGGAAGAGATTGTCCCGCGTATAAGACAACTATGGAATTCTTTGCCTGCTCAACTCAGTAAGGAGAACCGTAAGTTTCTGTACGGAGTTGTCAGGGAAGGCGCCCGGGCACGGGAATACGAGATTGCCCTTCAGTGGCTTTTCGACGGTGGACTGATTCATCGTGTCAACAATGTGTCCGCACCCCGCCTGCCGTTAAAGAGCTACGAGGACAAATCTGCTTTTAAGATTTTTGCCGTGGATATAGGTTTGCTGGGAGCCATGTGCGGGCTGGACTCGGATACTATAGTCAGAGGTAACAATATTTTTACGGAATTCAAAGGTGCGTTGACAGAGCAATATGTCTTGCAGCAGCTTAAATTGAAACATGAACCATTCTACTGGTCTAAACCGAATGCCCGTCAGGAAATAGACTTTTTAATACAGACTAACGGTGGTATAATCCCGATTGAAGTAAAGGCGGAAGAAAACCTTAAAGCCAAAAGTCTCAGACAGTTTGTTTTGGATAATCATCCCGATACGGCATATCGGACTTCCATGTCCGATTACAGACAAGAGGAATGGATGATTAATATGCCATTATATTGTGTTCCTGTTATATAGTCGAATATCTTTTTGAAAAGAACATTTAATTACCTTTATGTAATATGGAGAGTCATAATATATTAGAATATGGCGAATTTATAAGTTCTGTACGACAGAACCGGGATTCTAAATTCGGTTTTTTACTAGGAGCTGGAACCTCATTGTCTTCAGGCGTACAATCTGCATCGGATTGTATCTGGGATTGGAAAAGAGAAATATACTGTCGATATAATGAAAACCACCGTATAAATTTCCCGGACGCACGCTCTAAATTTGCGAAATCGCAAATCCAAAAATGGCTGGATGCGCAAGGAGGATACCCTGCATTGGGAGCAGAAGAGGAGTATGTCTTCTATGCAGAAAAAGCTCATCCAATCGCTTCAGACAGGGTACGTTATTTTAATAGTTTAATCCACGACAAAGTACCCTATGTCGGTTATCGGTTATTATGTCTATTAAATAAGTATTTGATAGTAGAATCTGTCTGGACAACTAATTTTGATGGTATGGCAGAGAGAGCGGCTCATCAAATGAATATTACACCTAAAGTCATAACATTGGATAATCAACAAGATATCTATAGAACCATATCTAATACAGAGTTAATATGTATCTCGTTACATGGAGACTACAAATATTCGACATTAAAAAATACTTCTTCTGAACTTGATAACCAGTCTGAAGTTTTCTGTCAGGTTATGACTTACTATTTCACAACAAGGCATTTGGTTGTATTAGGCTATAGCGGTCGGGATAATTCATTGATGTCCGCTTTGAAAAATACATTTACCACTTCCGGGGCCGGCAGATTATATTGGTGTGGAATAGAGGAGTCTCCTTCCTCTAAAGTTTTGTCTTTGATACAAGATATTAGAAATTCCGGTCGCGAAGCTTTTTATATTCAGGTAGAGAGCTTTGATAAAACGATGATATCATTATCGTTAGCGTTGTCTGATGGAAATAGAGAAATGTATGATGTCGTGATGTCTGAAATGGCGAAATATCGGGAGAGCGTTAAACTTGAACCATTTAAAGTGAAAGGACATTGTGCCCGTTATCTACTCCGTGACAATCTATATCCGATAAAACTACCGAACTCCTTATTGAAAGTAGATCTTAAATCTGGTGCCAATATCGCTGATATCCGAAAAGTTGTCAAAAATAAGCCTATTTTTATCGCCGAGCAAAAAGGAACCCTCTATGCCATAGCTTCATATTCAGACTTGGAATCTGAATTGAAAGAATACTTTACGGGTGATATCGTAAGAACCCCTATTTCATTGAAGGACATAAGTGCTAATGGAGCTTTTAAATCAATATTTTTAAAAGCTATTTTATATGGGCTGAGCAAATTGATATGTCTAAATTGTTCTTTCGGGAAAAGATTAATCTGGGGTGACAAAGTTTTTAAGAATGTGAATGGGATGCCCGTTTTGTATGCTCTGTCTATTGGATTAAATTTTATCGAAGACAAAGAGTATGCAACCCTTTCTCTGCGCCCTGAACTTTTCTTTACCGATAAGGATATGCCTAAAGAACAACGGCAGGAGGTCTCTCGCCAGTACTTTTCTAAACTATGGAATAAAAAATATGACGAAACACTTAAGGAGTGGGAAAGTATCATATTCAAGAGCAATCATTTGAAGTTCTGTATTCCTAAGGGCAACGAAAGATTTCAATTTCAAATAAGCAATAACAGTTCGCTGTCCCTTCTATTGGGAAAAGATCATGATCCTGCAATCATCATCCCACAGCAACTTAGTAACAGGATACTTTTTAGAGGTGGAATTATACCGGAACCTCTCCTCTGTTTTCCCTCAATTAATGCAGAAAGGGATAATTTTGATTGGAATCAAATGCGTGGATTGGTTAGAAACAAGCCTACAGATTATTGGAAAGACGAAAAGTTCTCTATTGGAGTATCATTAAGTGTGATAGCTCCTATAGAAAAGTCAGGTAGGTTTGCCAGTTTTATTTCTAACCTATCGCGAAACTTGTCACCAGTAAAAAAAGACCACGATTATCTTGTAGACTATCCCGGATTTAATAGCGCATACCATACCCAATTATTTATTCCTTCTCCGGGAACAGATAAATGGCAATATTCGAAATTATATTACACTTCCGCATATGAGATTGCTTCCGATATAACACTAAAAATTAATAGACTGGCTATTAATGGACAGTCTGTCATACTTATTTTTATCCCCAAGGAATGGGAAAAATTCAAGACATTGAATCATAAGGGCGAAAAGATAGATCTTCATAATTATATTAAAGCTTATTGTGCTTCACGTGGTATTACAACTCAATTAATTGAAGAAAAGACTCTTACTGATATAATGCTATGTGAGAAAATATGGTGGTTGTCGTTAGCTATATATGTTAAATCTTTACGAACTCCATGGACATTAGCGTCTTTAGATGAGAACACCGCTTATGCAGGTATTGGCTACAGCATATTATCTAAGGTGGATAATGAGCAACACGTAGTAATGGGATGTAGTCACATTTATAATCGTTTTGGGGAAGGTTTAAAATACAAATTGCAAAAGGTCAATAATCCTATTTTTGATAGAAAGAACAACCCTTACATGTCTTATGAAGAAGCCTATAAATTCGGCACGATGATTCAAAATTTATTCCTTGAATCCATGGACAAACTTCCTACTAGGGTTGTAATTCATAAAAGGACACACTTTAGAAATGACGAAATTAATGGAATAAAGGATTCATTGAAAGCCGCCGGTATAGAAACTGTAGAATTATTAACCATCGAATTTGAATGCGAACGGAAAGAATTACCGTATGATATAAACCGTTATGGAGTGGGCATTCATAATTACCCTATCAAACGTGGAGCATATATTGTAATATCTGATAATACTTTTTTGCTGTGGACCCATGGAGTTGTGCCATCTATAAGAAATGAGAGTTTGTCGTATTATCCCGGTGGAATTGGAATACCTGCTCCGCTAAAAATAACCCGATATTCAGGCAGCAGTACAGTGCAAACAATTGCGACTGAAATATTGGGATTCACTAAGATGAATTGGAATTCATTTAATTTATATACTAAATTGCCGGCAACTATCGACACCTCCAATACATTGGCACAAGTGAGCCACTTGTTGCGCCATAAATCCGAACAGACATTTGATTACCGGCTATTCATTTGAAATGATAAAATCAATGGAAAGAACATATTGAAAACGAATAGGAAGAAATATGCGCCAGCCCCGACTGTTTCTTGGAGGTGAGGGAGTTTGCCGTCTGGAAAAAAGAAATGCCGGTCTGGGCTTTGGTATAAAGCCGCCCTTCCCCCGGCATCTTTTTGTTATATCTTGATGTTATTTTTTTCTGACTGTTCCCGTCGGGTCGGTCGTTTCCGCTGTACCCGTTATTTTGCCCGGGCTTCCGACGAGGGGCAAGGTTCGCGGGGCAAATACACTCGGCAACGCCGAGGAAGATTTGCCCCGCGACGGCAAGACCGCCTGACCTTGCACGCTCTCGAGGCTCGGGCTATCTTGAATCACAGCGGAACACGACCGGGACGGTCCGTTATTTTTCAACCGGACTGTTACCACCCGTCGCGTTTCGCCGTTCCATCAATCGGTCCATGTCTTTCGAGATTTTGTCATCGGTCACTTTGGCATATCCCTGCGTGGTTCTTATGTTCGTGTGCCCCATCATCTTGCTAATGCTCTCAATCGGCACACCCGCCGAAAGCGTCAATGTTCCGAACGAATGCCTGCTCGCATGGTAGCTGAGATTCTCTTTCACTCCTGCCACTATCCCGATTTCGTGTATGCAGTACCATAACATGTCACGCTTGGGCAGGGGGAATATAGGCCTGCTGTCATCAGTGGTATTATACAGCGACAATATCTGTTCGGCTACGGGATGCAGCGGAATAAAGGATTCCACATCGGTTTTCTTCCTGTTGATACGGATATACTTTCTGCCGTCCGCGGTCGTTCCGATATGCGAGGGATAAAGCCGTTTTACATCGACATATGACAGCCCCGTGAAGGCTGAAAAGATGAACGCCCTACGGGTAAGCTCCTGTAACCTCTCCGGCATGGGCTGCTCCATGATCCGTTGCAGTTCCGCCCGGCTTATGTGTTTCAACTTGTAGTCCGGTTTCTTCTCGTAGGGGACATCCGCAAGCGGATTGAAACGGAGTATCTCCCTGTCCACCGCAATATAGATAAGACGGTTCAGCCATGTAAGGCAGTGGTTGATATGCCCATTCCCGCAGCCTTTGGTTTTCAGATAGAGTTTATAGCCCCAGCCGAAGTCTTCGGTAATGTCCTCAAAGGCGATGTCCCGCATACCCAGCGACAGCAGATACTCGTGCAGGTATACCTGTGAGGATTTAGACTGACGGTAAGAGGAGGTCGAATCTATCACTTCTGAGCGGATTCTCAGTCTTTCCCGCTCCTCTTCCCCGGCTTTCAGCAATGTGACCGGAACGGTTGCTACATGGGTAATCTCGTTCTTGAGCATTTCCGCCGTGACCATACCCACATCCTTCAACAGATTGGAATATGAGGTCTCAATTTTGGAACGGAGTCCGACAAGGAGGTTGTTTGCCCTTGCATCCTTTACTTCCCCTGTTTTGGCGTTCCAGTCTTTGGGATTGCAGTAATAACCGGTGGCAAATACGCTGCTCTTGCCGTCAATGGTGATACGGCACAGTATTGAAGTAGTTCCGTCTGTTTTGACCTTGCCACGGTTGATGTAGTATAGAATGGAAAAAGTGCTTCGCATAATCGAATTGTATTTATAGGGTTAGAGAATGAGTTTCAAATCTTTTGTCGCTTCGATATATTTGTCCATATCCTCGAAGAGTTTCTTAGGGGTTACACGAGCATACACCTGGGTGGTCCTTATATCCGCGTGCCCCAGCATCTTGCTGACAGTCTCGATAGGTACGCCGTTTTCAAGGGTCATGAGGGTCGAGAACGAGTGCCGTCCCATGTGGTAGGACAGACGCCCCTTGATACCGGCTTTCATTTTGATGCTCGTCAGACACCATTTAAGGGCCTGGTACGGGATTACGGGAAACAGTGTGCCCCGTGTATCGTCACGGTATTTTTCGATAAGGGCTACCGCTTCGGGCAGCAGCTTCACACGGCTCAACTGCCCGTTCTTCCCCCGACGGTATTTCAGCCACAATGCCCCGTTGTCGTCCCTTGACAGGTTGTCGGGAGTGATCGCTATTACATCCACATACGAAGTTCCGGCATAACAGGCGAAAAGGAACATGTCCCTGACAAGGGAGTGTTCCGGGCGGCATCCGGTAAGCTCTATATCCCGTATCTTCTCGAAATCCTCCTTGCTTAACGCTCTTGGAGCTGTTTCCTTCTGTTTGGGTAATTTGTAGTGTTCAAAATAAAATTTGTCCGAATATCCCTCCTTGAAGGCTATGCGGCAAATCTTTTTAAGGATGGCCAAATAATGGCGTACCGTCTGGACGCCCAATCCTTTTTCAATCACGACATATTCCTGAAACTCCCGGATGAACTGCTCGTTGAGCTGGCAGAAAGCAAGGTCTGATACTTTGAACCTGCTGCTGACGAAATCAGCGAGACGGCTGCGGGTATAGAGGTAGTTGGGAAGTGTACGGTGAGACACATCGATGCCTACGCGTGCCCTGACTTCCCCGATATGTCTGTCGAAGAGTTTGAGCAAGGTCATCCGTGTCCCCTTGCTGCCTTGAAAGGCTTCCTTGACTGCTGTCGCATCGAAATCGGTCTTTCGTTCCACAAGGGAGTCGAATGCGGAGTTTACAGCCAACAGCAGCTTGTCGATTTTTGCGTTGACTTCCACCGCCTCCTTGCTCTTTCCGTTCAGACGGCTTTCCCGGGGATTCCACAGTTCGGGAGTGATGGAGATCTTGCAGCTGAACTGCGCCATCGTCCGATTAACGGTGATGCGCCCCATTATCGGGGCTTTGCCCGACTTGTCCAGTCCGCTCTTTTTGAGGTAGAGCAAAACCTTGAATTTTTCTACTTTCATACGCTTATATTTTTAGTGGCAAATTTACCTGTTTTATAAGCGTTCTTCGATATGCAAAACTATGACAATCAGTGTAATATATCGCTGGTTCAAATTATTTAATCCGCTCTTCGTTACCTTATCCCTATCGGTAACAGCCCTGCTAACGATTTGGTAACCGAATATCCTCAATAAGCCTCGCTTTTTTGCTTTTCCTTTATGTGGAAGAATATAGAGAAATAGCTAATTACCAATAGATTGCGTTATGCTTTCTTTTCGTTTCCATTACTCATATTACTTCTTTCCTTCCATGCAGCCCGACATACGTTTGCTACGACCGTCACGCTGGCCAACAACGTTCCATTACAGGAGGTCTCTGCCATGCTCGGACATGCTTCCACAAGAATGACACAACATTATGCAAGAGTCATGGACAGGAACCTGAAGGACAACATGAATATAGTAAGGAGCAAGATGGGATTGTAGATGGTAAACTTGCCCATGGCAAAATTTATTAGTGCATATTTGATTCTGTTCTACGGTTTAGTGTTTTTACATCATACTATTAAAGTTGTCAGGACATTATATTGACATAATACTATGTCCTGACACTATTATAATATAGAGGTGCTATGTTATTGCATTATTATGTTATTAGGGTATTATGTTGTTATGTTATTGTGTTATTGCAATATTATGTTATTAGGGCATTATGTTGTTGTGTTATTATGTTATTGCAATGTTATGTTATTACGTTGTCAGGGTATTACACTATTGCAATATTACAACAGAATTTATTTTATATACACACTGATTATCAATATATTACGGTATTTATTAAGCAGCGCATACAACCTTACTATAAAATCTACATACTATTATATGATACAGATTGATAGGTAATATCTGTAAATCAGGATACCATAGTACAATACAGCATACAACTTTCAATATTGAATATCCAAATTTCGGCAAATAACTAAATATCAGACACCACCATTCACACGTTATTCAATTCTGCATACAGGATTGTCACAAACAAACTGATATTTATATTTTTCATCAGGTAAATACGACTCTATTTTATAGCTATAAATGGGCATGGAGCCACAATCCACTTTAAGTGGATTTTCTGTTCAAACGAACAGAGCAAGTTGTGTTTTTGTCCGACAGAAAGTATTCTGCCAGACAAAAACCAACTTGCCCTCTCTCACGGTCGGGGGATTTTCCTCCGAAGTCGGAAATCTATAAAAGGGAATTTTAGTTTATTTTCAATGAGATTCAAGTATCCATAGGTATAATTTCCATATGCCGATCTTATTTTTTACTGTATCGGTTATTGATATAGTTTGCTTATTGAACTAATTGATTTTTTCAGTTTTCACCTATTTCATAATGAAAGCTTGTATTCATATTTTCAGAATAATAGTATATCTGAAAATCATATAGTATAATATCCTCTCTTTTCATCAATAATGTTATAGTTTTCACAATACTATCTAGTTTGTTTTTTTAAACCTTCCTTGCTAATAGTACCATTTGATGCGTATATTGTAAGACAATACGAGTATTTTCCCCTGTGTCTATTAAAAAAACTTGCTTTATAAATCTGCCTATCTATTGAATCTATAGGTATATTATACAACACCTTCTTAAAAATACACATCTCACTGACAGCAATAGCTTTATCCTCTTCATGTTGTGCCACGCAAGCAACAGCGAAGAATGAATATGAGAAAATAAAAAAAGACATACGCTTTTGTATGTTAATTCTTTAAGAACGGCACCAAATTCCATACTGTTCCTCCTTTTGTATAAGCATGATTTAATGCATCTGTATTTTTTACTTCAATATAGTGTTCTGGCAACATTTTTTCTATCATATAAGCACAGGAAGAATCCAAATATGGTCTTCTTTTTACCAAAGATATGAAAATGAAAAAAAGACAACTATTGTTCGCTTAATTTTTTATCTATGATATGTTTAGAAACGCAACTTACCTATTTAATTATCTGTTAAATATTCATCTTTATGACAATAAATTTTGGAATATCCCTATTTTTTCCGTACTTGCATTTTGGAACTTTAAATATATTATTATGGCGGCATACAAAACAATAATGAGAACTGGCAGCATTTTTAATACAAATTCTGACGGTACTGCTATCTTCACGGATGTCTTTGAAGTAGAAAGCATGGAGTACTCTTTTGACAGAGGCATCAGCGATAACGGCAAACCTTCCACTCCTATCGTTGGTGGCATGGCTACCGTTGCATTCAGAGGATTTCCTCCCCAATATCTTCATAAATGGATTCTTAAGAGTGAAGAAAGGTTAAATGTGCAACTCGAAGTATTGAACTTGTCGGAAGAAAGTATACCAGAAGAGACATTACAATTGCTCAATGCGGCATGTATTCAATGAAGTTTTCTTATGAAGGGCTCGGTGAACAAGGTCTTGTCACAACCATACTCACATTGCAGGGTGAAGATGTCACATTAGGTTCAGACACGCTGTATTATGAATGGCAGGAAAGCCGGGACAAACCACAACGGACAGCATCTATATTCGTCTCAACATTTAATGCAAGCAAAGCAATTCCTATTGTCGTCGATCCATGTATCAAGGCATTTATGGAGATTGACGAGGACAGTGCACAGAAGCCGTATAGTCTGGATTCTTTCTCCATAGAATTTATGCAACGTGTAGATCATAAAGGAGAACCCGCCTGGGAAGAAAAAGGAGGCTTGTTTTCAATATCGCTGAATCATCCATCAAATTATCTGCTTAACCATTGGGCAATGTATAAGCACAAGCAGAAACATTCCGGCTATATAGTATTCAGGAATCCTGACGGGATGTCCAGTGCTGTCCTTTCCATCCGTTTTGAGAACGCATATTGCATAAGCTACAAAAAGTCCGTATCAGCCGCAACCGATGGAATCCTTTTGGAAATGATTATCACACCGGAGTCCCTGAAGTTCGGGAATATAGATTTTAACAATGGTAAATGGGCTGAAGACTGATATGGAACATAAGAATACAAATGACAAGAATGAATACCATTTCCAGCTGCCGGAAGTGGTAGTGAAAGGCAAAATGCCGGGATGGATGCGCAGGCAATTGGGAATGGCACTTCACCGGAATCCTACATTATTTAGAAAATGCATGAAAAATGCCACTTCATTAGAGGAAAAACAGTTTTATTTCAATCTGGCTTTCAATGTGGCAAGGGAAGAAGCAGGACAGCAGTTTGTTCAGGCTGCTTTGACGGCAGCAGGCGTTATCTCTGCAATATCCACGGCTGGTGTATCACTTGCCGCTGCAACTTCATTTGGACGTCAGGCTGCATTGCTTGGACGTGGAGCTTTATTGAAAGGAAGTACATATGCAGGTAGAATTGCTTCTTCCATAGAAGCAGCTTCGTTGAGAGGTGGAATGGCTGTTCAAAATACAATAATGCGTTCTGCCACACACTTAAGAACACTTAGTAATATTACAGGCAGAATGCTTTATCCAAAAGGCTTGAGTTTTGATACGATGTTATTAATGGGTGGAACAGATTTTACTCTACAATGGGGAGGCAATACAATATATAAATACACAGAAGAGAATAAAACTTTTATTAATTCAATGTATGAGTCTTTGAATGATGTTAATTTAGTAAGCACATTAGCTAGTTCAATGAAATTACCATTTTTATGTAATGCTGTATTTGGTTCAAGTTTTAATGTGAATCTAAGAGGAAATACAAAAACTGTTTTTGATGGTGGAATTTCTACTCATGAGTTCTTGATTGATTTAGGTTTTGGAATAGGGCTAGGAAAAGTCGGAGAAAATACTTATTCTAACTTTTTCAAAAATAATACTTCTAAAGTGAGAAGATATATTCCTTATTTTAATGAACCGAACATACAACGTATATTAAGAAATCTTCATAAATATGGGGATGATACTATAGATGCAATGGATAAAACCATAATCTCTCTTTGGGGTACATATTATATAAATGAAGTGAAGAAGATAGAAGGAATAAAAAATGATACTATAAGAAAAAAGAAGTAATGAAAATAAATAGAAAAAAATATATTTATACTGGGGGTATAATTTTATTAATTATTATTATCACCACACGCTATTTGGACACACTATATTACTTCAATAAAGCTAATATAAGATATACTATTGGTGTGTATTTTAAAAGTGGATATTATAAAGGTATAATACATCAGTTTAAGTATAGAGTTGCAGATTTCGATTATATTGTGGATACAAGATATGGATTACACAACAAGGAACTAAATAAATTACGAATAATAGTAAAATATTCAGAAAAATGGAGTGAGCATTCGGAAATAGTTATGGATACAGTTCCTAAATGGGTATTATCCCCACCCAAAGACGGATGGAAACAGTTCCCTCCTGACATAAATTGGAAAGGTGCGGAGCTTGATACAGCCTATATGAAAAAGATGGATATAGCAATCCCCGAATAAGATAAATGAAAAACAGGACGCTTATGAGAAAGATATTGTTGTCATTACTGTTGTTTTCTCTCTGTGGAAGTATGATTTTCGCACAGGAGCCACTGGAGATTAATGATGTGGAACGGGTGCCATTGGGGAATCTTACATACCAATGGCGGAACATATATGACCGTACCCCTCTACACGGTAAATGTCGGATTATATTAAGCTTCAGCTCATATCTCATAGCCAACTTCAACAAGGACGGTATCCTTGACGGAGCATACGAGGAATATAAGGACAACCGTCTGTTCAAGAAGTTGACCTATGTAAAAGGTAGGGCGAAAGGAAAAGGATACGAGTACTATTATGATGGAAGTCTGTTGAAAGAGTATTCCTATAACGAGCAAGGCAAGCTGGACGGTATAATGGTAGAGTACGGTCATGCAAGAAGAACGGAACGAGACTACAAGAACGGGAAGATTGACGGGCAGGAACGGATATTCGACAGTAACGGAAACCTGATTACCTATGTCTCGTACAGTAACGATATGCGGCATGGTCCTTTCCGCATCTATGAGGAGGGAGGCGATGATATGCCGCCATTCATTAGAGAAGGATATACCTGGGGCTGGAACGGAAAGAAAGGGAAATACAAGGAAACATGGGCACAGAGCGGAAAGCCGAAATGTATAGAGCACTATACGGAGAATGGGGAGAAGACCGGTCTGTGGCAGGAATGGGACTATAACGGGAAACTTATCAGGGAAGAAAACTATGCGGAAATGCCATACTATACAGTGATGTTTGACAGTAACGGCTATCCGACAAAGCGTTATTACTATAAGGAAGACCTATCTACAAACAGCGTACAATATTTCTATCCCGGAATGGACAAGGTAATGAAAGAGGAATACAACATCGACTTCAGGAACTTCAAGCGTGATTACCGCCAGTTTTATGAGGATGGTATGATACAGGAAGAAGGACACATGAAAGGAGGTGAAGTGGTGTTTTCAAAAGAGTATTACAGGAACAGGCAGCTGAAATGCGTGAAAAAGATACAAAGAATATACGGATATGATATTCTTACAGTTACAGAACTGTATGATGAAGAAGGAAAACCTCTGCCTATTCCATCAGGAACATTCTAATGGAGGGAAAAAAGATTGTGTTTGAATGTTTAAACAGTTATCCCTTCCATCAAAGATAAATTCCAATCCAGCTTTGCCAGCCGCATTTATTCCTTTTTTTCAGGAGAATTTTCTTCATGGCTTACGCTGTGAAAATTCACCTGAAAAAGAATGCGGCGGCAAACGGATTAGAATTAAAGGAAAGATTACAGGGATTAACTGCGACCGACGTGACGCATAGCCGTAAATCAAAGGCGGCTATCCTTATATCCCATATACGACCTCACAAATACAGTGAAAATCCACCTTTCCAAATAACAAAACATAGTCTGCTTATCAAATCCCGAAATAAGACAGGGATTTCAGCTCCCTCCGATCTGCATAGTTCAGTTGCTTCGCTATGACATCTGATGTAATATAATGCACTTTGATGATAGTCTCTTGTGTTCCATAGCCTTCTATTCTATTTTTGTACCAACCACTTAAACAAATGATTATGGAGATAGTGAACATAGAAGCCAGTGCATTTATGGAAATGAACGACATATTGTTCAAGATAGAAAAACAACTGAAAGGACTGAACTCTTCCAAATCTGAACTGAATGAATGGTTGGATAATCAGGATGTATGTATTCTTATGAATATATCAGACAGAAAACTGTTGTCTTTAAGACAGAAAGGGCTAATCCCCTTCAGTCGTATAGACAGAAAGATTTATTATAAAAAAGAAGATATTCTAAGCTATGTAAGGAATAACCTTAAAACATATACAAATAATGGAAATGGGACAGCAGGTATTGAATAAGGATAGTAATGAGGTCAAGAGATTTATTGAAGCCATGGAAGGTATATCCAAAATGTTGGATGCAAATTCTTTAATCTACAGACCTATATTGGACGGGAACCGCTATATAACAGAACAAGAGTTATCAAAGGCTCTCAAAATTACAAAAAGAACACTCATTGAATATAGGATGAATGGCAAATTACCATATTACAAAATAGGAGGAAAGATTCTGTATAAAGAACAGGAGATTATAGAAATATTGGAAAGAAACAAAGTTTTGGCATTTGAATGACATTTCTTAAATCACTAATAATCAAAAGCTAAACTTTATACAAATAACTTGTAACCACTTTAAATAACTATATAAATATTTGGAGGAATAGAACCGAACACTTACCTTTGTAAAGTCAAAGGATGATTAACGAGAATCTATCGAAATTTGGTGAATTTGGCATATGGCTGATTCAGTGGTTCGGGGATTTTTCCAAAGATATTAAAGTGCTGCAAATTAGGACTTTGAATTAAAACATTCGATTCCTGGTGGCACCACTTTGAAGAAAAGCAAAAGTAGTAAAATCCTGATTTCCAAGCGAAATCGGGATTTTTTGTTTTCCCCCAGCACGCAAAAAACGGCAAAATATTACGGATCAACGTAAAAACCTGAGGGATTCTTATATTACGCATAAATTTTAGACAGTCTAAACAGAAAGAAAGCTCTATCCTTCACTCCCCTGAATTGTGAGCGAAAGTTCTTTATTTTGGCATTAAAAGACTCTGATGCAGCGTTTGTAGAACGTCTTTCAAAGTAGTTTATTATTTCAAGATAATGCGTCT
>ENA-OQET01000081-OQET01000081.1-human-gut-metagenome-genome-assembly--contig:-NODE-81-length-49953-cov-16.835066_pt1 | contig 49953 bp, 65 predicted proteins | sample MGYA00242800_ERZ504645 | MGnify/ENA primary metagenome ERZ504645 (study PRJEB26092, sample SAMD00036308) | human gut metagenome | host: Homo sapiens | study: EMG produced TPA metagenomics assembly of... | reverse complement strand
TAGTTTGCTGATCCGGCATTTCCAGTCTTGCTGTCAAGCTTACTGTTATTTTTCTTTTCCAGGTACCCGATCTCTTCTTCTGCAATTCCCAGAACTACGTTGATAGCTTCACTCTTTGTCATGACTGTGTTTTCCTTTTCTATATCTTTTGCTTCGTTATAATCTTTGTAAAATATATTTCTATCTACAGTTCCGCTGATGCCTGGTATCTTCGCTTTGCTGGAATACTGCCAGCCCACACCAAAGTCCGGCCGGAGTCGTTCCTGTAAGGTTCCATTATCTGATTCCGGATAACAGGCTATCCAGAAATCATATTTTTTCAGATGGCTACAAATTACATTCAGGTACCAGTCCACATTGCAATAAATACCAAATTTATATCCCGCTGCCGCGATAATTTTTTCGAATGCTTCTGCCAATTTATGGATCTGTTCAGCTCCGAGGCTTCTCTGATTATTCCATTCCAAATCCAGCCAGACCGGATACTGCAGTTTTCGCCCGTTCAAAACTTCCACTACTTTTCTGGCTTCGCTCTGTATCTCCGCAACTGTCATGGCATAACTGTATTTATATGCTCCGGTTGGAATGTTATGTTTCTGACATCCGGAGTAATTTTTCTCAAAGCAGCTATCAATCACGTTTCCGGCTTCTGTGATCCGGAGTATTGCAAAGTCCATTCCGTAGTTTGCTACGGTATCCCAGTCGATTGCTCCTTGCCATGCTGAAACATCTATTCCTCTTATTTCCATGTCCGTCTCCTTTCACAGAGAAAATAGTGATTAGGGATGATCACTCATCCCCTGAATTATTCGTCCTTATTTGTCTGTTTAATGATCTGATTTACGTATGTAGAAAGTCCCGCAATGAGAATTCCCTGCGTGATTGCTGTAAAGATTGCCATCGCAACGTCCTGGCCGGTTCCGCAGGTACAAGTGGCAAACACATAGATTGCACAGATTGCAATGCTGATCCCGCCAAGGATAAGCGGGATATACTTATCTTTTATTGCCTGTGCCTGTTTTAATGCCATTCCTACGAAATATAAAGCAATAGCTACTACGATGAGTTCCGGTTTTACATAATTTGTAATCTGTTCCATAGTCATTCTCCTTTTCTTTCCAGGTCTTCTATTCTATGATTCGCAACCTTAATCTGTTCCTCATGCACACTCATTTTTTCTTCCAGAGCATAAGTTCTTTTGATAAGGTTATTGTGTTCATTTACTCTTTTAGTCAGCTCTTCCAGCTTGTACTCCATAAGAGTTCGCGTCTTTTCCTGCTGTGCATTGTTGCTGATCACGCATACAATTAATGTAACCGCCGCACTGATGCAGGCTGAAATGATTGTTTCCATTTCTTTTTCCTTTCTGGCAATTGCGCCGGCGCAATTTTAGATAAAATAAAGAATCCTCTCGGCTCCGCTCTAATTCTTCTCATAAATTTCTCAATCAAATTCTATACATCCATTTACTCCATCCACACGCCTTACTTTAATTTTTTCCATATTAATCTCCCGCGCCTTCTAATTTTGCTCCGCAATTAGGGCAATATCCTTCAGCATCTTTAATTAAAATCTGCTCTTTGCAATTTGAACATTTCATAAAACTGTAAATATCGTCATTAACAAACATCCATCTTCCACCATGATTTTCTATAGTCATTCTATACCCTGTATCTTTTACTTTTGCCATTTGTAACACCCTCTTTCTCACAAAATAAAAGTCGAAATTCATCTTATTACGCCCTCGTCCCAAAAGCCCATGAGCCGTAAACCCTTGTAAATGCAAGGATTCCCTCATATCTATCGCTATTGCCAGAGCCATCTGCTATAGTTAACTAGATGAGAGGTGACAGCATGGCGAACCAGAAAAAGGACGATAAGGGCAAGTATATCAAGACCACGATTAGCTTCGAGCCAGAGCAGTACAGGCAGATGATTTCTTACTGTGAACGTGAAGAACGTTCTGCATCATGGGTTATCCGCAAGGCTCTTGCTGAGTGGTTTGAGAAACATGATTGATTCTTATTGATTTCGGTATTACTGGTATATACTGGTGTGTATTGGTAATACCGAAACATTCTTTAGTTAATTATATCACTCTTTCTCCGGTTTGCGCCGGCGCAATTTTAAAACGGTAATATGTCTTTCAGTGGCTCTGCTCTTATATTCTCTGGCAGTTCATCATCGTCAACATCTGCATATTTGCGGAAATTAAATTCTACTAGATCAATGTCCTTTTCGATTTCCTGTAGAGTTTTATCGCTCTGTCCGTTAGCAAGCAGGACCAGATCAAAGACGATGGACCAGAGTTTGCTTATGATCTGTAATTTTGTCATTTATTCTCCTCTGGTAAAGAAATGAGTTCCTGGTATTCTTTATCTGTAAGTTTTCCACGTTCCTTTGCCTGTTCTACCATTTTCATCCAATCGTTATGGTTATACATTTTCTTCATTTTCAATAAAATTCTGTACATCTTCCTCTTCCTCCTCTTCCGGAATATAAACATCTGTCATTGCTGCCAGATACTGGATTGTTACCTTCTGATTCTCAATTGTTTCACGCTGTTTTTCCACTTTTGCCTTGAGGATTTCCATTTCCTTTTCCTGTCTGATAGACAGGATCCTTTTTATGAAGAACATTTTTATTCGCTCCTTTCCATAGTTCTTTGTAATATTTATCCATACGCCGTAACAGCATGTACGAATTGCCTTTTGACGCATGGTTTTTCCATGATCTGTAACATTCGTCAACTTTTGACCGTTCCATTCCTCCACGCTTTGTTTTCGCTACCATTTTGCGCAGCTTCCTGCGCTCATGTTTTATATTCTCAGGTGTCAACAACATTACAACTTTCCCTGTTTCTGTCAGCCTGTACTTGAATCCCAGAAATGTGAACCCTTTTGAAAGAGGGACTATTTTGGTTTTCTTCTTATTCAGGATACATCCTACTTCTTTCATCTTTCTTTCCAGATTTTCAAGGATTGATTCCAGTTCTTCTTTCGTCTGTGCGATCATCATAGAATCATCCATGTATCTCAGATAATACTTCTGGCGCAGAACCTCTTTTATATAATGATCTGTTTTATCCAGCAGGGAAATCCCTGCGATCTGGACCATCTGGCTCCCCGGATTGTATCCGGTCTCTCCTTTGTATTGTGTGTCCAGGACGTCACATATCATTTCATGCACGTCTTTCGGGAGGTATTCTTCGAAATTATTCTTTACAGCTGCATGGCTCATGTTCGGATAATAACCTTTTACATCTGTCTGTAATATCCATCCCTCAGAGGTTCCGTGATTTATATAGTATTTCCTGAGCATTTTCTTTACCCGGTCTCTGGCTTTATCAGGTCCTTTTCCTGTCTGACAAGCCCAATTGTCATAGATGAAATGTCTTGTCATTTCCGGATAAAGTACATTGTCATTAATACTACGCTGATATACTCGGTCTCTGAATGAAATACTCAATCCGTCTCTTTTCTTCGGATATGTGATCTTGATAGGTCTTGGATTTCCATTTTTCCAGGTCCCATTATTCAGTTGTATTTCCATCCGGTTTATATTCTCAATATCATTCAGTGTGAATGACATAACGGACGGTTTCCACATGACTGAACATCTGCATTTCGTCATGGAGTCATATAGTTGATCGTGTGCTATTATGTATTCTCTTGATGTCATTTATTTTTGTTCTGCCGTGTAATAGTGCTGACAGGCTCCATCTCGAAGTCACACACATCACGAACAGTATTGTTTAGGCATAAAGCCAGGGATTTCGGCTCCTTGTTCATTTCTTCAAACAATCTACGTTATGCGCAGACTTTATTGTTCTTTTGCTTGAACAATCGGGGCTGGCCGATTCGCGTTGCTGGCGTTGTTGTTGTTGACGTTGCCGCTGGAGTTCACATTCCAGGTGTTGTACGCGTTGTTGCGATTCGCCGAACGCAGACGGACATTCTGAGGTATAGCCTAGTCCCAAACTTCGTTAACAGTTACCGTATCTTTTCACATCTGTCTGATGCCACTTTTCCAGCAGCGTCTTTGTTTCGAATAACATTCCGATCCAGTAATCTACCTTCTTTTCTCTAAGATGGAATGCAGACTTTGCAAGACTTATCAGCGGTTTCAGCTTTTTGCATTTTGCAATTGCAGTCTCCTGATATCTGCATCTCTCTGTCCACCTGGTCTTTGAACCTGCAACCCGGATGTCATTTGCTGAAAATGCATATATAAAAACATCTTTGGCAGTCTCAACAATATCGTCTGTCAGGATATTTTTATAATCTTCCGTGAAAACATTCTTATTCTTGCATATCGCAAGCGTATGCAATGCCAATTCCTTAGCTTTAGTGCACGCCTGCAATTGCTGATTCTGTGGCGTATCCGGGACGTTTCTCTGTCCTACATTTACCGCCATTATACTACTGCCTCCTGAGTTTTATCCTCCTGAGTGTTCTCCGCATCCGTGGGTGCGGAGATGGCATCTGATGGGGCTGCGCCGATGAACATAAGCGGGGCTGGCCGATACGCGTTGCTGGCGCTGTTGTAGTTGACGTAGCCGCCGGAGCCCACATACCAGGTGTTGGACGCGTGGCTGCGATTCGCCGAACGCAGACGGACAATCTGAGGGCTTGTTGGATTTTCAACAGCGAATGTTTTCAAAATCTCGTATGTCTGCCACCATTGGAATTTTTTAGCCGTTCCGTTGAGTTCTTTGTAGTATTCATGGGCTTCCCCTTCTCCTGCAGCCTGTGGTTCTATGTACATCTGTTCCAGAGATATCAGGGTGACTTTGTCGTATGTGATATCCTTGACCTGTTTCTGCCCGGTTGCTGTAACTGTATTGCAGTACGTTACAACTTTTACTGGTTTGAGCACTGCCAGCAGTTCTGGATCCATACCGCAGAGATAGCCGTCAATCTGGCTGAGCTGATCTGGTGCAATGTCCCATTTGGTCTGTGGTGTCCACCATTCGCCTTTTGGCTTATCGCTGTTCAGGTACTGTCTTATTGCACTTGTGGCGTACCGATTATCGCCATATGCCATCTGCTGGATACCGTTCAGATTTTCGTCGCCGTATGCGGTCATGACTCCCAACAGAGTTCCTTCCTGTCCTTTGTTTATAGTGGAAACTGTTTCAAGGACTGTCTTGCCGTCTGCCGAATATACATATACTCTCCAGTTCGTCTGTGGCTGATCTGGCGCTCCGTAGAATCCTGCAAGTTTTCCTCCTGCCGGTACGTCCTTGGTTAATGTAAAGTTCCAGTAATCTCCTTTAGTTACATATCCTTTATCTCCCCATGTATAGTCGAATCCAATGCAGTAGGCGCCTGCTGTCATGCCTTCATTAGAAACATAAAATGCCTGTTGATGTGAGAACTGCACGCCTTTCAGATGCGCATACACTGTCTGGAGCCACATTCCATTGACAGTGGTTCCATCCTCCAGTTCTAATCCGTCCTCGAAATGATTGATTCTGAGTGGATTGTCATATTCCTTATTGGAATTGTTTGTGTCTTTCCAGATGTTACTGAACTTGTCTCCTACTGCATACATTTCTCTATGCAGCTTTGATTTGATTGCAAACATGACCTGTTCCCATGTTTTAGGCAAGTTCATGCCTTTGACGTATTCTTTCAGGAGATTTAAGTCTGTTGACAGCTCCGTAGTCTTCTTTCCTACAGCTGCCGCATCTGCAGCCTTTCCGTGAATTGACAGGGTATCATCGATGCTTGTTTTTATGAACTCCTGCTGCTTTGCAGCTTCTGCCTGCAGGTTGCTCATTGCTGTTTCACCTGTTGTCTGGATGTCGGTTTTTACCTGAACACCTTCTGTGATCTTATTTCTCAGAGATGTAACCAGACCGTCAGCTGTCTTATTTGTTGCATCTAATCCGGTTTTAGTTTCTGATGCAGTGGTATTCGATGCGTCCAGATCCGCTTTGGTCTTAGTCGCTGTTGTGTTAGATGTGTCCAGGGCGGTTTTGGTTTTGCCTGCTGCCGTGTTGGATGCATCTAAGTTTTTCTTACTTGTGTCTGCTGTGGAAATGGTTGTTTCCAGCTGTGTTTTGAGAGAAGTTCCATCTGCGATCGTGGACTCCAGTGTTGTGTTTGCTTCAGATGTTTTTTTATTGATCTCTGCGGTCTTCTCCGAAGTGTAGTTTCCAATTTCTGTCTTAGCAGATGTTTCTTTTTCTTTAATGTAGGATGCTGTCTGGTCTTTTACTGCCTGAACAGACGTTGACTGCTGATCTGTCACAGCTTTCACTGCGGCATCCTTTGCTTTATTTATTGCTGTACCTGCTTCGCTTTTCTTTTCTTCAACATGACTATCAAAAGCTGCCACGGTATTGTTGATGTTCTGTTCAGACTGAGCAGCGGCCTGTTTTGATGTATCTGCATTACTTTCGGACTGTTTTGCCTTTTCAGCGGCTTCAACAGCTGTGTTCATATTCAAAGTTACAGTCTCCTGTTTCTGTGTTACATCTGACTGCATTTCTTCTACGGATGTCTTTGCAGCTTCTACCGCTGTCCTGTCTGCTGCAACCTGTGTTGCAGAATCTGCGAAATTAGCCATCACCTGGCCAAATTCTTTACGGGTTCCTGTGTAGCCCTGTTCTACCGCATCTGCATAAGCTGTTACGCTACCAAGATCTGTTGTTATCATGACATTTCAACCTCCAGCCTTCCTTTTTTTATTTTAAAATCCAGGCTTTGTGCGATGTTCTCTGTACGAGACAAATGCAAATGCCCGTCTTCTTTTATCTCCATATAGCAGAATCCGTTCTTTGTAGCAACTTGTTTCGCCTGATCTGCATAATATTCTGCATTATTTTTATCACATTCTGGATGTTTCTCATGTCCATGCGTCCATGCTTCAGCCTGCTCCTGGGCTTTTTCTGCTCTTCCAGCTGCTTCACTCACGGCTTCGACTGCTTTCCGGAAGAGTTCCGGTTCTTCTGGTGTTCCAGGAACCTCAGGCCTTGGTCTTGCTTTTATCGGTATGGTTATTTTATGTTCTGTGTTTCCAGAATTGTTTTCACTCAGGTATATAAACGCGTATATTTTGTAATTTTGGTCGGTTTCTTCGTTTTCCAGCATAGAATCCGGAATTGTCACATCTGTTACAGAATCTTTCGTTGTTCCTATTCTTGTTACAGATGTTCCGCCTGTTTCTTCCAATGAGAAATGTATCTCAATAGCCGGCCGTAGAGCAAGTCCCTGAATTCTTAAAATTTGTCCATAATCCCACTGCCACGCTGTTTCGGCCCGAATATTTGTTTCTGCTTCTGAAAAAACAGCAGTTATTATATTATTCCTCTTCTGCCTCCCTCTTTAGCAAATTCCATTCTTTTTCCGTGATAATCTCCAATGCCCATTCTTTCGGGATGTATAGTTTCATTCTTTTATTGATTTTATTTTTTCTGTAATATCTGTTCCAGAAGTAAGCGTTTGCCAGTGCTCTTGCTTTGTGCATAATGCATATATATGTTGCCCTGGCGTCCGGTGTACCGAAAATCTGGTAATTGTATGCAGTGCACCAGCTGCAGCCTTCTGCGATAGGACAGTTAAAGCACTCGTCTGTGCTCTGTGTTCGCCTGTCAATTTTTTTCAAACGCTCTACGCGGCATCTGTCGCATTCCGTCTGGCAGATTCCATGATCTACATCTCCGATTGAATAAGGTTCCTGTTGATTCCCCAGGGAGCTTTCCATGTAGCGCAAACACGGATATATAATGCCTGCCGGATCTACAGCCAACATCACTCCATTTCCGCCGCACCAGTTCTCCAGATCCGACGAGAGCTTCGGATGGAAGAACTCCTCTTCAAACAGTGAACAATAATAATCATTTTCGAAATCCATATTGTTTTCCAGAATGTAATCCGCGAGACGCTTCATTTCGTTATATAGTACGGTGGCGTGAATTGGTTTCCATCCATCCTCGTATACGCAGTTCGCATTTATTTCGCAATATCCCAGTTCAAACATATGGACAATCGCATCGTATGTATGCATTACATTAGCCGGTGCAATGGTGATCTTCGAACCCATGTAATTCCCTTTGTTCATCCAATCTTTCGCCGCGGATACCGCCAAGTCATATGATAGGCCTCCATCCGGGAATATGCGGCAGGAATCATGTAATCCTTGATTCCCGTCAACTGTTACTGAGAAAGACAATCTGTTCTTCCATTTATCAAGCACTTTCCCGACTTCTGGATCATGATATAGTGTTCCGTTTGAGCATATAGAAAACATTGTTTTATCAAGCCAAGGGTGATTAAATTCTATCATTCTGTCAATTGCATATGAGCATATCTGATCTATTAATTTTGCTTCTAGCAATGGTTCACCACCGATGAAGTCAATAATCAATCCTGGGGATTTGCGAGGATTGATATATTCTTTCATCCCTTTTTCTCCGGTTAGCAACAGATCTATCATTTTCTCAGCCGTTTCAAGGCTCATTTTGCGTTTTCCTTTTTTGATCTGGTAGCAGTATGTGCACGCCAGATTGCAGTCATCAGTCACCTGAAATGTAACTGTTTGCGTTAAGATTTTTTCTTTTTCATTCGCCTGATGAAGTTCCGGATATAATCTACTTAATTGTTCCGTGTACTGCTCAGTTCTTTTCATTTTCAATACCTTCGATTTCGCAATTGCACATTATGTTGATCTCAAGTTTCGTCGAATTGTTTGGAAGCATCCAATTATATTTATGCTTCTTTATTGCTCCCGGTATATACAACTTTTCAATTTCCTGAACTGCCAGTTTGTACTCCGCTTCCAGTTCTGCTCCTTTTTTTTCATATGCTTTGAATGCATCAGAATTAATAATATCCGGATCGTTCGGATGTGATTCAATAATTCTCTGGATAACATCTTTTGCAAATCCCAGTTCAAAGTTTAATCTTTCAATGTATTCTGCTTTTTCTCTTTCGATTTCTACAATTATCTTTCTCATAGTTTCTCCCTTCTTTAGATTGCTCCAAGTTTTATTGTGATCACACTTCCTCTGTCTGACAGATCCTCTGTAATCACGTCCACTTTCCATCCTGGGAAGTCCCTTTTTGTTTTTCCAACAGTCAACGTAAACTCCGAATCGTTTCCGTCTGATAATTTTTTCTTGACTGATTCAAAAGTTTCATTCTCTCCTGCATACATGGTGATGAGACTGTTGTAGTTTAATTCATTTCCTTTTCCATCCTTAAATTTTTCAAATGAGAACGAATTGTTCATCCCTGCTATTTCTATTTCCTGTTTATTTTTTAAAACTAACTTCATTTTTCTTCCTCCTGTTTTCCAAAAATGACCAAGTCGGTCATTTTACTGTAGATGAAACTTGCCCATAGCATGTATCTTTGCATGTATTTCCGCAATTAGTAGAACAATTTGACGAGCATGAAGTACTGCATCCTCCGCAAATCGTAGAACAGCTATTTGAGCACGATTCTGCGCATCCTCCCATGCATGAAGATGTACATTCAGATCCGCATGAACTTCCGCATGAACTGCATCCAGAACAGCCAGTGCATGATGTCGAACATGATGCTGTGCATCTATTGTCGCATCCAGTACAGTATCCTGAACATGTCCCAGAGCATCCAGAGCAATCGTATGAACAACTGTACCCGCATCCAGTACATCCATTTTTGCAGCCGCCCGAACAGTCATCTGCACATGTTGCAAAGCAATTGCCTCCGCATGCGTTTGTGCAGTCTGCGCAAGTCTGCGCACAATTTGTCGTGCAGGTCTGGAAGCAATCCGTTTTGCAGCCACCCGAACAGTCATCTGCACACGTTGCCTGGCACCCCGTACATTCATCCTCACATGCTCTATTGCATTGCCTGTCGCAATTTCCACTGCATCCAGTTTTGCAGCTGGTTGAGCATGCAGTTCCGCATGAGCTTCCGCAATTCCCTTTCGTTGTATTCTGACAGCTTGTCGCGCACTGAGTTCCGCAACTAGATGTGCAAGCCCTTTTACATTCCTCCTTTTAAGCTTTTGTTGATGTTGTGCATCCTGCACCGCATGTATGTGTACAGCCGCTCGAACAGCCGCCTGTGCAGCCGCCACAGCCGCCCGAACAGCCATCTGAGCACTGCTTTCCGCATGTGGTGCTGCAGTTTCCAGAGCACGAAGTGCACCCCATGCAGGTAGATGCACAGGCCAGTTCGCATAGACCTGTGCAATTCCCTCTGCACCCCGATACCTTTGCATCTTTCTGTATGTTTAGCATTTTGTCTGCGAAATTTTCTGCTTTTTCCAATGTCATTTCAAGTGCAGTTCTTTCTTTTTTCAGACTGTTATCTGGCAGGAAATCGTTGATTTCTAAAAGCGGATCAACGATTTTTTGAATATGCTCATCTGAAATCTGTTTTCCATTCTGCGGCATGATACTAAAATCATATTCCTGTGATGCATATTTCTTCAGCGATCCTCCCATTTGTTCTGCCGTTCTGCCCATCATTGTTTTTTTTACTTTTTCTTTGATTCGTTTCAAAGATTCAGCTGTTATGATCCTTATTTTTTTCTCCTATACTGCTGACACTGACGTGTAAGCCGGATTCACGAGCATATAGTCAATTGTTACTGTTTCCATTATTGTTGTTTTTAAAATCGACGCTTCGATGTGCATTTTCGTACCTTTTTTCACTTCCCCAAAGTCTACGATAGTTCCCAAAATCTTATATTTATTATTTCCGTCAAACATACTTGGCGAAATGCGGATTTCTTTAATAACATCTCCCGTAGATGATCCTTTTCTGATTTTTACAGATATAACAGAATCTGTTTTTGTTGTATCCGAAATCTTCATTCGAATCATAACTGAATATGTTCCTATTTTCAGCACAAGGCTTTTTGAGAACAACATTGTTTCTGATATAGAGCTTGCATTTTTGCTCAGAACAGGGTATTCTGCTTCTTCATCATTAATCGTAGCTTCCGTCGAAAGGTTTGTCCCTCCGACATAAATTCCTCCGGCATTCTCTACTTTTGCAAGAGTTTCATCGACCTTGTCCATCATGTCTGCGAAATCTTTCACGTTGAAGAAATCATCATCCTCCGGTTTTGGGAATCCATAATTAGTTGTTTTCTGCAAATGTTACCTCCTCATTCCGCAGCTGGTAATATGTCTTTTCTTTTAGCTGCTTATATGTATAAGGTTTGTACTTTTTATACTGATTGTATCTAAGAGTTATTTCTAGCAAATAATCGAGCGGAACCATCTGTTCAAACAGATCTTCTACTCCCTTGATCATATACTTTCGCGTCACTTCGACCTGACATGATACCTGTTTTTTATCCAGTTCAATGTCCAGTATATAGTTTTCTCTTCCAAGCACTGCGTCCAGTTTCTGGCGTAGTGTTGTTTCTGTGTATACAGGGCTGGACCACCACCTCAGCAGCACTTCCACTTTTCGGTCTTCCAGGCTGGCGGTATCCAATGGTTGAATCCCGAGGATCTTTTCTCTGTGCTGTATTCCCGATTCTTCAGCTGTTTTGATCGTAATATTGTGGTCGATCTCCTCCAGATAATCCTCAAGGATCCTTCCGACGTTGTCCCCTGCATCAATGCATGCTTTTATTTCTCTTATATCTATTACAACATCCGGATACTCCACATTTATATGCATGTGATATCCCCCTTTATCGGCACGGTTCCATCTGTTATCTGTAAATTCTCCGCTTTCCCGTTGATTTTGGTGTCTGCCACATCAATGATTCCTTTGATATTTACAACTGCCGCCTCGATTTGTAGTATTCTCACGATGATTGTTTCTTTATTTTCCCATTCTTTTCTCAGATTTAGTAAATATTCATCGATAGTCTGGTTAATATAGCTTTTCAGAGCTTCAGCGGTGTATCCGGATTCATATGTGATTGTTGTCTCTATATTTACGGTAGTTTCTTCTACGCCAGTGATCGTCACCCTATGCCCGATGGGCGCAAATCCTTCACCTTCTCCGCTGTTTACAATCGGATCAACAGCTGTCTGAGTTGCAGTTATAACATCCTGTGACGGTTTTCTGTAATCCTGCCCTATGATAGTTATGGCAATTCTGTCCGATGGTGTCTTTACGCGTTTCAGCTTGCATCCATATACACCGCTTAATTCTTTTATACGGCTTTTGTAATATTCCCTATTTCCTGCAAACCCTCTGTAATTATATGTCGCAAGCAGTCTCGCGCGATAGCTCTCCGTCTCTTCCTGATCTTTTCCTTCTAATGTACACTTAATAATTCTTCCCCATTCGAAATTATCTACGTATCCGATCGGGTCAAGATCTCCCATTATGTGATTCGGTTCTGCGCCCGGGCTATCACAGCCAAGCCGGTATGTGTGTTCTTTTTCGTCAATCACGTTGTAAACTGTGTAATTGTATTCGTCGAGATTCCAGCGTGATCCGAGCGGCACTTCACAGTTAAATTGAGCAGTCATTTCTGCATATGTTGCCTGGTTGATATAACATCCTCTGTCGTTTCCATTCCTGATCAGATGTTCCAGGTCCGCTGTGTCTGCATACATATTCTGTTCTATTCCAGCAAGCATCAGATAAGCTTCCTCAAGTCTTACCGCCTGTTTTGCGCATGCGTTAAATATTAGACTGCCTTCTGATGTATCAATGTCGTCTGGCATGTCCTTCATCATTGATCGCATGATTGCTTCGTATGTCATTTCTTCAAACCTCTGCACTCACCTCCCCGTCTCCAAGTTCTGTTATCATCCGAAATGAAACCGTTATTTTTTCTTCATCTTTTGTACACGTAAAATTTTCAATTCCCGTTATGTACGGATTTTCTGTCAGGCACTCTTCTGTCATCCGTTCCAGTTCGGAATCTGTCAGTTCTTTTGAGTAGCTTTTCCCGATAAGTTCTTCATATTCCTGACCATAATCCTCTGAATAAATATAGTATCTATATCTTGGCGTTTTTAATGCCAGCCATACCCACACAAGAAGTGCATCGTATCCTTCTACTATCTTTCCGGAAAGCTGGCCGGTTTCAAAATTGATTCCATATTCCCGTGGAATATATAAATTTTCTTCTTTCTCATCTTCTTCGTTGTCCACGAACGGAAACATCATTCTGGCACCACCACCTTTGCTATCACCACATATTTTTCATGTTTATTAAGTTTTATAAGAAGGACTCTGTCTCCTTCCTGTAGAATATTTTTCTTGTATTCTTCCAGTGTTGCATTATGTGAAGAATCCGTCATATATTCTGCTGATTGCGGCTTCGAATTATGTATGAATATTTTCTTCTTATTGTCCAATCTTAGATTACAATTTATCAGATAATCATTTTTGTCCAGCGTCATGGTGTCTATTTTGATCTTTCCCGCATCCATCATAATTCCCAGTTGAGGCGGCTGAGCATTGTAATATCGCCCAGCTCTTCTCATTTGCTCTACGTAACGTTCGTATATGTTTATAGACCTTTGTATCTTCCTCCGTTAACAGCTGCTGTCACTTTCTTCCCTTTCCATTGGCTTACATTGAGCAATGCTCCAGAATTTGAGTAATTGCTTCCACCCATGCTCTCAAATTCTATGATTGACCATCCGGGAGCGGGATAATCTTGCTTATGTCCATAAATGCTCCCATTGTCATCTCCTGCATTCTTTTCATCCGCAACAAGGCAATTCAGTTTTATTCCGCCTTCCAGTGTAAAACTTATAAGGTCGCCACAAGAGCCAAAATATGAACCCACAGCAACAAGATAATAACCATCTATAGTCGCTATGCCATGATTGCTTGCTCGTCCTTTCGCATTCCATATATCCGCTACCCGTCTTTGCATAGAATCACCGTTCCATCGGCTATACCAAAACGGATATATTGTGTAATCCCATGGACATATGCCAGATTGTTGCAGTCCCGCCGGTATTGGTTTCGATGTCCCGGATATTACTGAGTCATTTCCTGTCGATATTGTTGTAGTAGGATAGTCGATATAGCAAAATCCATATACATCACTTCTTCGGTTCCCGTACTGTTTTTTCGCTGCTAAGCCTCCTGCCGCTCCACTAGTGTTACCTTCAATCGACACGTAATCATTTATTCCTGATCCGGAAACACTTTCTACTAGACCTATGTGACTTCCTCCTCCTGGTCCGTAAACTACTAAAGCTCCAATTTTTGGCACTGTCCCGAATTTTCCTCTGGCTTGATACCATTCTGTTACATCGGAACAACTAGCTGTTTTTCCGCCGCCCATAAACAAATTTCCGTGGCCAGATTTGTTAAAAACTGACCATTGAAAAATACAGCACCATGCAACTCCGTTGTATCCATAGTACTGTGTAGCCTCATTTGTGCTCCCTGATATTCCAATCCAGGCTCTTGCCTGATTCAGTACATCCTCTAATGCGCTGCTTGTCCCTGATCCAAAAGAACCTTCAGATGTTTCCTGTTCTTCGTCCTCTTCCTGGATGTCCATAATATTTTTAAAAGCCAGTTCCAGTTTTGTGGTGTATAAACCGCCACTCCATTCATGGCTGTCATTTTCTATCCAAAACTTTCCCTTGAGGCCGGTTCTGGAATCTTCTATGATCACTCCTAATCCGGAGATGCATCTGCAGTCTCCTATCATTGTCAGGCTTGATGTTTTATCAATCCCATGAAGTTCTGTCTTCGCTTCTGCTTTTCCATTCCCCGAATCTACAGATATAGAATTTTGGAAGATTCCGAATTTATCAGCCCACTTTGAATTACTTATGCTTCCTATCTTTCTATTATCCGAATTGTATATGTATACTCGGTTTACCATGCTGTCAATGTTTTCAGAATAAGAGGATTCTACAATTCTTTCCCCCTGGCAAATGTGGAAATTGGGGATAACTTTTCCTTTTTGTATAACCTCCAATTTATCTCTGTTCATCTGGGCTATATATGGCTTTTTATTCTTCCTGTACGCTTTTGTATATGCAGCCATGATGATTTCATAATATGACCTTTCCTGAAAGAATATTTTAGGAATATTAATTTTAGTTTTAGCCAGATTTCCAGTCTTTACTTTTATGTCCTTACATACCAAAGATGTAATCTTTTCAGGCGTCTTGTTGGCAAATTTGTAGGTTCCCGACGATCTGAGTAAATGAATCATTCCGTCCTGTGCGGTATACGAAAGTTCCCCTGCCTCTGATCTTCTTTCCCTGCATGTTACCATCCCAATGAATTTTGTTTTTTCATCATCCGGATATCCCGGGTAAAATGTTATTTTATCTCCCAGTTTAATTCCCAGGTTCTTTACATTTTTGTCATTTGGACTATACGCAACATTAAACACTACTGATCTGGCCGCTTGTTTTGCGCTTCCCGACCAGCTTACCGATGTAACGTACCCAGTTATATTCGTATCTTTCCAATTCAGTTTCATGGAATCACCAGTTTCGTCTCATTGTAGAGCCACCAGCCTTTCACTCCATTGTGCGAGCTGCTCGTGTGGCCATGTTTCTTTGCTTCTTTTTCTATTACCGTTTTATTCGCATTATATATCTTGCTGCTATAGCTTCCTGAGCCGTAATATTTCTTCGCAATGCTGCGAAGCGTTTCCTTGCCTGATACCGTATGCGTCTTCTTTTTCGGTTTATTATCTGGCCGGTTATTCTCCTTCTCTGGTTTCTTTTTATCTGATTCGACCGGTTCAAGAACAGCTTTTGCCGGCTTAGTATACTTAGGTGGTCTGTAATCGTCCATAGTAAGCGAGTATTTTATATCCCCAGTTCCATCTTCTTCCCCGAACTGAAATGATTTTATGATTACTTTTTTATTCAGTTTTGTTTTCGTGACAATAAACTGGATAGGTGTTTCCTGCCATTTAAGAATTTCTTTTACATATTCCCACGGATTTCTGTCTTTTGCATAATCCGCAAAGGGATAATCGTTTTCCGGGAAAAAGGACTCGAATGCATATGCCTTGAGTCCCTTTTTTCCAAGAATTGTTACATCCCCTTTTGTCTGCACATTTACTGTCTGATGCGTATTTTCGAATGTCACGCTAAATGATTCGGGTCTGATCGGAAGCTGGATTGATTTATTTCCATTTTTTAACCAATATTCCATCTTGTCTCCTACGCTGTTTGTGGCATATTGTCACTTGCCTCTTCGATTTTTCTTATAATCGCTTCTGCTATTTTATCAATATCAGTTTCTTCTCTCACTATGATACTGTCTGCAAGCTTCGCAATCTTGACTGAAAAGTTCTTTCTTGCTTCCTGGCGTGCCATCTGTACAGATTCGTCGTGTGGATACACTCTGCTTCCATGTGGAAGATCTACAATCTCTCCACCTTTTTCACTGATCTGTACGATACCTCCCTGCCAGTTATCTGTGCCTTTCGCAAGAGTTGGGATTTGTGGTATGTTAAGGCCCTCCCAGCCTTTTCCTCCTATTCCGGGTACCCACTCCGGTACTGTAAATTTAATATCATTGATCTTCGCAATTGCACCGTTGACAATCGCTATTACTGCATTGATCGGGACTTTTACCATATCTGCAAGACTGGAAAAAGCCGCGCCAACAAAATCTTTACAGCCATTCCATACTGCATTCCAATCTGTCGTAAATGCTCCGCTTAAAAAACTTATAATTCCCTCAAGCATTGTGAGCAAAGCATCAATTCCAGCTCCGATCAGGTCAAATGTTTCGACAATAAATTCCCCGGCAAAGCTGAATACGTCATCTATAACCGGTCCGAATGTTTCCTGCAGATATGTTGCAGCTTCCTTTGTCAACTCAATAAATGGTTCCAGCTGTGGCTGTACCGTATTCCAAAAATTCTCAAATCGTTGTCCTGTTTTTTGCAAAATAGGTTCGATTCTGTCCCAGTTTTTGTATATTAAAACAGCTGCCGTTATTACGCCTGCTGCCGCAATTCCAAATGGACCGGTCATAATCTTTGCAATTCCCGAGAATCCTGAAGCGCCCGTCAGTCTTGTGATTGCACCACTTAATCTTCCAAAGTTTGAGATTTCCGTGCTTATTCCGGTAGAAATTTTTCCAAACCCCATTAAAACGGGCCCTGCCGACGCTGCCACTGCCGCGAATTTCACGACTGTTTTCTGAGTGGCCGGTCCCAGTTTATTCCATTTGTCTGTAAATTTCTGCACAACGTTGATTCCTTTCGTGGCATACGGAATCAACTGGTTCCCAATTGGTTGCAGCACATCTACCTGTATCGTTCTCCAAAGTCCTCCCAGAGCGCCTGATAATGTATCGTATTTTACATTTACAAGGCTTTCCATGGATTCTCTTGTCATGTCAATTGCACCATTTGTAGTTGACAAAGACATAACAACTTCTGGTCCCAAATCTTCCCACATTGTACCGAACAAATTAACTCCGGCAGTATTTCGTTCAATCGGATCTTCCATGGCCGATAATCCAACAATTACCTGATTGAACGCTTCATCTGCCGCTTCTCCTCCTGCTGCAAATTTTTTTGCAGTTTCTGTAGCATCCAGGCCCAATGCCTTAAATCCCTCAGCAGTAGTATCTGAACAATCAATAGCACGGATAGCATTTTCCTTTACAGCATCTCCAATTTTGTCCAGATTGAATGCGCCGTTTTGTGTTCCATTAACAAATACCGAAAACATTTCATCTGCGCTCATTCCCATTTTTTTAAACTGAGGAGCGTATTCGTTAATGCTGTCAAGGAGTTCTCCTGAGAAGTCCAGCCCATTTTGACTTCCTTGCACAATCAAATTGAACGCTTCATTTGCTTCAATTCCAAAATTTCTTATAAGAGAATTCGCAGTTCTAGTGCTTTCTGCAACGTCATATCCGAAGGTGTCCGAAAGAGTATATGCATATTCCGTGCATCTCTGCAGAGCTGAGTCGTCCAAGTAAGACATGTTCTGATTAACAGTCGCCATGGCTTCTGCGACATCATTTATTGATTCACCGAAATTATCTTTATAGACATTGTTGATCATGTCTTTATATTTGCCCATCTCATCTGTTGCGGTACCTGTTGCCGCCGCAAACTGCTGAAATGCGTCCTGTGAATCAGAGGAAAATTTAATTGCTGCAGTTCCGACTGCTGCCAGTGGTGCAGTGACCGACTTGGTCAATGTTTCTCCGGCAGATGTAAATGCATCTCCGGCATGAGAGAACACATCAGCAACATTGTTAAAACGTTTTTCCAGGTCACGAGCCTGGGCCGCCACCTGTTTTGATGGATCGCTGAAATCATCTATTAACTTAACAACTGCTGCAACCGTCTTACCTGCCCTTGTTTTTCATCTCCTCTTTTAAGTCTTGCATTTCCTGTTTCAAAAAAGCGCGGGTGATTAATCGTTCACCCGCGCCCATATTGTAATATTTCGATGGCTTCCATTTTTTCAGGCGGAACAATGCGTAAGCAACGCTTGCTTCGCTGTCCACCTTTATAAGTTTTTTACTTCTTCTTCAGCGTCTTCTCCAAGTCCTGAGAGCTTTACGATTTCTGATGCAATGCTTCCAGTTTCCATTCCGAACAGAATCGCCGCAAGATCCTTTGGCGTAGAAGCCCCAAAATGTTCCATCAATTTCTGATCAGTCAGACATGGATCCACGACACCGTATACACAGCACATTAAATTAAAATCATATGTGGCATTCATGTCACGGTTTCCCTTTTTGTCATACAGCATGGCCTGAAGGGTGTTGTATCTTTTTCCTGATAATTCTCTAATCGTAATCTCTGCGTCTTCGCCTACCAGTTTGGCCAGCTTCTTTGATTTAATTTTTTTTGTCTCTTTCTCTGTGGCTTTTGCTTTATCTACGCTGAGTAACTTTTCAATTAAATTCCTATTCTTTCCTCCTATGCATCTATTGTGTTAAGTACTTCGAAGCTGCTGAAGTTAAACGGTATAGATTCCTCAAGCAGCTTACCTGCTTCCCAGTCCGCAAGTGTCAGCTCCGTGAACACGCAGTTATCTAAGCGAATTCTTTCTGCTCCAAATGCTTCTGGATCTTCCAGGTTTGTGATGATCGTTGCTCTTGTTGCTTTTCCTTTTTTTAAATTCTCTGAAATCTTCTTTATGAAATAAGATGTCACTTTATTCAGCTTCAAGGTTCCAGATCCGCTAATCCCGGTTACCTTATACCCCTTTTCCAGCGTTCCGGTTCTCTTAACTTCTGTCGTGTCAAGCTTCATTTTCGCCTGCAAAGCTGTCGTTTCTGCCATGTAGTCATTGTCTATCCAGCACTCTCCAAAAGTGCCGTTGATAACTCTGTCATCTGTATAATTGTCCCTTTTGTTTCCTCCTTACACAGTAATCTCCAGATTAATGTCTTCCATTACGTCCACGATCGTCACATATGCCTTCAGGAAAACCTTATCGTCGGTATACTGTTTTTCGATTTCTTCCTGTGACATTGCTTCTGCTTCGTCTCTGGAGATTTCCTTGTTTTCGATGATGTATTCTTTTATCGTCTCTGTGTCCAAGCCAATTTCATAGTCCTGTATCAGCCCGTTTCTTTCCAACTCTTTCAAGTAAGAATTGATTGCTGATATCAGGAGGCATTTGTTACTGTATGTGTTTGGATACTTTCCGATATAGTTATCTTCAGCCAGCAGCACTAAATCGTCGTGGATCATATCCATTGTCTCTACAACACGGATTTTTTTCCACGAATCAGCTTTTCCTTTCTGAACTGTTGTCAGAGAGTTGACACCTTTTGCTACCTTTACTTTTTCTCCATCGTAGAACACAACAAATTTTCCTGAATCCACAGCAGTATCCAGTGCATCTTTATCCAGTTTTTCACATGCGCTTACTTCTTCCAACACGGCAAATGTAGATGATATTTTATATGATGTTCCTGCAAGAAGTCCGGCGATCCTGGAACAGAACGCCTCTGGCGTATATTTCTTATTGTTTACAATCACTTCGCTCGTTGCATAATTTATAATGCCTTCATTGTCCGCCGTATTATCAGGCAGAATTGCCTTTACCCTGTTCCTATTGCCATCTCTCTGCTCTTTTACCCATGTCAGGACGCTTTCTTCCTGTCCATCAGTCTTTACAGTCGGACAGCACAGCCATGTTACTTTTTTGATTTCAAAGTATTCTAAAGCCTTGCTGTAATTTTCTTCTGTTTTTTCAAGGACATATACAACTACCTTTCTTGGAGTTGTGTCATTTCCTTTCAGCGCAAATTTGATCTGTTCTTTGCTTTCTTCACTAAATGCTTCCGGGATATCTTTTTCACTGTAAATAACAGTCGGGTTTGCGGTTGGTACCGTTGTTTCTTTTATGATCATTCCAACCGTTCCACGTTCAGCTCGTCTTATTGTTTTTCTCGCCGCTGCCACAAAGACAACGTTCATTGTTGGTAAGCCCCTAGTCTTTTACCTCCTGTCCAAGCATAAGTATTTTCATTGTTTCAACATTTTCCTGTCTTTCAATCCGGTCCCAGAACTCTATGTCGAATCTACACATTGGTACATTTGCATTTTCTCCCTGGAAGGTTAATTCCATGTCGCTTGTGTTCAAGCTTCTGCTGCCTACTGTCAGTTTCTGCCCGAACATTTCTTCCATTATGGCGAAAAAATCTGTTCCATCTGCCTCGTTTGCCGCTTTTTGTATGTAATAGATTTCAACCTCTACATTCTTATGTCTGGCATTTTTTGTTGATTCTAAAAAGGTCTGTGTTATATATACAAAAAAAGAAGGTCTGGTATAGCCTTCTATTGTATCGGCGCCATAGATTTTGTATTCCGGATATCTTTCTTTTAAAGCGGAATTGACCGCTTTCTTTATTTCTTTAAGAGTCAATTCCAGCCTCCTTTAATATTTTGTCAAGCAGTTCCTGTCCGATCAGCTCTGCGTAATCCGCACGCTGCGCCATATATCTTGCAACTGTCTTTCTTCCTTTTACTTCTCCGACTTTCTTTCCAGTTCCTGCTTTTCCTCTTCCTTTCTTGTCCTTCCGATTATGTGTAACCATATCATGGCCAAGTTCGTACAAATGATAATGAGGAGCTGATGACGTTACGGCGATTGTCATTTTACTTCCGGAACGGATTACTCTTCCCTGCCGGAAGCTCTTGCTTAATGGCTTCTGTGTTTCTTCGTCACTGCTGTTCTTTCCCCGCCGATAATGATGCCCTTTTGCTTCAGAATTTACTCGTTTTTGTAAATCCTTAGCAATATTTTTCGCTTCTTTCTTTAAAACTTTTTCCGCAGATGCAGGATATTGTTTTGTCGCCTTCTCCATTGCCTGGATCAGTTCCGAAGCGTCAAAATCAAAGTTGATACTTGACACTTTCGAACACCTCCTCACATTGGATTTCCAGCATTCTGTGCGCATTATCCATATCAAGCGGTGGGCCTGCAATGGAAAACATGTGTCCCTGATACAAAATCCTCATATCTGCAGTAATATCTTTTCGGAAGCGGATGTACATCCTGTGTGTAACCTCCGGCTTTAATTTGCTCATGAAATTGTATTCTGATGCTTTGTATGGTTTTACAGTTGCCCATACTGTCCGATATTTTTTCCACTCGGATTTGTCCTGACCCATTTCATCTTCTGAAGTGTTCAGGCGGAGAAATGTAATCCGCCTGTTTAGTTTTCCGATATCAACCATTTTCTTCCTCCAGTTGTGACGCCTGTAGCTGAAGAACCATTGATCCGACCACATGTGTCAGTCGTTGTTTGTCTGCTTCCTTTACTGTCAGCACACGATTTTCGTAGAGATCCTGTATGATAAGCATGAATAACATCTGCGTTTTTGGATTCTTCTCATCACATTTCCCGACAGCATCTTTTATGTACTCTTTTGCAGCGTTCATCATCAGTTCTATGGTCATGTCGTCTGCATCATCGTCGATTCGTAGATACTCTTTTACTGCATCAATATCCACAGTTCACCGCCTTATCTCATACTCCTGTAACAGTTGCATCTTTAATTGTCAGCTGCCCGTTCACGAACGCTTCTTCGTCTTTCACCGTGCAGTCTTCCCTTTCGATTGCCCTGAAGATTGTAAGATCTTCTTCAAATGCATTCAGTTCTCCGATCTGGGCGATGTTAGATGTCATAAGAGTCATCTGGTTTCTATCCCAGAATTTGATACCCTCTTTCAAATCTCCGATAATAACTGGTATCTTTCTACTTCCTGCTGTCTTTGTATCGGATGGCATATCGGAGTTTGGAATAACTTTGACAGGAACAATTGTTGATCCAGCGCAAAGTCTAAGCTGCATTGGATTTGCAGGATCCGGCTGGAGAAGATATCTTCCTTCGTTATCCTTTAATGTATCAAGCCACTGTAACCCATCGTCGTTTGTCACAATTGCAGAAGTAGGTTTAAATGCCTGTCCAAGCGTGATATTCAATGCTTTCTTGATATCATCAAGATCTTTCATTGCTGTTACATCCTTTGTCGCAATCTGCTCAAGAATCATTTTATTTCTTGTGACTCTTGACTCATCCGCAATCCATGTTGTCAAAGCTCCCGTAATATTTGCATCTGTATCCGCAAGAAGTTCATTTGTGCAAGGAAAATATCCTGCATATTTTTCAATCTCGTATGAGATTCTTTCGAACTGCGGGGTTGTTCCAGCTGTTATCTTTCCACCTTCTCCCACTTTCGCAAATCCAGTCTGCTGCGCACGTTTCTTATAGGTTCTCTGGCCTTTGTTTGTTGTTACATTTTCTACATCAACCAGGCTGATCAGAGAGAATTTTGCGTCTCTGTATGTATTGATCTGTGTCTGGATGTCTTCCGGGACTGTATATCCTCCATCTGCAGGTGTGCCTTCTACCATAGTTGCGTTTCGGAATCCTCTTCTTGCAGCATTAGCAAATTCTTTGATAGAGTTATTTTCTAACGGTTTCGGTTCCTGTGATGGATTGGCTGTTCCATCTCCGTCTGGATCCATGATGTCTTTCAGAAGGTCAAACTGTTCCTGCATATCTTTAAGTTCTTCCTTGGCTGTTCTTGCTTCTTCCAGCTTTCCCTGCTCTACCAGGGACTGTACCATTGTTTTTTTCTCATTAATAGAGTTTAAAAGTTCTAATAATTTTTTATTCCTTATATCCTCCGTTCCGCTCAGATACCATACTGATCTAAGTCTCTTAATATTTCTTTTTTCTGCTGTTCTTTTGCTTCCTGGGCTTCTTTTTCCTGTTTTACTTTATTGCGTATTTCATCCGTCAGTCTGACTCCGCACACGCAATTAAAGAACTGCTGCCCTGAATTCTCGATCTTATCAATAAATCCAAGTTCAAGAGCCTTCTCTGCTGTGATCCATGTTTCCTTATCCATCATTTTCAGGATTTCATCTTTTGATCTTCCTGTTTTTTTTGCATACGCTTCCGAAAGCGCACTGTTCATTGTTTTCAGGATTTCTGCGTTCTTCTGCATATCATGATAATCTCCGGAAGCTCCTGACATTGAGACATTGTGGATCATTATAGTCGCAACAGGGCTCATTTTGCATGTGTTTGCCATTGCAATCACACTGGCTGCACTACCAGCAAGCGATTGAATGTTGATTTCCACGTCACTTCTTCCGGCAAGAATAGAATAGATTTCCTGTCCTGCCATCACAGAGCCGCCGCCTGAGTTTATGTTTACCGTGAGTGTTTCTCCTGGTTGAAGAGAGGCAATTGCATTCCTGATATCATTCGGACATGTGGAATCCCAGTCCAGCCAGTCGTAAATCCATTTATCATCATTGCTGATGATATCCCCTCTTACATCAATCTCCATCTCCTTCACCTCCCTGTGTGTTAACTCCGTAAGCCGCGCCTATATGTGTTATTGGCTGATACGTTCCGTTTACCATGTTGACATCTCCTCCGTCCACGAAAGGAAGATCAAGGAGATCTCTCCCCTCATTGATCGTATAGATTCCGTTCTGCACGTATCCAGTTATTACTTCCTTCTGTGTCTTTGAATCCGTTCTCAATATTGCTTTTTCGTTGAATTTAAAATAATATCCTTCTTTTTTCTCAGTATCAGAAAGACATTTATAGTTTATCTCCTGCTCGTACTGTGACAATCTATAGCTCATCGTGTCCACCAGGAATGCCAACTGCTGGCTTTCAGAATTTGAATAGCTTGACTTATCATAATCGTTTAGCTGATTTGGTTTAATTCCGAATGCTGCTGCAATCTGCAATGCCGTATATTTTTTTATCTCTGCATACTGCGCATCTGCCAGAGTTACGTTTAGTGGCTGCAGTGTCATACCAACTGGTACCGCCACCACTTTACCTGCGTTTTTAGCGCCTGAAAGTAATGCGTTGTATTCCTTTTGCAAGGCCATACGCTTTGGTTTATCAAGGTCTCCTGTATACTGCAACGCTGCCTTTGCGGTTAATCCGCTAGCATACAGCTGATTCAAGTATTTCTGTGACTCCACTGCGCCCGAAATTGAATCCTGTAAGATCTGCCTTACCGGTTTTCCCATGATTCCATTAAGTGTGCACCATGTTTTAAAGTGCATAACATTATCCTGTGAAAAAGTGTATGTCTTTCCGGTCTTAGGATCGCTGTATCGATAATACAGCCTTCCTGCGTCTCCGAACACTCCCACATCATCCATTAGCACATCCACATAATTGCTCTGCATAGGCCAGAATGAAAGAATGTTGTATTCTCCTCCATATCTTCCCTTTTTCTCGAATTTCGTCTGTATCCATACATACGCATTTCCATAATGTTCACAATTATATTCTATCGTGCCCCAGAACGTCGCCGGAGTCATGATCTGATTTGGTCTGTTCATAAGGAGCCATGAAGCTCTCGTCGGATCTGCCCGTATTTTTCCCTTATCGGTCTGCTTATAAAATTTCAGTGGCATTTTCCCCATTGTTTCTGAAAGCATTTTTAAGCATGTAAAATACGTTACTTCTCCAATTGCATTTCGTGGGGTTTTTGGATCAATTCCAAGCCACTCCATTAGCCTTTCATCATCTATTGATGTAGGCTCTCCAACAAGGGAATTCCACATTTCTTTAATTTTCTGTAGAATCCTTCAATATCTCCTCAATAAAATTATCAATGTAATCTCCGTAATCGTCTCCGAATGCATGAAACATTGCCAGCTTATACGCACATAGTGTTGCATCCACCGGGTCGATTCTCTTTGTTGTTGCATCTTTATCAATTTTGATCAATCCATTGTTCTGCCGGATTACCGCATTACTCATCGCATAATTCAGCAGAGGATTGTAAGTATATATAATATTTCTGCAAAATACCTGCTCTCTGAATCCCTGTGTTGCTTCGTTTAAATGTTTGTGGCTCTGAAATACTTCTTCGACATCGTATCCTTCATCTGACAGATCCATCATTAATTTACTTGCATTTGCAGGGTCAAAGCACAGGCATTGTATTTTTAATTTCATTTTTTCGCAGGTCTCAAGAACATATCTCATAACTGCTCCCTGATCTACGATCGGAGTGTTTGTTACCTCCAGAAATCCCATACGTTCCCACGCGTCATAGGCAACCTTGTCTTTTATAATATGTTCCTGAAGCTTCTCCCTTGTCGGGATAAAACTGTGTGACCAAAGAATATACTTTACTATTTCTTTTCTATTCGCATCATATTCCCCGGATAAAAATGGAATCATAAACGCCACTGATGTAAGATCTGTCTTTGCAGACATATCGAAACCTACATACACCGGATGTCCCGTTATATCAAATGGTAATTCATTCACCTGGCAGGCTTTCCATTTCGACATGTCCATATACCCATTCTCTTTCGCCTGCACCCAGACATCCAGACATTTTGTGAGGAAGGCCGTCATATGTTCTGGCTGTTCTCTGGCAATCTTATATTCACCGCGAATCTTATCGACACCTTCCGGATATGTCATTCTAATCGGATTAGCTTTCTTCCAAGTCTCTTCGTTATCCAGATTTGAAATGTCTTCATAATCTTCCGGGTCCATCTCACAAATGTCGATTAGATATTCATCATTCTCCACGTCCGTGTTTGGATCCAACACCTTGGAACAATACTGATACTCAGTCACATAACAAGGATAAGTTAAATCCATTCCAGCTGTTGTTATGATCATCAAGAGCGGCTCTTTTGTGTTTGATCCTATTCCTAAATCATAGAACTCCGTGGTTTTGTGCTGATGATACTCATCCAAAACCAGAAGTGCAGGGTTTGTACCATCCCCGGACTTTCCATCGTCTTTTGATAATGGTTTGATTGTGCTATTGCTTTTCAGATGTTTTATACAGTCCCTGGTTACCTTAAATTTCATCCTCAAAGGTGATCCTTGAAGCATTAATCCGGCTTCCCCGAATACAATCTTGGACTGATCGCGTTTTGTGCCGGCGGTATAAATCTCGTATACTTCTCCGTTCTTGGTTGATGTAACTGCTGCCTCATAGAGTGCAATACCTGCCTCTTCCTGAGATTTCGCATTCTTTCTAGCCACTTCTGTGAAATATTTCTTGAAACGTCGATATCCGGTATCTTTATGAACCCATCCGTACAGCTGGCAGATTCTAAATCTCTGCCATGGTGTTAGAATGATCGGTTGCTTTGCCAGAACTCCTTTACTATGTCGTAAGAGCGCAAACCATTCTACAATGTTCTCTGCCTGTCTTTCATTCCACACATACGGGAAATCCAATTGACCGATTCGGTCAATATCTTTCAACAATCTTTTGCAGGCCCATATGTGTTTCCTGCCGCTGATAATCTTTCCAGAGATACAATCTAATGCGTATTGTTTTAATTCATCAAGGATCATATTGCACCAAACCGGTTTTCAATTTCTTTCTGCTGCTTATTCACTTTTGCCGTGCCGGCTTTCAGTCTCGAATCAATTGTCAATCCACACAAGGCAGCAAAGCGTCGCATTTCTTCCGCATATCCTTTCTGAATGTCTACCATCGGATTCTTTACGACAATTACTCCGGTTCTGGTTTCTCTGTCAACATAATAGGTCTGCTGACTTAATATTTCTGTGGCTTTTACATAGTTTGCAAACGCATTACAATAGCCTCCGATATTATTCCTGTCCAGGTTTCCGACTATATTTAGTTTATCCAACTCTTTTATGATCCTGCGCCATTCTTTTTTTGCCACATCATCTATCAGCCATGTCGGAGGACGTTTGAGCTGGTTTTTCTCTGTTCTTACCTGGTCTTCTGCGTCTGCTTTCTTTTGTCCTTCTACTATTGTCAGGTGCTTTTTCTGCAAGCTGACTGGTTTCATTGGTCTTGCCCTTGTCCTCCCTCCTCTCTGGCCTGCCAACTTTTTTATTGTTTTGGGAATTTTGTAAAAAGAAAGGGGCATACGTGGTCGTGGGAGATCTGTTCAAAACTTTTTTCTATCCCCCGGTGGTCTTGAAACGTATCTGAAAGCCTCTCAATTCCTCCTGCACTACCGTCTTTCCCTCTTTCTCATATCGTTTATGTATCTCTTTATGTCCAGCTCTTGAGACTGGAATCAAGTTTGAATCTGAATAGAACAGATCAGGTCTATCTTGCGATAATTCAATATGGTGTACCGTATCTGCTGTCACTATTCTGTTATGCTTGTACATCATGTAGATATCCAGCCCGTCATAACTGTTAAGCACAAACTGTCTCAGATTCTTCCACCGTTGTGTGTGGTATTCTTTCTTTATTCCGGTTGGCTTTGCATACTCTCTGATGTTGTTCTTTCTGCATATACATGTAGTCCCTGCTGGTACCCTACTCCCGCATCTGCTACATCGTTTGTATATCATGCCATCCCTCCTGTTCTCTGATAGCGGGAGACGGATTCGAACCGCCATTCCAGGCTAAGGAGGCCTGTAAGTTTCCGTTACTTTATCCCGCGGTAATTATGGACATTCTGAGATTCGAACTCAGGACCGTCCGGTTATGAGCCGGATGCTCTGACCAGCTGAGCTAAATGTCCGTAGCGCAGGAGCCACCTGCTCATAAAGAACAGATGGCTCCTATGTCAAGGAAAATCCATATGAGTCCGGTGTTAAACCGGAGCAGAACATCAGGATTCGAACCTGCGGCTCCATGGCTCACGCTCGCTCCCACTTGGCGAGATGTTCTGGTAGTCTGCCAAGCGGGTACTGGCAGACAACTAAGGGAAGGAGAACTCTGTATGATCTTCCACTGAGTTCAGTTTATACTATAACATTTTGAATCGGGACATTTGGGACATTCGGGACAAATTTTAATTTTCTTTGAAAAATCTTTGAAATTCTTTTTTTACGCTCTCTTCTGTGGCTTTTCTTCCCATCTTTCCAGCTACCTGCTGCCACGTCAGTTCTTCAAACACCTTGTATTTTATGATTCTCTGCATTCTTGGAGGAATTGTGTTTAGCCACTCTTCTACTTTTGTCTTTAGCTGCTCTGCCTGTTTTTTTCTCTCTTCCAGTACCTTCTGTCGATAGCGCAGTTGGCTGTCGTCCTTAATAGAAAATGTTGTTCCCTGCACCTTGAAATGTTTTGGGTTATAAGGAAATTCGGGGTTGCTTCCAGATACGTTTGTCTGTATCACTGTCTTTTTCTTTCTGTTAAGCTTTTTAATCTCCTGTTCCGTTTCCCTGATCAGTTCGCAGGCATCTATGTACTGGTTCAAAATATTCTTATCCATCGGTATCGCTCTCCTTTCCTTCTTTTCATACTTTCAGCCGGGAGCTTTGCGGTTCCCGGCTTTCCTTTCAATGTCTTTTATTTTTTTCATGCCGCTCCATGAAGCATCAGATATAGTTTTGTGTATCCGGGAGAGGTGTATTGCCCGTTTTCCAGCTGTAATTGTACCACATAGGGATATAATTTTATAACAGTCGCTGTATGGTATATGATTCGTGTGCTATTTCCATCATCTCTTACCCACGCTTTTAATTTAATCTTTCTGCCTGGGCGGACTTTGAACGTTCTTTTGAGTGTCTTTCTTATGTCTCCCATTCTCATGAGAGGGATGTTGCTTTTGTCGTAATTCATTTTTCTCCTTCCTGACCGATTCGGTCACTTTTTGTTTGTATAATCTGTATTCCTTGCAATTCGTTCCGGCTGTAACATTTTTGTCTTTGATGATGTGCAATGTTCATCTATTCATCCTCCAGATAGTTCTTTCCAAATATTTCCGTGAATTTATCCCTGCTGCCACACTTCTTCTCAAATGTTCTCTGGCCGATCCGCTGCAGGGTAATCCTGACTTCTTTGTTTCGGTGTGCTGATATCTCTGAGGTCCTGTGGCATTCTGGGCAAAGATATACGGTTAAGCCATATTGCTCGGAGTATTTGCGGTTTGCGCTGCCATAGATGTGATGGCGTTCTGTATAGCCTGTTTTTCCGCAAATGAAGCACTGATTTTTCATATCTCTGTCTATAATGCTTTTGTGGTGCTTTTTCCGTTTTTTTCTGGCGGGTTCTTTGGGAAATAATAATCCTCCCTGTTTCATCTAGTGTACCTCCTTGCTTCTCTGAGCAGGTAATTCCTGTTCTGAATATTCCGGTTAAAGTCTTCTACTGTTCTGGCGGCTTCCTGCTTCTTTAGGGCTGCCAGACCTCCCCATGGCTTACCGATAAAAACATGGTAGTCCAGGCTGGTGTAGATTAAACAGTCCGGAGGATTCCATCCCATGGTTTTTCGGAATAGTTTCTTTTTCTGTCTTTTATTCATTTCCTGTCGCCTTTCTTATATCCCAGCAAGCGGAGACGGACGGTATCAAATTCCTGAAGCAATGCGATATCCTTCACTCTGCTTAATTTCCGATCAACTCTGTGCATTTCGTACTTCCTGAAGATTAAATCTCCGGAGGTCCTTGCATTGTTCGCCTGTGCTTTTGAGCAGTTTAAACCTTCCACTATTTCTGCAAATGTTGCATTGCCTATCACCAGATTGCCTGATCTATCTGTTACATCGTATAAAAATGGGATCATTTCCGCCCTCCTCTCAGTGTCCGGCCAGAAATGTATTCATCATCCTTGCTTTCCATTCCGGAACTTCTTTGGTTTTCCATTTTGCGCACCAGTCGTCATCTTCTACCATGCGTCCAATGCGATCGCAGAAACCATTATCATTCTCTTTACAGGTTTCGCATATCTGTTCCTCTCTGCTCATATTCTTAAATGTCCTTTCCTTCTCCGGTAATCTTATCAATGCAGCTATTCCAACCAGCGGTAATTTTGATTTCGGGCAATCTCTCACTGGCAGGAATCCAGCTAGTATCTTTTAAACGTTCAATAACTTTCTTCTGCTCTTCTTCTGTCTCGCAATGTATTACAACATCGTAGGTATCATCATATGCACTAAATGTGCCATCTTCATTCTGAACAAGTTTCATTACATCACTCATGCTTCCACCTCACTATCCTCTGGCATTTGAAAGACCATTTTGTTCATAAGTGCTTTTCCAATAGCTTCAGCCAGAAGTTCATTTTCTTTTGATGCTGACGCTTCTGCGAACATCTTCCCGATATTTGGCACTGTCATTGGAATTAACTCTGCGTCCGCATATGCTTCCTGAATCATATCCAGTACTTTCATGGTTTTTTCTTTTGTGGAATATTTTCCTAAAATAAAATATCCGCCACTCCTCTGTGTATCCTGCAAGCTCCAGCATATAACATTCAATGAATCTGGGAGTTTTAGATCGACTACAATGTTTTCAAACTTTACCAGTGCTGTTTTATCCTGACTTCTGATTAACATACATTTTCTCCTTTCTCCTTCCTGTGATCTGACAGGCTCACACAGGAAGGATGTATCTATGTGAATTTTAGTAACACCCTTTTTCAGTGACCGTATCGGTCATTTCTTGTCGTTCCACCGGATTTCTAAATCTATTCCGGTTTCTTCCTTGAGCACATCTACTATATCCAACCATGTGCAGTAGTCTTCTGCCAGAGATGCAGCTTTCTCGGTGAATCTGTCCTTGAATCTTTCCAGGCGTTTCTTTCCGAAGGTGAATTCATCTCTTAAAGTCATAAGACTCATTGCTAACATGGTGTCAAAAGTCATATTCTTGATTTTGTCGGATCCGGCGGCTATCTCCTGTCTGGTAAGATTTAACGAGACTCCTGTCCGGTTTCGGAATCTGACTTCTTTCTCCAACTCTTCTATTCCTTTATCCTTTGCAAGGCGGAGGGCGAATTCCATGCCCTCTGTACGTCCTTGCATATATTGATCTAACTTGCTCATTTCTGGATCTCCTTTAAAAATTCCACAAGTTCTGTTTCACTGTTTGGGTACTTGTTGTATTTCGAATGATATGTCCATTTTGGAATTTCACCTTTTCTGTCCGGTTCCGGTCCTCCTATCAGATGCATGTAATATGGTTCTTCCGGCACATACCAGCTGTTTTCTGGCAAAGACTCTTTCTCGTATTCTTCTACGATCAAACGGGCGCCGTTTTCGAAATCGTATTTGTAATATTTCACGCCGGTATGATTATCGGTGTACCAGAGTCCCCAGTTCTTATAGTTTCTCAACCATTCTTTGCGTTGGTCATTATTCTTCATGATTGGCAATCCTGGCTGTTCCGGTTCCTCCTGACAGTCTTCTACAATATTTTTGAGAATTCTGAGTCCTGCTACAAGCATTTGTTGTTTTTTAATCACCAACTCTGGAAATCCTGCTTCTTCTTTCTCAACTTCCGTCATCTGTTTTAACAGGTCTTCTTGTTTTTGCAGATATATTGATAGATCGCCCGTTGATGGAATCGGGATATCTTTTAAATCTTCCGGCCACGCATCCGAGATTTTATCTGTATTTCTCAGATGTTTTACCATCTCGGCGGAATCGCCGGAATGGTCTTCCTGATGCTTTTTGTCCGGTGTTTCTGTTGCCGGTTGGCAGCTCTTTTCCTGAATATTCTCTGTTGGCCGATGAGCCGAAGCATTACATTCGTATCCGCAAGCTCCATGTTTTTCACAATTCCAACAGCATTTTCTATTACAATTTTCTCCATCCCCTGCTATCACTTTCTGAGCTGCTTCGAGAGTACAGGTGAATCCTTCTCGGTGAATACACTTTCCAGCATTGGTTTCTTTCTTCTCTGGCTTCTCAGGTGCATCAATTGTGGTCATTTTGACCGGTTTCTTTATGGAGTAGCGCCTGATCAGTTCTTCGGTCAGCTTCTGCCAGGTCATTTCTTTTTCTTCCGGGCTGTCTGGGTTGAATGTGATCCTATCCGGATGTCCCTGATAGTTCAGGTACCCATTTCTGTGCTTTACATAGCAATAGAGCATACTGATCATCTTTGTTCCCATCAGCTTGTCTCCATTGCGGATCCTGGCTGTTGTGTTCTTTTTCAAGCTGTCAAAGAATCTTTCTATCTGCAGTTCTACGGGAATCGGCGTCTCGTCTTCTGCAGACTTCTGCTGCCTTGTTGCCTGTTCTATTGTCATCTGCCCTGGAATGTCTGCATTTAACGCCTGCCGATCTTTCAGAAGTTGGATATCCGGAAGTGTCAGGATTTTGTTTTTCATGTACATCTCGTATGCCAGCTTCTGCAGTTCCGGTTCCAGGGATGCTGCAGCATCTGCCACAGAAATGTTAATCTCTCCATCCTGAAGCTCTTCCATCAATTCCTCTGACAGATGATTGCTAATGTTCTTATAACGGCCAAACTGAGCGTTTGACACTCCAAGGAGTTCTTTCAAATTCTCTCTGACTGTTCCCGTTATGCCAACCTTCTCTTTCAGACCTTTAACAATCTTCTCCATCTCCAGAGCTTCCTGCATTCTTTCCCAGTCGTTTTTATCTCTGTAATTGTTTGCTTGAATCACCTTGAATTGTCTGAGGAACGGCGTGATTGCTTCTCTCTGCTCTGGTGTCAGTTCTTTGTCCTCTGAAACATTGATTTCCGCAGCATACATGCACGGAACCTTCTCAAATCTGGCGTCTCCTTCTTCGATCAGTTCTATGCAACATAATCTTCTACGATGTCCGGCAAGTACTTTATCTTCTCCATCTACATTCTCTATCAGAATTGGCTGCATCAGGTACCCTGTGATCTTTATCGACGCCTTGAGTTTGCTGATATTTTTTGTCGTGTAGAAATTCTCCTGAGTCGGCACCAGTTCTCTGGGATCCTTGTATATGATTGCCTGCTTCTCTTTTCTTTCCGGCAAGGACCGCTTTGACAGCATGTCCAGCGCACTAAATTTCTCTCTTCCCATTGTGTTACCTCCCTATCATCTGCAGATATTCCTCTACAAGTGTCTGATAGTCTTCTGCTGCCGCCGATCGCTTGCTATATAACACAACCGGTGTTCTGGCATATGTGCTCTTTGCAACTGCCAGAGAATTTCTAATCACCGTTTTCATCGTTGGATACCATTCCCTTATAATCTCTGCTCCCTGGCTATGTGCTTCATTGTATTTGTTGTATTTGCTGATAAAACACCTTACATTCTCCAGATCAGGATTCAATTCGCATTTAATCTCATCAATCTGATCCAGAAGCTCATCCATGCCTTCTGTTGTGTTGTCGTCGACTTCTACCGGGATTAGAACATCATCTGCTGCCGTCAGTGCATTTATGACAGATACATTGATATCCGGAGCATTATCGATCACGCAGAAATCATAGTTGTCTTTCACCTGCTGCAGGGCGTTCTTTAGTCTGGTCTGCTGAGGTCTTACACGGTCCATCGTTACCTCCATGTTTGCTGTCAGAAGGTTCAGATTCGCAGTGATCACATCTAAATTCTCGTAATCTGTTTTCTGGATCAGACTTGCCATATCCGGTTTCTTGTCAACCATTATCTTGTCTATTCCTGCTCCTTCCTGAGTACGTCGGTTCATCCCCCTCGAGCAGTCTCCCTGTTTGTCGTTATCTACAAGAAGGACTCTCTTGCCCTTTGTAGAAAGAATGTAAGCAATATTGATGCTTGAGGTGGTCTTTGCCACCCCGCCTTTTAAATTGATGATTGCAATTATCCTCATAGTCGTTCCCCTTTTTCTCTATTCTTTTCTTTTTCCACAGCTACAGCCATCTCCGGGTTCCAAGAATTTACCCATTGTATTTCCTGATCTGCAGTAATCTACATTCAGTCCTTCTGCATGACTTTTGTAGATGCACTCTTTGCAAAGCACAATATTTTTATACTTTTTCATGAGTTGATAAGCTGCTGTCTTGCCAAAACTATTGATTTCGTTGTACTCATTCAGCACCGTGCAATGAAATCTCCCATGTTCGCAATGCTCTGCGCAGTGTTCTTCCAGCTTCTCCTGGTCCTTGATCTGCTCCGGATATTTACAGAGATGATCGCAGATATACTCTGAGAATTCATTCATGATAGATTCCATGACGTTTTCTTCTTTCTCTGTCTGCTCTTTGCATCCACTCCGGTTTTCCTTTAACTGGTTCATCTTCAAACCATATCCCTCCCTGTTCGTCTTTATAGTATGTAAATCGGGTACCTGATCTAATAATGGTACCCAGGCATTCCATTGTTCTTTGATCCTGTTCCGGTCTCAGGCTCCAGCCTTTGCCCCATAGTTCTTCTGCATTCATCTTTTCTCTTTTCCATCTCCTCCTGCAGCCATCCGGAATAACTGTGTTTCTCAGTCTTTTCTGACAATTGGTGTGCATCAGGAAGGGCATGGACGGCCGCATATACTCGCTTCCATTCTTCTGCATTCCTGATCGGTTCTCCTCTGGTGTCTTTCCATCCGGATCCGGCCAGTTCTTCCAACTTCAGGATTCTGCTGCTTACATATGCGTCCCGGGTATGTACACAGATCTCCGAAGGTACTGTCATGCGTTCCAAGGCTTCTGCCAGTGTGAGCAGGACTGTCTGGTGATAGGTTCCCTTGTAATGTCCGAAGCCCTCTCTGGTCTTTTCCTCATTGTGCACCAGTACTGAGAGGACATATCCACATTTTCTGTTTGTAGCGCCCTGGAAGGTGCTGCTGGTTTCAATGTATATATCTACTTTCTTCAATGTCTCATCTCCTCTCAAATTTTTCTGTCTATCTTGACTTTATGTCTGACTTCATCAGCGAAGGAACTTATCTTAATCATTGTGTAGTGCCGGTATTTGTATCCTGTCTTCGGATTGATTCCTTCATGTATCTTAGCGATGTAATATCCCTTCTTTGCTTTCGGCTCCTTTGGCCATCTCACAAGCTTCTGTACCTCCGGATCCGGGAGTGGCATATTGCGTGATGTGTTGTAGCTTGTGTCGGAAAGTCTCGGCTTTGCATAAGTCCCGTCTTTTTTCTTTTCTCTGGTGTTTTCGTCTTTTGTTACGTAATTGGCGAGCTTTGTAAAATCTTCATCGTAAAATTTACTTTTCTTTATTTCGATATGCCATGTCTCGCCTTTATCCCAGGCTCTTCCCAAGATGCTGGCCGTATCCCCAATCTCATTAACAATGATATGAATGTGCCATGCCCCCTTGGTTCCCTTTTCTATATTCCTGATCCAGAAAAGTTCATATCCTCTTTTTTTGTATTCTTTCCTCACTATTCGGATTGCTCTTTGAAAATCTTTTAGGGCTTCTTCCATACTCTGCGGACGATTCTCTACTTGATATTTCCATGTGGCCCAGATATCATCCGGTGAAAAATACTCCAATAATCTTTGTCTGGCTCTTTTTGCTTTATTAATCGCATTGGCTTTTTGCATATCCTCTTTTGTGGGTTTCTTTTTCTTATTCCTTTTTTCACCAGGGGCGCCATAATTCCCATCATGGAATTCCTCTATGTCTATTACGTCTCCATGTCTAAGTTCGTATTTTTTTCTCTTCGTAGCCATATGTATCTGGTCCTATCTTTAATATCTTTATCAAGTTCTAACAGGGGTTCATGCCCCTCAAAAAAGAGTTAAAAATACGGCAGGTTTTCCCCTACCGAATTGACTTTTCGGCGCCTTGATGTTATACTTGTTGTATGTCAATCAAACCAAGGCGCTAAGCCTGACCCATGTTTCCAGCATGGGTCTTTTTTATTTCTTAAATGTAACTTCTGTATATGCCCTTGCCTCCCTTCATTTATGTATGCTTGTCCTGCTGTCTCCGCCTTATTCGGCGGTTTTTCTTTCGCAGTAGTTTTTTCTCTGGTAATATCCGATTATAATTTTCGAAACGTTATCTATAATCCTCTGATTGTCTTCTTTTGTATTGTTTTTACAGTAGTCGTCGTGGATCCGGATTAAGCCGGATCCATATTTCATTTCTTTGATCACTGCCATATGTATTCACCTCTCTTGGGTTATATTATGTTGTGCGGTTGTACAGGGTTCCTTCCCTGCAAGAGTGTTCTGTGAGATTATGAAAGGATGGTTGCTGTTAAGGTACATAACCTTCGCTGATTTATGTGACTTCACATTAGTTCTTTGTGCGGTTGCTTCATTAGTGTGTTTGATTCTTAAAAAATAAGGATTACACTGGTAACTATTAACCTGTCTTTTCCACAGATGTTAATCTCTTATGGCCGTTTCTTTCTCAAGGAAGCGGCCTTTTCTATTTAACAGCAACTACCCTTTCAAAATCTCACAGGCTGCTCTTCGCTCTATGACGGTTAGCCCTGCCCTTCCTTTTTTATCCTGCTTTCTTCTGGCTTGCCCCAGCCAGGGCAATAACTGTATTCATGCAGCCATCCAGATAGCCTTTCTGTCTCTCTGTAAGGCAGTCCCAGATCGCATTCATTTCTTCCATCTGCTGCCATCTCTGTTTTACTTTTTCTTCTGTAAGGATTTCTTTCATCATTGTGTTTCACCTCGCTTTCTGTTTCCTTTGAATACATCTTATTCCATTTTGAATACTTTGTCAAGTTATTTTTGTTTCGTTTGAATACTTTTTCTATTGACTTTCTTTATCTATAGTGCTATTCTTTGATTAAGGAAATTTATAAGGAGGTGAGACAATGACGCAGGGTGAACGTGTCAAAGCAATTCGTAAAGCGAAAGAAATGAGCATGGAACAGTTCGGAGAACGTATTGGCAATATATCCAAATCAACTATTTCTAATATAGAAAACGGAAACAGAAACTTGACCGATTTAATGCTCAAATCTATTTGTAGCGAATTCAACGTGAACGAAGACTGGCTGCGGACCGGAGCTGGTGGCCCTGAAAATATGTTTATTCCGGAAGATATGCGGTACCTTAACACCGTTGGCAGACTGGGAAACGAGCAGAACGAATTCAAAAAGTTCTGTATTAATATGCTGATGGAGCTTCCGGACAAATACTGGGATTACATTTATGAAGAATTCAAGAAATTTGAGAAAAAAGAAGAGTAGCCACTAAGGCTACTCCTTCCGAGGTTATCTGCAGATAAAATTGTAGATCATCTTTCCAGGAATCCGATAAGGAGATAATAGATCTCTTTTGCGCGATTCCGGTTTCTTTCAAGTAATTTAATAATAAGTGTAATGTATTTTTCGTTTTCCATGAGTATGTACCTCCTGTATCGAACATTCGTTTGTATTTAATATACAACAAGATTCTTTCGATTTCAAGAGGTGCTTTGTAGTATTTTCATAATCATCCCTCCCTGTGTATATTATGACATTTTTTCCAAAAAAAGTCATGCATTTAGAGGGAATCGTCCAGCATTCTGGACACTTTTTTGTTTTTACTTGTAATCCGACTCGAATAAGTCGGTAATCCGCACTTTTAGTGCTTTTGCAAGCAGCTCCATGTTTTCCATCGTTGGCGAATATACTTCGTTCATTATATTATCTATTGTGGACTTGGATATTCCCGATCTGGCAGAGAGCTGCCGGACTGAAATGTTTTTGCTATACATAATTTCGCTTAACAATATCTTCATAACCTTATTTCTTAGCAAAAGCATTTCTATTATACTAGAAATTTATTCCATAGAAATCCGGAGGTTTTCTTATGAAAAAGAAATTTATAGCTTTATTATTAGCATCCACACTTGCTTTGTCCTCTACTTCAGTTGTATTTGCTGATGAAAAAGATGACAAAATTGTAGAATTGCAGAAACAGGTTGATGAAATGCAGAAAACTATTGACGACCTGAACGCTGAATTAGATAAATATCGTTCTCAGGATCAGCAAGGCAATAGTATGGAAGATTATTTACTTGATAAGAATCTTCTTTCCGGTGATCGTATAGAAATGGCTGCTGATATGGTTGGAGCGTTATCAGGTTTTAAATATGGTGATACTGAGATTTATGAATATGATACCTCTTCAGAAGAATATCAGGAACTTTCTTCCGGAAATTCTATTCCTCTGAAAGGTGTAGATGGCTATACAGTTGGTGCTCTGGCTATTAATGGAAAATATGTTTTAATGGGTGAAGCATCTGACGATTTAGTAAAAGCTTTTAAAGATTTTAAATAATCACTTCATAAAGGAGCTACATATGACAATTGGAATTGACATATTGACCGGCGAAAAAATAAATTTTAGCCATGACAGACATTATAAAGGAAAAAGTATTGTTTCTTTTCCTGATGATTATTGCGTAATTGATATCGAAACAACTGGTCTTTCACCAGATTGGGACAGTATTATCGAAATTGCCGCCGAAAAATTTCATAAAGGCAATCTTGTTGATACTTTTTCTTCTTTCGTAAAGCCAGATGATTTTGAAGACGCTGAACCTTTCTTAGATGATTTTATTGTCGATCTTACCGGTATAACCGATGAAATGTTGTCTACGGCAGATTCCACAGCTTCAGTATTATCAAGATTTTACTCTTTTATTGGAGATTCTATTTTGATAGGACATAATGTAAATTTCGATATCAATTTTTTATATGATAATTGTGAGCGTGTTATTCACGAACACTTATCTAACGATTTTATTGATACTATGAAGCTTTCCAGACGTATTCATAAAGATTTTTCTCACCATAAATTGTCAGATTTAGTTCAATACTATAATCTTGATTATCAAAATGCTCATAGAGCATTAGCAGATGTAGAAATTACTTCAAAATGCTATGTGTGCCTTATCAACGAGATTTTAGAGAACTTTAAATCCATAGATGCATTTAACGATGCGTTCGAACGTTCCAGGCATGGCGTTAAAGCCAACGATATTAGCACTTCCAAAACCGAATTTGATACATCTAATTTATTATACGGAAAAGTATGCGTATTTACCGGAACACTTGAAAAAATGGTACGTAAAGAAGCAATGCAAATTGTTGCTGATCTCGGAGGTAAAAATGCTGATAATGTAACTAAGAAAACCAATTATTTGATTTTAGGCAATAATGATTATTGTAAATCAATTAAAGATGGAAAAAGTTCAAAGCAAAAGAAAGCTGAAAAATTAAAGCTTGATGGCTACGATATTGAAATTATTCCAGAAAATGTTTTTTATGATATAATTTCTGAAAATTAATAAAAACCGCCCCTGCTGGTAACAAGGACGGCTTTTCAAGAATCTTTGCAGTTGTGAATGCTCAATTCTTTCCTGGACAGTTAGAATTATAGCATATTTATTTACACCTGCAAAGGTGCATTTTTTATACCCTTTTTTACATAAAATATCACGGAGGTGTGCTATGAGTCTTGAAAATGTATGTATCTATTTAAGAAAGTCCCGCGCTGATCGGGAAGCTGAAGCAAGAGGCGAAGGCGAAACTCTGGCCAGACACGAACGGATTCTTCTCGATCTGGCCAGAAGCCGTAATTATAATGTCGGTGCTATTTACAGGGAAATTGTTTCCGGAGAAACTATCTCTGCCCGACCGGTTATGCAGCAGCTCCTTCGAGAAGTCGAAGCTGGTTCGTGGGATGGTGTCCTGGTTGTAGAGGTAGAACGTCTGGCCAGAGGCGACACAATTGATCAGGGTGTTGTATCCAGAGCCTTCCAGTTTTCTGATACAAAGATTATTACTCCAACAAAAACTTATGATCCTGATAACGAATTTGATGAGGAATACTTCGAGTTCGGTCTTTTCATGTCCAGACGTGAGTATAAAACTATCAAGCGGCGTTTAAATGCCGGAAGGATTTCTTCTGTCAAAGAAGGAAAGTATTGTGGAAGCAGACCTCCGTATGGATACGAACGTGTCAAATTGCGTGGCGAAAAAGGTTTTACTCTCCAGCCGGTTCCGGAGCAGGCCGAAGTTATTAAAATGATCTACTCCTTGTACTCCGGAGCATCCGGTGACCGAATCGGTGTTTCAAAGATTGTCCGAAAACTCAACGACATGGGGATCAAATCTCCTTCCGGAAAAGACTGGGTTCCGATCAGTGTCCAGGATGTTCTTGCAAATCCTGTATACGCTGGAATGATCCGCTGGAATGGTCGAAAAACTGTCAGGGCTATTCAAGATGGTATGGTCACGCAGTCGCGTCCACGATCTAAAGAGGATGATATACTCTTATTTCCCGGCCGGCATCCAGCAATCGTATCTAAAGAAATGTATGATTCCGTACAGCAGATCCGGAAAAAGAACCCTCCGCGTCCAATCAGTATCAAGAACACAATAAAAAATCCTCTTGCTGGAATTGTGTACTGCAGCAAATGTGGTCGCGCCATGGTTCGGCGGCCTTATCAGAAACGCGGTCAGGATGACACACTTATGTGTTCTTATACCTCCTGCCCTACTGTAAGCAGCAAATTGTCGCTTGTGGAAAGAGCTGTGTTAAATGGCATTCAGGATCTTGTTGACGAATACCGGCTGAATGATGCTGTTCCCGGTCCGGACATTAACAACGCTGTTAAATCTAAAAAGAAATTAATTGCAGAGAAAGAGCGTGAACTGGAGAAATTGAATGTACAGAAGATGAAGCAGTATGATCTGCTCGAACAGGGAATCTATACGACTGAGGTTTTTCTGGAACGATCTAACTCAATCGCATCCTCCATTAATTCCTGTCAGGATTCTATAGAATGTCTAAAAGAAGAAATCAGGCATGACAAAGAGCTTATTGATCAACAGTCCTCTTTCATTCCAAGATGTGAGAACCTTCTTGAAATTTATTGGAGTTTAGACACTGCTGCGAAGAACAAGATGTTAAAAGAACTGATCGAGAGGGTTAATTATACGAAGGATGTCAAAAATGCTTTCCGGATGGGGAACGAAGCCACCTTTGTCCTGGATATTTTCCCAAGAATTCAGTCGAATTAATTAATGATAACATCTATGTACAAACGAACTCAGTCATCTGGAAATGGTATCCACTATTGTACATCAGCTTACCCGGGACCTTTCCATGGAGGAAATTGAGAAATCCGGATTTGGACCGTATTATATCGATCACACAGTGGGAGTCTGGCCACAGGCAGCAGGTGGCGTACCATTTAATGCATGTGAATTTCAGAGTAAAGGTGATCCGATCACTGATCTGTTCGAGGATCTTGCTGCAGAGCAAAAAGCCCGTTCTACTTATGACAATATTCTCAGAGTAGTCCGCAATATACCTGAGATTGCGGATCCCATCAAATTCCTGCGTGCCAGAGAAGTTGTTCATTTCCAGAGATTTGGGGAAGCTCTTCAGTCCATTCAGGAAGAACTTGATGCCAAAAACTTCTATGCTTTTACCCCGGGATTTGATAATCCCTGCACTGCATCATGCAACAGCAATAAATAAAGTACGCAGCCAAAACCTGCGACATACTGCGCGAATTTATGCGATTAGCATCGCGAAGCGTGTTACTGAGAACGGAATGAACAGTAATACGCTCCATCTTAAAAATCACAGAAATTTCATATTTGCTTTACAAATATATCTGGTGGTGCTATAGTATTCTTAGCTTAATAGCCACAAAAGTAATTGCCAAAAATATTGAGCAATTACAAACAAAAATATGATATAAAAGGGGCTGTCTCACATAGATATTATGTGACAGCCCCCTTATTGGAGGAATTATGCAGATAATTATTGTTGGGTGCGGTAAAGTTGGACGTACCCTGGCAGAACAGCTTCAGGAAGAAGAATCCGACATTACTCTTATAGACATTTCTTCTAATGTGATCACTTCCCTTCAGAATGACATTGATGCCATGGGTATCGTGGGAAACGGTGCAAGTATCAACACGCTGGTGGAAGCAGGTATTGAGAATGCAGATATCCTGATTGCCGTAACCGGTTCTGATGAAATGAATCTCCTCTGCTGCCTGATTGCACAGAAAACCGGCCATTGCCAGACGATTGCCCGTGTCCGCAATCCTATCTATGCCAAAGAGATCAGCTTCATCAAGAAGCGTCTGGGTGTTACTATGATCATTAACCCGGAGCTTGCAGCTGCACAGGAAATTTCCCGTCTCTTACGCTTCCCTTCAGCTATCAAGATCGATACTTTCGCACGTGGTCGTGTAGAAATGCTGAAATTTAAAGTGCTTCCTGAATTTAATCTGGATGGCATGACAATCTCACGCATTACGGAAGCCCTGAAATGCGACGTCTTGTTCTGCGCAGTAGAAAGTCGGGATCATGTATCTATTCCCGGCGGTAATCAGGTGATCCACGACGGAGATATGGTTTCCATTCTTGCTTCCCCGGTGAATGCAGCAGCCTTTTTCAAAAAGATCGGCCTGAAAACCAATCAGGTAAAAAACGCCATTATTGTCGGCGGAGGAACCATTTCCTATTACCTTACAAAAGCCCTGCTTGATATGAACATCTCCGTTAAGATCATCGAACAGAATGAGTCCCGCTGTGAAACCTTAAGTGATCTGCTTCCGGAGGCAACTATCATTAACGGAGACGGAACCAATCGTTCTCTCCTTATGGAAGAGGGACTCTCACGCACAGAGGCTTTTGTATCACTCACAAACATGGATGAGGAAAATGTTTTCCTTTCACTCTTTGCCAAAACAGTTTCCAATGCCAAACTGGTTGCCAAGGTAAACCGCCTTGCCTTTGATGATGTCATTGATAACCTTGATATCGGAAGCGTCATTTATCCGAAATATATCACAGCCGACTATATCCTGCAGTATGTACGTGCCATGCAGAACAGCATCGGCAGCAATATTGAAACCCTTTATCATATCCTGGATAATCAGGCAGAAGCTCTGGAATTTGCCATCCGCGAAAATTCACCGGTAACAGGCATTCCATTATCTGAACTGAACCTGAAGAAAAACCTTCTTGTAGGTTACCTGAACCGAAATGGTCAGGTCAAGATTCCCCGAGGCCAGGATACCATTCAGGTCGGAGATACCGTTATCATAGTAACTTCTCAGAAGGGCCTTCGCGATATCACAGATATTCTGGAAAAATAAAGGAGCCAAATCATGAACTATTCCATTATTATCTATATCATCGGAATGATTCTGAAAATTGAAGCTGTATTTATGGCTCTGCCCGCAATTACGGCACTGATCTATCAGGAAACTTCCGGTGTAGCTTTTCTGATCACGATTGCTTTATGCCTGGTCATCGGGCTTCCTCTCACCAGGAAAAAGCCGACAAGAAAGGCTTTCTACACAAAAGAAGGTTTCGTGACTGTAGCATTAAGCTGGATCGTTCTGAGTATCATAGGAGCAATCCCCTTTGTGATCAGCCGAAGCATTCCAAATCCTGTAGATGCATTATTTGAAACAGTTTCGGGTTTTACTACAACAGGAGCCAGTATTCTCAGCGATGTGGAGGCACTTCCTCATTGTATGCTGATGTGGAGAAGCTTCACGCACTGGATCGGCGGAATGGGTGTTCTGGTTTTCATCCTCTCCCTTCTGCCACTTACCGGCGGTTATCATATGAATCTTATGAAAGCGGAGAGTCCCGGACCATCTGTAAGCAAGCTTGCGCCAAAAGTACAGTCAACTGCCAAAATTCTGTATTCTATTTATTTCGTAATGACAGTGATCCAGATCCTGCTTCTTCTGGTCGGTGGTATGCCGCTGTTTGACTCCATATGTACGGCTTTCGGTACTGCAGGTACCGGAGGATTTGGTATTAAAAATGACAGCATGGCCAGTTACAGTACATATCTGCAGGTGGTCATTACTGTATTTATGATTTTATTTGGCGTTAACTTTAATGCTTACTTTTTCATTATCACAAAAAAATTTGCTCAGGCTTTTAAAATGGAAGAAGTGCGGTATTATTTCGGAATCATCGGTATTGCAATTCTTATCATCACCTGCAATATTTACCATATTTTCGGAAGTGCAGCCAAAGCTTTTCAGCAGGCAGCTTTCCAGGTTGGTTCCATTATCACAACAACCGGATATGCAACAACAGATTTTAATACCTGGCCGGAAATTTCGCGGACAATCCTGGTACTGCTGATGTTTATCGGTGCATGTGCCGGAAGTACAGGCGGTGGCATTAAAGTATCCAGAATCCTGATTCTCTGCAAAACAGTCCGCAAGGAGCTTCATATTTTTCTGCATCCAAATGCGGTAAAGAAAATAAAAATGGACGGCAAAGCCATCCCACATGAAGTTGTTCGTTCCACAAATATTTTCTTCATTGTATATATGCTGATTTTTGCATCCTCCATATTCCTGATTGCCTTTGACGATTTCAATCTGATCACGAATTTTACGGCGGTTGCGGCAACCTTTAATAATATCGGACCTGGTCTGGAACTGGTAGGACCTACCGGAAACTTCGGCATGTTCTCCTGGTTTTCAAAGCTTATCCTTACTTTTGATATGCTGGCAGGACGTCTTGAGATTTTCCCGTTACTGATATTGTTTGTAAGGGATACATGGAAGAAATTCTAAAAATATTTTGGTAAAACAAATTTTATTTTTTTACACCGTATTCATATTTTATTCATATTTATTGGATATAATGAATTTTAGAAAGATGATGAATCTTTCTTATAAATATTTTTCTTTTTCATACGCGCCGGTACGAAAGTACCGGCCTCCTTCCATTTATGGGAGTTTTTTATTTTACGGCATTTTTCTCACACCTTCATAATCAAACGCAGGAATAAAACTCTCTCTGGCAGTTTCACCATCCTGAAAAAATCCATTTTCAATCCCAAGCTCAAATGCATAGTCCAGAACTTTTTCATATTCTCTTCTGGTTACGCAACGATTCAGTTCTGTATATTCTTTCTGCTCAAAAACCGGTGTGTACTGATTCATGATACTGATATAAATCTGCTTTCCAAAAGTCTTATATAAAAGTTTCAGAACCTTCTTTGAATTTCTTGTATGCCCCGGCAATATAAGATGTCTCACAATAGTCCCACGTTTCATATATCCCTCTGCATCAAACTGTGGCATTCCTGTCTGGCGTACCATCTCATTAACTGCTTCCATAGCCCTTTCAGGATAATCATTTGCATGTGAAAATTTCACCGCCAATTCGCTCTCCGCATATTTGTAATCTGGAAGATAAATGTCCACATATCCGTCCAGAAGTTTCAATGTCTCTGTGTTCTCATATCCACCACAGTTATAGACAACCGGAATATTAAGCCCATGCTTCTTTGCACAGTCCAAAGCTGCGATGATCTGTGGAATATAATGTGTTCCGGTTACCAGATTGATATTTGCAGCGTCCTTTTCCTGCAGTTCCAGGAATATTTCTGCCAGTCTTTCCTCAGTGATCTCAAGACCACTGTCACCAATGGCAATTTCCCGGTTCTGGCAGAAACAGCATCTCAGATTGCATCCTGTAAAAAAGACTGCCCCGGAACCTCTGGTTCCCGAAATACATGGTTCTTCCCACATATGCAAAGCTGCCCTTGCAATCTTAACCTTCTGATCCATTCCACAGTATCCGGTTTTTCCGGCTGTTCTGTCTACATGGCAATTTCTCGGACATAAACTGCAATCTGCCAGTATGCAGCTTTCTGTATCCTGCCTCAGAGTTTTATCTTTGTTTTTTTCTGTCTGTATTTTATTCACCTTCACTTTTCTCTTCTGTCCTTTTTTCTTTCCCCGACTTGATATCTGTGAATCGCCCACTGCAAAACAGTTCCCACCGTTTGCTTATATTATAACCGTTCAGTGCTTTCACAGTTACAGGCGGATTGCTGAATAGTTACTATCCTTTATATCATTATACTACATTCCCCAATTACGTCTATTCATATTTCACAATTTCCTTTTTCAGTCTCTTCATGATCCTTTTTTCCAGCCTGGAAATATATGATTGAGAAATTCCCAGAAGGTCTGCAACCTCTTTCTGTGTTTTCTCTGCAGCATTCTCCTTTCCCAGCCCAAATCTAAGGCGGATGATCGTCTGCTCACGCGGTGAAAGCTTTCTAATTGCCTTTGATAACAACGAAATCTCCACTTCATCTTCCAGACGTCTTGAAATCACATCCTCATCAGTTCCCAGAATATCAGAAAGCAGGAGTTCATTTCCATCCCAGTCTACGTTCAGCGGTTCGTCTATGGACACTTCCATCTTTGTCTTACTGTTGCGGCGAAGATACATCAGAATCTCATTCTCTATACATCTGGATGCATAAGTGGCAAGCTTGATGTTTTTTACAGGATTAAAGGTATTGATCGCCTTGATCAGTCCAATCGTTCCGATTGAGATCAGATCCTCCACCCCGACTCCTGTGTTATCAAACTTCTTTGCAATATACACCACAAGCCTTAAATTATGTTCGATCAGAACAGACTTCGCTTCTTCTTCCTGCCCTGTTCCAAGCTTCTGCAGTATAAACGCCTCACGCTTCGGCTCCAGCGGTGCAGGCAGCACATCATTTCCACCAATATAAAAAACTTCTCCTGAACGGTTCATCACCATTCTTGACACTACCTGTAATGGATAACAGCTCATAGTCACAACCCCTCCCGTTAAAGTAATCTGGAATTCAAAAGTACCTCGTATTCCTTACCAAAAGCGGATGTTTCAAATGAAAATGCAAATACCGGATTGTCTATGCAGACAACCTCTGCGGGAGTCTGAATGCAGAGTCTCTCAAAAGTAACAGCCAGCATCATTCCCTGTTCTTTTCCTATACTGTGAAAAAAGGTAAAATGTGGATGAAGCCCGGCAGTTCCCGGTTTCCCAGACTCCCCGGAATTTTCTTTCAGGTGTTTTAAACAGCTTACGGTTTCTTCTGAACATATTTCAGATAAAACTTTTTCTGTCCCTACAGATACAGGTTTTCCGTTTACAGAATCCATAAGCAGATTTCCTGAATCATAAAATCCTTGAAAAGGATATCCACATCCTTTATAGTATATGGTTATCGGATAGATATTCTTTGTCCGTATTCTCATGGAATCCATCAGATATGACAACGCTGTAATGCCGGACCACGTTGCTGCTGCAAGGATCAGAAACATTTTGACTGTCAACTTATCACTGACGATCACTTCCCAAAACCCTCCACACAGAAATGCGGCAAAATACAGTGTAAGTATTGCTTTAAGCAGCAGACTTCCCCTTTTCAGATTACATCCGATCACAAGCATTCCTGCAGCACAGCCACCATGCAGCAGGACAAGTGCCGGAAGAAAAATCCCAGACTTCAGAAAAGATTGCAGATAAATGATCCAGCAGGAAAACACCGCACCTGCAGCAGCTCCCAGAAGAGCTCTTTTTCTGCTTCTTCCACATCGGAATAATATTCCTGTAAATCTGATCAATATGTAATCTATCAGGAGATTTGTGAAAAAAACTACATCTATGTATATTTCGTAATGCATTTCCTTCCCTCCGTCTGATACTGCCTCTGACTTCTCCTTCACTTCGGTAAGTGAGATTCATTATACGTGATAAAGTATGCGGATTTTGTCAAAACGGAGGAATTATGTCTTATTATTTGTCGCACTAAATCGACAGTTTTTATCATATAAACCAAAATGAACATGTATTGACATATAATTGAAGTTAGAATAAAATGATAGATAATTTCTATGTTTTAGAAGGGCATCTTCTATACTGTCACAATTCAGACAGTATTTTATGTCTCTGCTACAAAACAGACTGGAGGATTTTAACATGAATAATATTACCGGACACACAGGTCTTACCGCGCTTTTAGGAAGCCCGGTAGCACACAGCATTTCCCCTTTGATGCATAATGAATCATTTCGCCTTCTCGGGCTTGACTATGTATATTTATGTTTTGATGTAAATGAAGAGACTCTTCCTGCAGCAGTTGCAGGATTAAAGACTTGCGGCATTCGTGGTTTTAACCTTACCATGCCGAATAAGAATAAAATTGTAGAATTATTGGATGAGCTTTCCCCTGAAGCCCAGCTGATAGGCGCTGTCAATACCGTACTGAACGATAACGGAAAGTTGATCGGATACAATACAGACGGGTACGGTTTTATGCAATCTGTACGTGATGCGGGACATGATATTACCGGTAAAAATATAACTGTCATGGGAGTAGGAGGAGCTTCGATGGCCATCTGTGCACAGTCTGCCCTGGACGGTGCGGCTTCCGTACATATTTTTGCCCGCCGCACCAGCAGATACTGGAATCGCACACAGAAATTCGCTGAGAATCTCTCTGCTAAAACAGGTTGTCAGGTCTGCCTCTTCGACAATGATGATCATACTGCATTGCGAGATTCCATTGCACAGAGTTATCTGCTGATCAATGCAACCTCTGTAGGCATGGTTCCGGATATCGACGATACCATCATCAAAGATACATCTCTGTTCCATCCTGAGCTTGTAGTGGCAGATGTTGTCTATGAGCCACAGGAAACCCGACTGCTCAGAGAGGCTAAAGCAGCCGGATGCCAGACCTTTAATGGCATGTATATGCTTCTTCATCAGGGGGCTAAAGCTTTCCAGATCTGGACCGGACAGGAAATGCCGGTTTCTGTTATTAAGGAAAAATATTTCTCTGTCAAATAGTGATTCGCATAACAGTCACATATTTCCCATCAGCTTATCTTTGATGATTGCCAGGATTTCTCTTGGAATATATATCAGAAGTCTCCATGAACGGTATCTGGAAGGAATGGGATAAATTTCTCTGCATCCACATTTCTTTCCTATGGCCGTTCCCCGGAAAACATGAAAATTATTGGTGACAACGCCCACCGAATGATCCAGTCCGATCAGTCCCAGGCTGAACTTCAGATTCTCTGTTGTGCTGGTGGATTTCTCTTCCAGGATCAGTCGTTCTCTGTCAATTCCATGTTCCACAAGATAATTGCACATTGCCTGAGCTTCTGTGATAGATTCTCCGTCCCCTTTTCCTCCGGACAGAACAGCCTTAGTCTCAGGATTCTCTTCCATATATTGTAAAGCCCTTCTGGTACGTTCCAGAAGGGCTTTTGTAAGCCGGGTACCTTCTACATGGGCACCAAGCACGATAATATATTCCAGATTTGGATGCTTACGCATTCTTACCGCAGCAATATTTATATTTCTTGCCGCTTCCGCAAGGACAAGGATCATTACGTCCGATTTTCTTTGCTTTGACAACTGTTCCTGATTTCTTCTGCTCGAGATAAAGTTCTTTTCTCTTCTCCGGTGTAAAGATCTCATCCCACTGTGGCAGTTCATACAGCCAGTCAGCTCTTGCATCTACCATATTCTTATAAAGAAGTTCTTTATCGAAGCACAGAGAAACCTTTGTGTTCTCATCCATTGTCTCAATCGGATTCGGAATCTTCAGACTGTCATTGATTCCATCCAGGAAACCAACCATTGTCAGAACTTCCTGTCCATATTTTTCAGCCAGTTCCTTAACTGTACCGGTTACTACCTCATCCGGGTTGCTAAGAAGCTGCTCATAAATTCCTTTTTCAATATTAAAATAATTTGCCCAAAATCTCTGAAGTTTATTACGGTCTGCCTGCTGGTCATAGGCGATGGCACGCCACTGCTCTAAGATTGTTTTATCGCTCATTTCCTTTAATCCTCTTTTCCAATATTTCATAGGTATTATGCCTGTGCGGAAACATATGGAAAATATTCCTTCCACAAGCTTTATTATTATATCATCTTTCAGTTAAAATACAAATGATATTATTTGTATTTTTTAGTGAATTTTAAGTTACTGTTCACACACCACTATCCCGAGACATACAAGCCAAAATTCCATTGCCGCAGGCAATCTAGTACATCGTTTTCGAAATAACTATACCACTCACTTGTCTGCGAATCCGATTGCACAGGTCTAAAAGCCTCAGCGTAGCCCGCTACGCCTGCGTTTTT
>ENA-OQET01000080-OQET01000080.1-human-gut-metagenome-genome-assembly--contig:-NODE-80-length-50327-cov-7.070518_pt1 | contig 50327 bp, 43 predicted proteins | sample MGYA00242800_ERZ504645 | MGnify/ENA primary metagenome ERZ504645 (study PRJEB26092, sample SAMD00036308) | human gut metagenome | host: Homo sapiens | study: EMG produced TPA metagenomics assembly of... | reverse complement strand
ACCGATGAAAAAACATCACCGTACCTATACCCAGCGCTTTCCTCACCCCTTTACGCTCGTTTGGATAGAGTGCAGGGCTTACAAAGCGCCAGATTTCATAGAAAATATAAGGAGCAGCCGTTACCACCGACATCCAGAAAGCGGTAGACATGTGGACAAAGAACGGTGCAGCAAGATTGATATTGACGAGCTTCACATGAAACTCCTGGGTAAAGAATTCATCCTGCAAGTCCAGTCTCTGCCCTATCCAGCGCAGCAAGTCATAGAAAATGAAGTCGTTATGGCAAGGAGCCAATATCACATTGTCAAACAGATAAGGCATGGCAATAAAATAACCGATAGCCAATACAAACCACACACCGAGTACACGAAACAACACTCGGCGCAACTCGTCCAAGTGGTCCCAAAAGGTTAGTTCTTTTTCTGACATAAAGGGATTTACTATTTGACAATTTACTATTTGGGCTGCGCTGTGGGGATTTACTATTTGACAATTTACTATTTACTATTTGGGCTGCGCTGTGGAAAAGGCAACAAGCCTACCCATACTCCTGAACTTCTCAGAGTATCAAATAGTAAATCGTAAATCGTCAAATAGTAAATACCCTTGTTCCTTTTATTTCTTTTCAGCCGGTTTATCCAAATCTTCCTGAGCCTTGTTTATCTCTTCTTTGGCTTCATTCACACCATCCTTGAAGCTCTTCACCCCTTTGCCCAAACCACGCATCAGTTCGGGAATTTTCTTACCACCAAACAACAGTAAGATGACCAATGCAATAATTATCCATTCGGAACCGCTGGGCAGAAAGCCTAATAAAAGTAAGTTTGTCATAGTTATATCTGATTAATTATAGTGCAAAGATAGGAAAATTAAGGATTAGGGATTAAGGATTAAGGATTAATTTTATCGCAATCCCTAATCCCTAATCCCTGCCCCCTATCTTCAGTCTTGATAATAAATACGTTTTACCCGCGTAGAAACGCTTGTCAACACCTCATAAGGAATAGTTTCGAGTACATCGGAAAGAACGGTTATAGGCAGATGGTCACCAAAAATTTCCACACTGTCACCCTCCTTGCAATCAATGTCCGTCACGTCAATCATACAGACATCCATGCAGATATTCCCTACATAGGCTGCCCGTTGGCCGTTTACAAGACAATAAGCATGTCCATTTCCAAGATGGCGGTTCAGGCCGTCGGCGTAACCGATGGGAAGAGCCGCTATACGCGACGGACGGGTGAGATGCCCTTTCCGGCTATACCCCACCGTATCCTCTTCGGGAACATCACGTATCTGGAGGATGGTAGTCTTCAACGTGCTCACATTATTCATAATGGAATTGTCTATGGGATTGACACCATAGAGGCCGATACCCAGGCGCACCATATCGAATTGCGCCCCGGGGAAACGCTCGATACCTGCGGAATTGCAGATATGGCGAAGTATCTTATGCGGAAAAGCCTCCTGCAATTCCATGGACGCTTTCTCGAACATTTCTATCTGCCGGCGTGTAAAACTGTCGAATTGTTGCGAATCGCTCCCTACCAAATGCGAGAAGACGGAACGGGCAATCACGGCATTCTGTCCCTTCAGCCGCTCTATCAGCCGGGGCATGTCCTCCGGAGCAAACCCCAGGCGGTGCATACCGGTATCCAGCTTTATGTGGATGGGGAAGTTTGTGATACCTTCCTTTTCCGCTTCTTTAATCAAAGCGTCCAGCAGATGGAAGCTATATACTTCGGGTTCCAGCTTGTAATCGAACATGGTCTTGAAAGCAGTCATCTCAGGATTCATGATAATGATGTTCGCAGTGATGCCCGCTTTACGGAGTTCGGAGCCTTCGTCGGCAACCGCCACGGCAAGATAATCGACATGATGTTCCTGCAAGGTCTTGGCTATCTCGTAAGAACCTGCACCGTAAGCGGAGGCTTTCACCATGCAGACCATCTTTGTTTCCGGCTTCAGCTTGCCACGATAATAGTTCAGATTGGCAATCATCGCTCCAAGATTAACCTCCAGAATGGTTTCGTGCACCTTCTTCTCCAATACTTCCGTCAAGGAGTCAAAACCGAACTTACGTGCACCCTTAATCAGAATTATTTCGTTTTCAAGGCGAAGTTCCCCACGCTGAATGGCACGTATCAAGGCCGCTGTATCCGGATAAAAGGTCTTCTCTATATTAAAGCGTGCAGCGCAGGAAGATATTTCATTTCCTACACCTATGATGCGTTCAATGCCACGGCTGTTTACCAGCTGTGCCACTTGTCGGTAAAGTGTCGGCGTGTTCTGACCGGTCTCCAATATATCCGAAAGAACCAAAGTCCGCCTCAATCCCTTACTTTGCGAACGGCGGTAAAGAAAATCGAGTGCAATATCCAATGAGCCAAGGTCAGAATTATAACTGTCGTTAATCAACAGACAGTTGTTTTTTCCCTCCTTGACTTCCAGCCGCATGGCGATGGGTTCTAGCCTTGCCATACGTTCTGTAATCTGTTCGGCAGGAAGCATCAGATAGAGGCATGCGGCCAGGCAGTTCAGCGAATTCTCGATGGAAGCATCATCTATGAACGGTAGAGTAAACGTATTATCCATATCCAGATAGCGATAGGAAATGACAGTACAGTCATCCCGTTTCTCCACCTTACTTATATATAGAGGACGTTCCATATCTTTCCGGCTCCACGCAATCTCACGTGCAGACAGCATGGACTTCGCCACACAGTTGCTGACGAACTCATCGTCACCATTATAAATCACTACATCACAATTCTTGAAAAGCGTCAGCTTCTCCATGCATTTCTCCTGCAACGAGAAGAAATTTTCCTGGTGAGCCCCTCCTATATTGGTCAGAATACCTATGGTAGGCTTGATAATGTTCTGCAAAGCACGCATTTCCCCCGGCTCGGAAATACCGGCTTCAAAAATAGCAAGTTCGGACTGTTCGTTCATCTGCCACACAGACAAAGGCACTCCAATCTGGGAGTTATAACTGCGGGGAGAACGGATAATGGCACGTTCCGGACTGAGCAACTGGTGCAGCCATTCCTTCACAACAGTCTTACCGTTGCTTCCCGTAATACCGATGACCGGTATCTGGAACCGGTTCCGATGCTGTTCCGCCAGTTTTTGCAAGGCTTTCAGCGGGTTGGGAACAATGAGATAATTGACAATTGACTGCGCATCATCACGCTGCATAGCATTGTCAATTGTCAATTGTCCATTGTCCATTAATCTAAAGCTTTCTTCGCTAAGCACAAAATTACGTACTCCACGGGCATATAAATCTGCAATATAGCGCGCACCGTCATTCCTCTTGGTGGTCAAGGCAAAGAATAATGTTTCCTCAGGAAAATTCAGGGAACGGCTGTCAGTGAGCAGCCAGTCTATGGTAGCCGGCGCGTTTCCCATACGCCGTGCGCCAATACTTTCGGTTATGCTTTCAATCGAATACGACATATTTCTCTCTCTTTTTGGAAATCTAAGTACGGGTATTTTCCGTTAAGTTGGTCTATTTTTAACACAATTTGTCCTAAAAAACGCTTATACTCTTCTGAAGCGGGATAAAATGGCTTATGTGACAACATCTTACGGATATTTTCACTTTCTTCCATAATCCGTAACGCATCGGCAGAGATGCACGACCGGGTAAACCGTTCCCAGACATAGCGAATGGCTGTTTCGGAAGGATGCACCATGTCTTCTGCATAGAAGCGATAGTCACGAAGCTCGTCGAGCAGCAGCTCATAAGCCGGAAAATAGAAAACATGTTCCGGGAAAGTGGCTTGCAACTGGTTCACGGCAAGTAGCAGGGTAGCTTTACTGAGCTGGTTGGCATGCATTCCGTCACGCACGTGGCGGATGGGGCTGACGGTGAACAATACTTTCAGCCGGGGAATCCGCGCCAGCAAGCCAGAAAGCAAAGAGGTGTAGTCAGATACTATTTCACAGACAGAAAGCATACGGCGGGTAAAGCAGGACTCAGGTTGCTTATGACAGTTGGCAACTACAGTTCCCGTCTTTTTATTTTCATAAACCCAGGCAGATCCGAAAGTCAGCAGCAGACAATCCAACCGGTCCAGCCTTTCATGGGCGCTTTTCAAACGCCCGTTAATGCCTGCCAATGTTTCCTCTGCAGAGACTGAGGAAAAACTACCATGATGCATGGCACTATGCCAAAGTTCATGAAAGAGGAAAATATCGTTTTCATTGTAGCATCTGCCCGCAATGATTTCACGCAATGCCGCAGAAATGGAAAACGGATTATAAAGCACACCATAAGGATTGACGTCACAACGGAACTTGGCATCCGCCAGCCTTTGCCCCATCTCGGACGCAAAACAAGAACCCATCAGCAACAGATTATTCTCTTGCGAAAGAAGGGGCATACTGGAAACTACTTCTACAGGCGTATAAAGATTCATAAGCTCGGAATAAATAAACCATTCACTTTCTCGAAAAAAATGATGTACCAACTGCTTGCTACGCCACAAAGATAGTAAATTTCAATATATAACGGTCGAAACATAAAAAGGCAGGTGATATAACCTTTCATTATATCATCTGCCTTAAATAAAAATACTATATGTTCTATTAATACCAATTAGCCGTAGGATCAGCCACCCAATCTGCAAAACCTGGATATTTATCATTAATATCCTGACGTTCAGCAGTCCATTCATATCTTGTCTCTACACGTATCTTCTGCGGCGCTTTACCTATCTCCGCTTTCAGTGTATATACTTCAGCATTTTGACCTTCCACTTTGACATTTACGGCACCGGTACCGTCAACTCTGTACATCACCGGAGCCTTAGTTGCCCCAGCACCTGTATTTACCATTGTAGTATTAGAAACGCCAAAGAGTCCATGAACTTCACGGCTATCACCGCCCACCTCAATATACAAAGGCAAAGTACCACCCGCAGCCTGCAGGGTAATGATAGTTGCTCCTCCATTGGTCGCTACATCAAACACGACATCGTTGAAGTCAAAATCATCACTGTCTCCAAGGTCTTCTGCTATGATTCTGTACGCATTCGTATATACGGCCGGAGAGATCTTCACAATCCAATCACTATAATACCCATCTGCATCCACTTGTTGATTTGGGTTCTGTCCGGTAGCTTCAAAGTCAAATCCCACATAATAAGCACCCCCAATATATTGTATAGTATAATTATAGTGCATTTTACCATCCAGAGAAGCCCTATAGCCAAAAGAAGACGTTCCACTATTCTGCATTAGCATTATAGCCCCCTCAGTAGCATTAAAATTATTGACATGGTCATCTGATGCTGCAACCAAAAAATCCATATTAGAGTGTGAGCCACTTACATGTTGAACAAAAAAGTCGGTCCAATCCACACCAATGGATTGTGGATTCTGATGTGTTTTAAACCATTCCGTAACCACTTCTTTTTCTGTAGCCGTAATACCCTCGGGTACTTCCGTAAAATCTTTCCATTGATTGCTATTAGTGTTAGCAACACGCGTTGTCGGTGTTGCCCCAAATCCCCAATCCTGATCAACTGCAATTTCTCCATACTTCTGCACGAAAGCCGATGCATACTGTGCCTCTTTCTTAGCCGCCGCCTTTTCCGGGTCGAACAAATCGCTATCAGAACCGCAAGCGGAAAATACCACTACGCCCATAATAGCCAAAATTCCAAAGTTGAGCTTTTTCTTCATATCATTCATTGTTTATTCATTTAACAATTCGTGATTACGCCCCATGCCGACACATATTACAATTAAGAATATCATTATATACAACTCAAAATTGTATAACATATTGATAAATAGGACATATTCTACTTCGCAAATATACATAATACTATATCAGATAACAACCAAAATCTCAAAAAAGTTGCAATAAATAATTTATTAAGTTACATTTTTCAACAAACATTAAATTTAAAGCATATCTTATCATAGATGCACACATACGAGAGTACAAGTCAATCTTTGAAAGGATTAATATCTTTGCCTACCAAAATTAAATCATTCCTATATGGAGAAAAAATCGTTCCACCATGGTGGAACGATTTTTCCCCTAGGATGGAACAATATTTTCTCCATGGAGGAACGATTTACCATCAGGTATCTTTTCCCTTAACCATAGGCAGGCTGAACGAGAAATGTGGCGTATGCAAAGAGAAAGTAAAAACCGAAGTGAACAAAAGAGGCTTTTTTTCCTTCTAAAACTTCCCGTCATCCGTTTTCTTTTGCTATTTTTGCATTTTGTAATCTTCAGATTAGAAATGAGAACAGAACCAACAACATATAACTTGCTTAACACCATTACATTTCCCGAGGATTTACGCCGACTCAGCGTAGAAGAGCTTCCTGAAGTCTGTAAAGAATTGAGGCAAGACATTATAAAGGAGGTTTCGTGTAACCCCGGACATTTCGCTGCCAGCCTGGGCACGGTAGAGCTGACCGTTGCCTTGCACTATGTATTCAATACTCCGTACGACCGCATAGTCTGGGATGTAGGCCATCAGGCGTACGGGCACAAGATACTGACCGGACGCCGTGAAGCATTCTCCACCAACCGTAAATTCAAGGGAGTTCGTCCTTTTCCCTCACCAGAGGAAAGCGATTATGACACATTCACCTGCGGACATGCGTCAAATTCAATCTCCGCCGCCCTTGGCATGGCTGTTGCCGCTGCCGAAAAAGGCGAGAAGGACCGCCATGTGGTCGCCGTCATCGGTGATGGAAGCATGAGCGGCGGCCTGGCTTTCGAAGGACTGAACAACGCTTCGTCTACCCCTAACAACCTTCTTATCATTCTCAACGACAATGATATGTCGATAGACAGAAGTGTAGGCGGCATGAAGCAGTACCTTTTCAACTTGACTACCAGCAACCGCTATAACCAGCTGCGCTTCAAGACATCCAGACTGCTGTTCAAAATGGGACTTTTGAACGAGGACCGCCGCAAAGCGCTGATTCGCTTCGCCAACAGTCTGAAATCAATGGCCGCCCAGCAGCAGAATATCTTTGAAGGGATGAACATCCGCTACTTCGGCCCTATCAACGGACACGATGTGAAAAACATAGCCCGTGTCCTACGGGACATTAAAGATATGCAGGGACCGAAAATACTGCATCTGCACACTGTAAAAGGAAAAGGATTCGAACCTGCCGAGAAGAATCCCGATATCTGGCATGCACCGGGCAAGTTCGATCCGGAAACCGGAGAACGCCTCAAGGTGGACACCAGCAATTTGCCTCCGCTTTTCCAGGACGTGTTTGGGGAAACGCTGGTAGAACTGGCAAAGGAAAATCCGAAAATCGTCGGAGTAAGCCCCGCCATGCCCACCGGCTGCTCCATGAACAAGCTGATGGACACCATGCCCGACCGTGCCTTCGATGTGGGTATTGCCGAAGGGCATGCAGCCACTTTCTCGGGCGGTATGGCTAAAGAAGGAATGCAACCTTTCTGCAACATCTACTCCTCCTTCATGCAGCGGGCATACGATAATGTCATCCATGACATCGCCCTGCTCCGCCTCCCCGTCGTACTTTGCCTGGACCGCGCCGGACTGGTAGGAGAAGACGGACCGACACACCACGGAGTTTTCGACCTGGCCTATTTCCGTCCGATTCCCAACCTGACCATATCTTCACCGATGGACGAACATGAATTGCGCCGCCTGATGTACACGGCACAGTTGCCGGACCAAGGTCCGTTCGTCATCCGCTATCCCCGCGGACGCGGCGTATTGCTGGATTGGAAATGTCCGCTGGAAGAAATCCCCGTAGGCAAAGGGCGCAGACTGAAAGAAGGCAAAGATCTGGCAGTCATCACCCTCGGTCCCATAGGCAACGTGGCCGCACGTGCCATAGAGCGTGCGGAGAAGGACAAAGGAATCTCCATAGCCCACTACGACCTGCGTTTTCTCAAGCCGCTCGACGAAGCCCTGCTGCACGAGGTGGGACTCAACTTCCAGCATGTCGTCACCATAGAAGACGGCGTCAAAAAAGGAGGAATGGGCAGTGCCGTACTGGAGTTCATGGCGGACAATGACTATATTCCCCGTATCAGACGTATCGGTGTACCCGATGCCTTCATAGAACACGGCACCATACAAGAGTTGCATCATCTTTGCGGAATGGACGAAGAAGGAATCTATAATCAATTGATAATTGATAGTTGAAAATTGACAGTTTGAACATTTACCCCATAGGTCAACTATTAATTATCAACTATCAACGAATTAAAAGTGAAAATAATTATTGCAGGTGCCGGCGCAGTAGGCACACACTTGGCCAAATTGCTGTCCCGCGAGAAGCAGGACATCATTCTGATGGACGACAACGAAGAGAAGTTGAGCACACTGAACTCCAACTTCGACTTGATGACGGCTACAGCCTCCCCTACCTCCATAAAAGGCTTGAAAGAAGTGGGAGTGGGAGAAGCCGACTTGTTCATAGCCGTCACCCCCGATGAAAGCCGGAACATGACCGCATGCATGCTTGCCAACAATCTGGGAGCACAGAAGACCGTAGCCCGTATTGACAACTACGAATACCTGCTGCCCAAAAACAAGGAATTTTTCCAGAAGCTGGGTGTCGACTCACTCATCTACCCGGAAATGCTTGCCGCCAAGGAAATCGTGTCCTCCATCCGCATGAGCTGGGTACGCCAATGGTGGGAGTTCTGCGGAGGAGCCTTGATACTGATAGGCACCAAGATGCGCGAAAAAGCCGAGATACTGAACATCCCCCTCCATGAGTTAGGCGGACCGGAGCTGCCCTATCACGTGGTAGCCATCAAACGGGGAAGCGAGACACTGATTCCCCGTGGTGACGATACCATCAAGCTACATGACATCGTATACTTTACCACCACACGAAAATACGTCCCCTACATCCGCAAAATAGCCGGCAAGGAAGATTATGCCGATGTGCGCAACGTGATGATTATGGGTGGAAGCCGGATTGCCGTACGAACCGCCCAATATGTCCCGGACTACATGCAGGTGAAAATCGTGGACAACGACCTGAACCGCTGCAACCGCCTGACCGAGCTGCTTGACGACCGTACCATGATTATCAATGGCGACGGACGGGATATGGACCTGCTTGTGGAAGAGGGACTGAAAAATACGGAAGCCTTCGTTGCCTTGACCGGCAACTCGGAGACTAATATCCTGGCCTGCCTTGCCGCCAAACGCATGGGAGTCAGCAAAACCGTAGCGGAAGTGGAGAACATCGACTACATAGGCATGGCCGAAAGCCTTGACATCGGCACCGTCATCAACAAAAAGATGATTGCTGCCAGCCACATCTACCAGATGATGCTGGATGCGGACGTCAGCAACGTGAAATGCCTGACCTTTGCCAATGCCGATGTAGCGGAATTTACCGTTAAGGCCGGCTCGAAGATTACCAAACATCCGGTAAAAGACCTCGGCCTCCCGAAAGGAGCCACCATCGGCGGACTTATCCGCCAGGGGGAAGGCGTTGTGGTTATGGGTAACACCCTGATACAGCCGGGTGACCATGTAGTGGTATTCTGCCTGAACATGATGATTAAGAAAATCGAAAAATACTTTAACTAATTGAGAATGAGTAGTTGGTAAATGATTAACTTCAAGACAATCATACGGATTATCGGTATTCTGCTATTGCTGGAAACAGTCATGTTTCTGGTCTGTTCGGGCGTGTCCTTCTACTACAGAGAAAGCGATATGCTCGACTTCTGGAAAGCAGGAGGCATCACAGCAGGGGTAGGCTTATTGCTGGCGGCTCTCGGCAAGGGAGGTGAACGACAACTGACGCGCCGTGACGGATATGTACTGGTCAGCTTTGCCTGGGTGGCATTCTCTCTTTTCGGAATGCTGCCTTTCTATATAGGCGGATACATACCCGACATTGCCAATGCATTCTTCGAAACCATGTCCGGTTTCAGCAGTACGGGTGCCACCATCTTGGACGACATCGAGTCACTTCCTCATGGAATACTGTTCTGGCGCAGTATGACACAGTGGATTGGCGGCTTGGGAATCATCATGTTCACCATTGCAGTGCTTCCCATCTTCGGAGTCAGTGGCCTGCAGGTGTTCGCCGCCGAGGCAAGCGGCCCTACACATGACAAGGTTCATCCCCGTATCGGTATCACCGCCAAATGGATTTGGAGTATCTATGCCGGCATAACCGCTCTGCTTGTCGGTCTGCTGATGCTTGGAGGTATGGACTGGTTCGACAGTATCTGCCATGCATTTGCCACTACCGGTACCGGTGGCTTCTCCACCAAGCAGGCCAGCGTTGCCTACTACAATTCTCCTTATATAGAATATGTCATCTCCATTTTCATGTTTATCTCCGGCATCAACTTCACCTTGCTATTATTGTTCGTCAACCGGAAATTCAAGAAGTTCATCGGCAATGCCGAGCTGAAATTCTATTTCGGTTCAGTTGTGCTCTTCACTGCCGTCATAGCCATCGTGCTTTACTATACCAGTCCCATGGGGATGGAAGAATCCTTCCGCAAATCCTTGTTCCAGGTAATCTCCCTCCAGACCTCCACCGGTTTTGCGACAGATGACTATATGCAATGGACACCCGTCTTGTGGGGGCTGCTTACCATCATCATGCTGATGGGAGCGTGTGCAGGCAGTACCACCGGAGGCTTGAAGTGTATACGTATGGTAATTCTTACCAAAGTCTCACGAAACGAGTTCAAACACATCCTACACCCCAATGCCATACTTCCGGTACGGATAAACAAGCAGGTAATCTCTCCCTCCATTGTCTCCACCGTACTGGCTTTTTGTTTTATTTATATCTCCATTATAGTCATCGGCACACTGCTCATGATGGCTATGGGTGTCGGGGCTGAAGAATCAATGGGCTGCGTCATTTCCAGTATCGGTAATATGGGACCCGGATTGGGTGAAACCGGACCTGCCTATTCGTGGAATGCCCTGCCCGATGCAGCTAAATGGCTGTTATCCTTTTTAATGCTTCTGGGTCGTCTTGAGTTATTTACCGTACTGCTGCTTTTCACACCGGATTTCTGGAAACGGAATTGATTTAGGATAAAAAGTGTAAAAATAATCATTTTTTGTTATGCGGGGATAGCAAATTGAACAATACTTATTATATCTTTGCGTCCTTGAAAGAGAGAATTGTGGTATGAAGCAATGCATTAAATACTGTTTAATCATAATCTTTGCAGCCCTATTGCACGACAGTGCAACCGGAGCTGCAGATATTTTGTGCGTTCCTGCCACCCGACAAGCAGAATGCTGTACGCTGTCACAAGCTCCTACCACCCAACAAGCAGTCCAGAAGTTCTACGACTTGTTTTCACCAAACTCCCTCTGCATAGAACATGTGGACCATACGCAAGTACCAACCAACAAAAGCGTACTCCTGCGCATGTACATCTACAAGATGCAGCAGCATGCCTATGCACCGGAATGCGACCGTTTGTTGAATCTGTCTCCTCATCCCGTACCCGACGCGAATTATTACGTGTTCGGGCTAAGAAAGATTATCATTTAGAAGGCCTGCAAGCGCAGACGCTTGCCCCTGACCTCGCCGGACAACAAATCAGAGGTTTTGTCCTCCGGTGCGATGTATCTATTATTATATATCTAAAATCTTATCAGGTTTATGAACTTTACTTTGTTAGTGGTCGTCTTATTGACGGCAATCGCTTTCGTGGGTATCGTCATCGCGCTCTCCAATGCGATAGCACCCCGTTCGTACAATGCACAGAAGATGGAGCCGTACGAGTGTGGTATCCCTACCCGCGGTAAATCGTGGATGCAATTCCGGGTAGGTTACTATCTGTTTGCCATCTTGTTCCTGATGTTCGAAGTGGAAACGGTATTTTTGTTCCCTTGGGCAGTCATCACCCGCGAACTTGGCGTGGCAGGACTTTTCAGTGTTTTATTTTTCCTGATTATATTGATTCTGGGCCTTGCTTATGCCTGGAGGAAAGGAGCTTTGGAATGGAAGTAACAAAGAAGCCGAAAATTAAATCTATCCCTTATGAGGAGTTTACAGACAACGAAACGTTGGAGAAACTGGTTCGGGAACTTAATGCCGGAGGCGCCAATGTCGCCCTTGGCGTACTGGACGATTTCGTCAACTGGGGACGCAGCAACTCACTGTGGCCTCTTACGTTTGCAACCAGCTGTTGCGGTATCGAATTCATGGCCCTCGGCGCAGCCCGCTACGATATGGCGCGCTTCGGGTTCGAGGTAGCCCGTGCCAGTCCGCGCCAGGCAGACATGATTATGGTTTGCGGAACAATAACCAACAAGATGGCTCCCGTTCTGAAACGTCTTTACGACCAGATGGCCGATCCGAAATATGTAGTAGCCGTAGGCGGCTGTGCCGTCAGCGGAGGCCCGTTCAAGAAATCCTATCACGTGGTGAACGGTGTGGACAAGATTCTGCCGGTGGATGTCTACATTCCCGGTTGCCCTCCGCGTCCGGAAGCATTCTACTACGGCATGATGCAATTGCAGCGTAAAGTGAAAATAGAGAAATACTTCGGTGGAGTAAACAGAAAAGAAGAGAACCACTAATCAGTACTTAAAAATATGGAAATAAAATACATAGAGCCCTCAGTCCTGCACGACGAAATGCTGCGTCTGCGGAAAGAGAAACAAATGGACTTCCTGGAATGCCTCAGCGGTATGGATTGGGGAATACCCGACGAGAAAGACGCACCGGACACCCCCCGCGGACTCGGTGTAGTCTATCTGTTGGAATCTACTGTTACCGGCGAACGGATAGCGGTACGCACCGCCACTCTAAACCGGGAACATCCCGAACTTCCTTCCGTCAGCGATATCTGGAAAGCTGCGGATTTCAACGAGCGCGAAGTCTACGACTTTTACGGCATCGTTTTCATCGGTCATCCGGATATGCGCCGACTCTATCTGCGCAATGACTGGGTAGGCTATCCCATGCGTAAAGACAATGAGCCGGAAAAAGATAATCCGTTGCGTATGGACAACGAAGAAACGGTGGACACCACCATGGAATTGGAGCTGAATCCCGACGGTAGCATCAAGAATAAGGAGATGCAACTTTTCGGTGATGAGGAATATGTGGTGAACATCGGTCCCCAACATCCGGCCACCCACGGCGTAATGCGCTTCCGTGTATCATTGGAGGGTGAAATCATCGACAAGATTGATGCCAACTGCGGCTACATCCACCGGGGTATCGAGAAGATGTGCGAAAGCCTGACCTATCCGCAGACCTTGGCTCTGACCGACCGTCTGGACTACCTGGGCGCACACCAGAACCGCCATGCCTTGTGCATGTGTATCGAAAAGGCAATGGGCGTGGAAGTAAGCGAACGCGTGCAGTACATACGTACCATCATGGACGAGTTGCAGCGAATAGACTCTCACCTGCTGTTCTATTCTTGTCTTGCTATGGACCTGGGTGCATTAACGGCCTTCTTCTACGGTTTCCGCGACCGCGAAAAGATACTCGACATCTTTGAGGAAACTTGCGGCGGACGCCTCATCATGAACTACAACACCATCGGTGGCGTGCAGGCAGACATTGCTCCCGGCTTCGTAAAGAAAGTGAAGGAGTTTATCCCCTACCTCCGCGGTATCCTACACGAATATCACGACGTATTCACCGGGAACATCATTGCCCAGCAACGTCTGAAAGGTGTGGGTATACTCTCACGGGAAGATGCCATCGCCTTTGGAGCTACCGGAGGCACCGGACGCGCCAGCGGATGGGCCTGCGACGTGCGTAAGCGTATGCCATATGCCGTATATGACAAGGTGGACTTTAAAGAAATCATCCGCACCGAAGGCGATTCATGGGCACGCTACCTTATCCGTATGGATGAAATTCTGGAGAGCCTGAAGATTATCGAGCAACTGATAGACAACATCCCGGAAGGAGCCTACCAGGAAAAGATGAAACCTATTATCCGCGTACCGGAAGGCACTTATTATGCAGCCGTAGAAGGTAGCCGCGGTGAGTTCGGCGTCTTCCTCGAAAGCCATGGCGACAAGATGCCTTACCGCCTGCATTTCCGCAGTACGGGCTTGCCATTGGTATCGACCGTAAATACGATTTGCCGCGGAGCTAAAATCGCCGACCTTATTGCCATTGGCGGAACATTGGATTATGTAGTACCAGATATTGACAGATAAAAGGATTTACGATTTGACAATTTACAATTTACCATGCGGAATTACAGCGCAGCCAAATTGTAAATTGTACATTGTGAATTGTAAATCAAAAAGCGCCTCGTAAATTGTAAATAGTAAATTGTAAATAGTAAATGAACAACGTGTTTGACTTTAGTATAGTAACCAACTGGATACACCAGATGCTGACTTCCCTGATGCCGGAAGGTCTGGCAATATTCCTCGAATGCGTGGTGATTGGCGTATGCATCATCTTGATGTATGCCGTGCTTGCCATCATCCTGATTTACATGGAGCGTAAAATATGCGCCTTCTTCCAATGCCGCCTCGGTCCGATGCGCGTGGGGAAATGGGGATTGCTCCAAGTGCCCTGCGACGTCATCAAGATGTTGACAAAGGAAATCATTGATTTGAAATTCTCTGACCGGTTCCTCTACAATCTGGCACCGTTCATGGTAATCATCGCTTCTTTCCTGACATTTGCCTGCCTGCCCATCAACAAGGGATTGGAGGTATTGGACTTCAATGTAGGAGTGTTCTTCCTGCTGGCTGCATCGAGTATCGGCGTAGTGGGTATCCTGCTGGCAGGCTGGAGTTCCAACAATAAATTCTCGCTGATTGGAGCCATGCGAAGCGGTGCGCAGATTATCAGCTACGAGTTGTCCTGCGGATTGAGCATACTGACAATGGTAGTGTTGATGGGAACCATGCAGTTCTCCGAAATAGTAGAAGGACAAGCTGACGGCTGGTTCATCTTCAAGGGACATATCCCTGCATTGATAGCCTTCATCATCTACCTCATTGCCGGAAATGCGGAAACCAACCGCGGTCCCTTCGACTTGCCCGAAGCCGAAAGCGAGTTGACTGCCGGATACCATACGGAATACAGCGGTATGGGCTTCGGATTCTTCTATCTGGCAGAATATTTGAATCTGTTTATCGTAGCCTCCGTGGCAGCCACCATCTTCCTGGGAGGCTGGATGCCGCTACACATCGTAGGCCTGGACGGCTTCAACGCAGTGATGGATTACATTCCGGGATTTGTATGGTTCTTCGGAAAGGCCTTCTTCGTAGTCTTCCTGCTGATGTGGATAAAGTGGACCTTCCCCCGCCTGCGTATTGACCAGATTCTGAATCTGGAGTGGAAGTACCTGGTACCCATCTCTATGGTGAACTTGATTTTGATGGTATTAATTGTAGTATTTAAATTGCATTTCTAACCGGCGTAGCGCCGGAGCAAGATTTCCTTGCGGATAATTTTAATAAAGGCAAAAGTAATGAAAGAAAAGAACTCTTATATCGGCGGACTCATACACGGCGTCACTTCTCTGCTGACGGGTATGAAGACAACCATGACCGTATTCTGCCGACGAAAGACTACCGAACAATATCCGGAAAACCGCTCGACATTGAAACTCTCCGACCGTTTCCGTGGCACGCTGACCATGCCCCATAATGACAAAAATGAACATCGGTGCGTGGCTTGCGGCTTGTGCCAGATGGCTTGTCCCAACGACACCATCAAGGTGACCGGCGAGATGATTGAAACGGAAGACGGCAAGAAAAAGAAGATATTGGCTAAGTACGAGTACGACCTCGGTTCGTGCATGTTCTGCCAACTCTGTGTGAATGCCTGCCCTCACGATGCCATCACGTTCGACCAGGATTTTGAGCATGCTGTGTTCGACCGCACGAAACTGGTCATGACGCTGAACCGTCCGGGCAGCCATGTAGAAGAAAAAAAGAAACCCGTTGCTCCCAAAGAAGAGACAACAAAGTAATTCGTTAATAGTAACTTGTAATTAAACAACATGGAAATAACTCTTGAAACAGTAGTATTCTACTTCCTTGCGGCCTTTATCACCGTATTTTCCATCTTGACGGTAACGACCCACCGCATGGTGCGCTCGGCCACCTACCTGCTGTTCGTGCTTTTCGGTACGGCAGGCATCTACTTTCTGCTGGGTTACACCTTCCTCGGTTCCGTGCAGATTATGGTCTATGCCGGCGGTATCGTGGTACTCTACGTCTTCTCCATACTGCTTACCAGTGGCGAAGGCGATGTCATCGAGAAGTTAAAGCGTAGCAGATTCCTTGCCGGACTGGGTGCCACCGTGGGCGGTGCCATCATCGTAGTATTCATCACTTTAAAGCATAAGTTCATTGCCACTACCGACGTGGAGCCTTTGGAAGTCAACATCAAGACCATCGGTCACCACATGCTGAGCGGTGACAAGTATGGTTATCTGCTTCCCTTCGAAGCTGTCAGCATTTTATTATTGGCATGTATCGTAGGCGGATTATTAATAGCACGTAAAAGATAAGAATTATGATACACATGGAATATTATCTGATAGTTTCGGCTATCATGTTCTTCGCAGGCATCTATGGGTTCTTTACCCGCCGCAACACGCTGGCGATACTTATCAGCATCGAGCTGATTCTGAATGCCACGGACATCAACTTTGCGGTGTTCAACCGTTTCCTATTCCCCGGAGGACTGGAAGGATATTTCTTCTCTTTATTCTCCATCGCCATCTCGGCGGCCGAAACGGCTGTAGCCATTGCCATCATGATTAACATCTACCGCAACATCCGCAGCATCCAGGTGAACAAACTGGATGAGATGAAGTGGTAAGAGCAAGAATCGCCAAGCGATGTTTCTTGAATAGTAATAATTGATAAACATAGTATATATGGAATATACAATATTAATCCTTCTACTCCCTTTCCTCTCTTTCCTCGCTCTGGGACTTGGAGGTAAATGGATGTCACACCGCACTGCCGGCCTTATCGGAACTACGGCACTGAGTGTGGTCGCAGTGCTTTCCTATCTCACCGCAGGAATGTACTTCAGCGCTCCCCGCCTTGCCGATGGTACGTACGAGGCGCTGATGCCCTATAACTTCAAATGGCTGCCCTTCACAGAAAGCCTCAGTATCGACATGGGCATTCTACTCGACCCGATTTCGGTTATGATGCTCGTGGTCATCAGCACCGTTTCGCTGCTGGTACACATATACTCTTTCGGCTACATGAAGGGCGAACGCGGTTTCCAGCGTTACTACGCCTTCTTGTCGCTCTTCACCATGTCCATGCTCGGACTGGTAGTAGCAACGAACATCTTCCAGATGTATCTGTTCTGGGAGTTGGTGGGCGTGTCCTCCTATCTGCTGATTGGTTTCTATTATACGAAGCCGGCGGCTATTGCCGCTTCGAAGAAAGCATTTATCGTTACCCGTTTTGCTGACCTAGGTTTCCTTATAGGTATCCTTGTCTATGGATATTATGCCGGCACATACACCTTCAGCCCCAATGAGATGGCGCTGGCAAAGGGCGGTGCGGCCATGATTCCGCTTGCCTTGGGACTGATGTTCATCGGTGGCGCCGGAAAGAGTGCCATGTTCCCGTTGCACATCTGGCTGCCCGATGCCATGGAAGGTCCTACGCCAGTCAGTGCACTGATTCATGCCGCCACGATGGTGGTTGCAGGGGTCTATCTGGTGGCACGCATGTTCCCGTTGTTCATAGAGTATGCTCCCAGCGTGCTGCACATCGTGGCATACGTAGGAGCTTTCACGGCATTCTATGCCGCCAGTGTGGCATGTGTGCAGAGTGATATCAAACGTGTACTGGCATTCTCCACCATCTCCCAAATCGGTTTCATGATGGTGGCGCTGGGTGTATGTACATCAGCCGACCCGCACGAAGGGGGACTGGGCTACATGGCAGGCATGTTCCACTTGTTCACACATGCCATGTTCAAGGCATTGCTGTTCCTCGGAGCGGGTAGCATCATCCATGCCGTACACAGTAACGAGATGTCTGCCATGGGCGGACTGCGGAAGTATATGCCCATTACGCATATCACGTTCCTCATCGCATGTCTCGCCATTGCTGGTATCCCGCCGTTCTCCGGATTCTTCTCCAAAGATGAAATCCTGACGGCATGCTTCCTGTTCAGCCCCACTATGGGATGGATTATGACAGTGATTGCAGGTATGACAGCATTCTATATGTTCCGTCTTTATTATGGTATCTTTTGGGCCGGCTCAGAGCCGGGACAAAAGTCGGCAAGTGATGGGGGCGACAGCCACGTGCCTCACCCCCACGAGAGTCCTCTGGCGATGACCCTGCCCCTGATGCTCCTTGCTGTGGTTACGATAGTTGCCGGTTTCATTCCTTTCGGACACTTCATCAGTTCCAACGGTGAAGCATATAACATCCATCTGGACTGGAGTGTGGCAGGTACAAGTATCGCCGTAGCGGTGGTTTCCATAGCCATTGCCACCTACATCTATGCAGGTAGCCGACAGCCCGTTGCCGATACATTGGCACACCGTTTCAAAGGCTTGTGGACAGCAGCTTACCACCGCTTCTATCTGGACGAGGTCTACCAGTTCATCACCCACCGCATCATCTTCGGCTGCATCTGCCACCCCATTGCATGGTGGGACCGCCACGTGGTCGACGGTTTCTTCAACTTCCTTGCCTGGGGGGCTGAAGCTACCAGTGAAGAGATACGCGGCCTGCAAAGCGGACGCATCCAGCAATATACATTTGTATTCCTGCTGGGCACGCTGGCACTGATACTGCTACTATTGCTATAACCCGAGATTTTTCAATCGTAAATCGTAAATCGTTAAATCGTAAATATAAAGATGAACTTTTTATCATTATTCGTACTCATCCCCTTGCTGATGTTGCTGGGTCTTTGGCTCAGCCGCAACATCGCACAAATACGCGCGGTGATGGTGACCGGTGCATCGGCTCTGCTGGTTCTTTCTGCAGCATTGACCGTGATGTACCTCAATGCACGCCACGCTGGTGCCACGGATGAAATGCTGTTCCGTGCCGACATGGTCTGGTATCCTGCACTCAACATCCACTATTCGGTAGGAGTAGACGGTATTTCGGTAGCCATGCTGCTGCTTTCGGCCATCATTGTCTTTACCGGAACATTCGCCTCCTGGAGGCTGCAACCGCTGACTAAAGAATATTTCCTTTGGTTCACCTTCCTCTCCATCGGTGTGTTCGGGTTCTTCATCTCGATAGACCTGTTCACCATGTTCATGTTCTACGAGGTTGCCCTCATTCCCATGTATCTGCTTATCGGTGTATGGGGGTCGGGACGCAAGGAGTACTCCGCCATGAAGCTGACACTGATGCTGATGGGCGGCTCCGCCTTCCTGCTTATCGGTATCCTGGGTATCTACTACGGTGCCGGAGCCACCTCTATGAACCTATTGGAAATAGCACAGATGCACAATATTCCCATCGAACAGCAACGTATCTGGTTCCCGCTCACCTTCCTCGGTTTCGGTGTGCTGGGCGCTCTGTTCCCGTTCCACACATGGAGCCCCGACGGTCACGCCTCCGCACCGACTGCCGTATCCATGCTCCATGCCGGTGTATTGATGAAACTGGGAGGTTACGGATGTTTCCGCATAGCCATGTACCTGATGCCCGAAGCTGCACAAGAACTGGGATGGATATTCCTGATTCTTACCGGAATCTCCGTGGTATACGGTGCATTCTCCGCTTGTGTACAAACCGACTTGAAGTATATCAATGCCTACTCTTCCGTCAGCCATTGCGGCCTGGTGTTGTTCGCCATCCTGATGATGAACCAGACAGCTTGCACGGGTGCTGTTCTGCAGATGCTCTCTCACGGACTGATGACAGCCTTGTTCTTCGCCCTTATCGGTATGATATACGGACGTACCCATACGCGTGACGTCCGCGAACTCTCCGGTCTGATGAAGATTATGCCTTTTCTGGCTGTCTGCTATGTAATCGCCGGTCTTGCCAATCTGGGACTGCCCGGACTCAGCGGTTTCATTGCCGAAATGACCATCTTCACCGGTTCGTTCCAGCATCCCGATACGTTCCACCGCGTGTGGACGGTCATTGCATGCAGCTCCATCGTGATTACGGCAGTCTATATCCTGCGACTGGTAGGAAAGATTCTCTATGGCACCTGCACTAACAAGCATCACCTCACCTTGAGCGATGCAACCTGGGACGAACGTACAGCGGTCATCATCCTCATCGCATGCGTTGCCGCCCTCGGTATGGCACCATGGTGGATTAGCGGCATGATTGGAGACAGCGTGCTGCCAATAACTGATTTATTTACGATTTGACGATTTACGATTGATAAATGACTTGTAAATCCCAAGAGTAACCTCAATCGTAAATCATAAAATCGTAAATCCCAAGAGTAATTTCAATCGTAAATCGTAAATCGTAAAATCGTAAATAGATATGGATTATTCCCAATTCCTCCTGCTCAAAGAAGAGCTTTCGCTGATATTGGTCATCGTCATCCTTTTTGTCGCCGACCTCTTCATGAGTCCGGATGCACACAAGAATGACGGCAAACCGGTGCTGAACACAATGCTGCCAGTTGTTCTGCTGACCATACATACACTTATCACCATCGTCCCCGGTCCTGTGGCCGATGCCTTTGGCGGCATGTATCACAACCAGCCGATACAGAGCATCGTGAAATCCATTCTCAGTATAGGTACACTGATTGTATTCCTGATGGCCCACGAATGGATGCGCCGTCCGGACACTGCCATCAAACAAGGTGAGTTCTACATTCTGACACTTTCCACCCTGCTGGGTATGTACTTCATGATTTCCGCCGGACACTTCCTGATGTTCTTTATCGGCCTGGAGACGGCAAGCATCCCGATGGCAGCCCTGGTTGCCTTCGACAAATACCGCCACCACTCTGCCGAGGCAGGTGCCAAATATATTCTCACGGCACTGTTCTCCAGCGGATTGCTGCTATACGGATTATCTTTGATTTACGGTACGGTAGGCACTCTCTACTTTGCCGACATACCGGCACGCCTCACCGGCGACCCGTTGCAGATTATGGCATTCGTATTCTTCTTCTCCGGCATGGGATTCAAAATATCACTGGTGCCTTTCCATCTTTGGACAGCAGACGTTTACGAAGGTGCTCCAAGCACGGTGACAGCCTATCTGAGTGTCATCTCTAAAGGCTCTGCCGCTTTCGTGCTGATGGCTATTCTCATCAAGGTATTCGCTCCAATGGTGGAACAATGGCAGGAAGTGCTGTACTGGGTTATCATCGCCTCCATCACAATTGCCAACCTCTTCGCCCTACGCCAGCAGAACCTGAAGCGGTTGATGGCTTTCTCCAGTATCTCGCAAGCAGGTTACATCATGCTGGGTGTCATCAGCGGAAGCGCACAAGGTATGACGTCGCTGGTATACTACGTGCTGATATATATGTTTGCCAATCTTGCCGTATTTACCGTTATCACGATTGTGGCACTGCGGGCAGGCAAGTTCACACTTGAAGACTATAACGGGCTGTATACCACTAATCCGAAGTTGGCGTTCCTGATGACACTGGCACTGTTCTCTCTGGCAGGCATCCCGCCGTTTGCGGGCTTCTTCTCGAAGTTCTTCATCTTCGCGGCAGCTTTCGAAGGCGGCTTCCATCTGCTGGTATTCATTGCCCTTATCAATACAATCATCTCGCTTTATTACTATCTGAAGATTGTAAAGGCAATGTACATCAACAAGAGCGACGAGCCGATTGCAGCATTCCGCAGCGACAACTATACACGTGCCAGCCTGGCCATTTGTACGCTGGGTATTGTGGTACTGAGTATTGCAAGTGTGGTATATCAATCCATCGATAAGTTCTCATTCGGATTATAACCGGGGGGTATCATCACTTACCACAAATTACACAGATTGGCACAAATCATCTTTAGAAGTTCTGATAATCAAGAGCTTTGACTTGTGTTAATCTGCATAATTTGTGGTGAGTGTGTATTTTAGCACATTTCCATACTATACAATCGGCAGCACAAACCAAAAGCATGAGCCTTTCCCCGGTTCACTGTCCACACCGATTGTGCCACCCAACTGCTCTATAATGCTCTTGCTGATAGAAAGCCCCAGGCCGGTGCCATGCACAAACGTATTCAGCTTTATAAAACGGTCGAATATCTGAGCCTGCATTTCCGGCTCAATGCCAAGGCCCGTATCGGCCACATAAAAACGCAAATGAGTTTCATCCACCTTATTATATCCTACACGTATACTTCCCGCAGTGGTGAACTTGATGGCATTGTTGACAAAGTTGGCTATGACCTGATTCAAACGGTTACGGTCACTGACAATCCGGCATTCCGGCAGATGACGGTCGAAGAGAACTTCCACACCCGGTTTAGCCTTCATCTTCATGAAGCGCACGATGTCCTCACACAGCATGTTCACGTCCAGCTCTTTTTCCACAAAGTCAAATGTCCCGGCCTCTATCTTGGACAAATCCAGTATGTCGGAAATCAGCTGCAACAGCAGGTCATTGTTTTCTTCAATAATCGCCATATACTGCCTTTTTTCCTCCATGTCCCCGGTCTCTCCCATCAGACTGGAGAAACCGACAATCGCATTCAGGGGCGTACGTATCTCATGGCTCATATTGGCAAGGAAGGCACTCTTCAGACGGTCGGCGGTTTCTGCCTTCTCCTTGGCTTCAATCAGCATAGCCTCCGTCTCCTTCAATTCCGTAATGTCATAGTTGACGCCTATCAGCTCTATTTGTCCGTTCTCCGGTTCAAACAGATTGACAACCACATTGGTACGTACCCAGTTCCATTTTCCCTTTTCGCCCGGACGCTCAATGCGCATCTCTCCCTGGAAATGTTTGGCTTCGCCCACACGGGCCTTACTGAAGAAATCAAGCATCCTCCTGCGGTCACTGGGGTACATCTTGCTGTATATTCCCACGACATCCGCCAATTGGGTATTCTCGTCCTCTCCCATATTCTTATACCATTGCTTGATGGCATAGCCTTTCCGGTCGAGCAGGTTCAGCTTGGCATAACCTACCTTCGCATAATCCGATATAAGCAGGAAGAAATTCTCGAAATCACAGATACGGCTCATGGCATCAATCCGTTCCGTATTGTCGATGTTAATCATGGCATAGCCGGTAAAGTTACCTTTACTGTCATACACCTTGCTCACTTTCGTATAAAGATGTATCACATCCTTCGGCTGTTTGGAAGTGGAGTAATACCCTTCAGTCCGGTCGAAAGCATAATTCAGGCGAAAGTCGACCATATCCTCAGTCTGTATACGTTCTGCCAATTGGGCGGACACATTCGGGTTCTCGAATAAGTTCACTCCAATGACATCCTGTTTGTCACGGACCCCGAATATCTCCATATCCTTATTGTTGATGTCTACCAGGAATCCGTCTTTGTCATAGATTTCCACCCCGGCCGGTATATTGGCAAAGATATTCTTGAACAGTTTTTCGCTATGGTCCAAAGCCAGATGAGTCTGTACCGAGTCTGTCGTATCGAGGAATAACGCCACCACTTCATTCTTTTCCGGAGAGTATATCACCACGTGGCAGTGCTTGTTGGTAAGCTCAAAACACATGTCCATTTCCTTATGTGTCCCGGTGTTCACTATCTCAAGCAGATATTCCAGTCTGGGGGCCGCCTCCCTTGAAAAGGACGAGGCTGTCTTGCCGATAAACGTCGACGCAGGTTTTCCCAGAAAATCGGCAAAGATAGAATTCGCATCTGTCACATAATACCCGTAGGGGTTGTCCTTTTCATCACAGACAATGGACATCCGCACATACCCCAAAGGCATATAGCGGAACAAGTTGCTGAGGAAAGTACGTTCGCGCACAGCCTCATCCTTCGTTTTGCGCAACTCTATGCAAATGCTGATGACATTTGCCAACGAACTAAACCATTGGTAATCCTCGTTAGTCCACATTCGGGTACGGTCCACCAAATCAATGCCCATATATCCCCACACCTGGTCATTGGCAACCAGCGGAGTTACCATCAAGGACTTTATATTCTGTCTCGCCAGAATTTCATATTCGGCGTAAGCGTGCTCCGGCAGTTGCCCCAGCGTTTCCAGCAGAACGGGCTTTTGTGCCATAATCTGTGACGTCCACCACGGCAGGCTGTCAGCCTGAACTCCTTGAAGCATTTCTTTCTCAGGAGCCACTCCCGGAGCCACCACCTCATATGTGCAGCTCTGGTACCGGCACTTCTCATCATATTGGAATATATAGACACGTCCGCCGCGAAAGAAATCAAGAATATCTTTCAGTATGTCGTAAATGCCCGCACTTATATCCTCGTCTTTCAGGAAGCGGAATAGGGAATGGGATATTGAGGTCTGCCGATAAAGTAAATCGTTCACTCTTTGCAAAGCCTGCTTCGCAGCCTCCTCCTTCGGCATCTCTACGCGCTGCAACACTCCGAAAGCCTTCAATGTACCATCCGGCAAATGCTCCTTATACCCCACGCGCGAGTAGACCCAGACCACTCCTTCAGTAGAATAGATAGGAAACGTATGTTCATAGACCTCCATATTCTGAATGGCAAGGAACTCCCGGCTGATACGCGCCCGATAGTCTTCGCGTATCATTTTACCGAAATCCTCAAAGCTCAGGTATTCCCCTTCCAAGCCTAACAACTTACAGACATATTCGGAGCAGAGATACTGCCTTGAAGAAAAATCAGCCTCCCACCAACCTATCCGGCCAAGAATGGAAAGGCGCCGGAAACGTTCACTATCGTCACGATGAACAGCCATATATTTATCAATATTGGTTTGAGATACAAAAATAGCCATAAAACTCCAATAAGCAACCATTAGAAACCTTTTTCGTCCCAAGCAGCCTATATATAAGGATAACAAACAATCCGGAAGAATGTGCGGTAACCAAATCGTAATAGATTTGAAAATGAAACGTATGTTCCATGTATCACCGGTGTAATGTCATTGCCTCATCTTTGCAGCGGATTAAAAAACGTACAAAGAAAAGAGATGAGCACAAAGTTATACTTAGGAAAGATTTTCTTCCTTATTTTATTCCTCACACTTTCTGCCATGGCTGCCATGGCAGGAACCATCAAAGGGAGTGTCACCGACCGACAAACCAAAGAACCGCTGACGGGAGCCACCGTGCAAGTGAGCGGAACGGCACAAGGCGCCGTCGCCGATTTGGATGGTAACTATACACTGGAGCTGAAAAACGGGACCTATACCCTCACCGTCCGTTACATCGGCTACAAAGACATGACGATAAATGCCGTAGAGATAAAGGGTGAAACCGTGCTGAACTTCGACATGGAGCCGGACACGCAAACCCTGGGCGAAGTGCAGGTCACCGCCAAGAAGAACCTCGAAGGCGAACGTGCCTTGCAAATGGAACGGCAAAAAGCGACCCTCGCCATCGAGAACCTCGGTTCCAAAGAGATGTCCCTCAAAGGCATCGGCAATGTGGAAGAAGGAGTAAAGAAAATAACGGGTATCTCCATCGCCAGCGCCGGACAACTTATCGTCCGCGGACTGGGCGACCGCTACAGCACCACCACGCTGAACGGACTGCCCATCGCCTCGCCCAACCCAGACAACAAGCTGGTGCCGCTCGACCTGTTCCCCTCGTCCACCGTACAGAACATCACCGTCAGCAAAGTGTATGACGCAGCCGCCTTTGCCGACTACAGCGGTGCGCACATCAACATCAGCACCAAAGAAAACATACCGGAAGATTTCTTCCAACTGAGCCTCAACACGGGCGGGAAGTTCAACACCTTAGGCAAAGACCGCTATCAGATGGACCGCAGCGGTTCGCTCTTGAAGACACCCAGCGTAGACGCGGCCGCCCTCGACATGCCCTTGATGGAGTTTGACAAATACGTGAAGACCCACAATATCTTCGATACCTCCTTTGCCGCCAGCAAGAAGAGCTCGTTGCCCGAACTGGGTGGAAACCTCGGTTTCGGCAAGAACTTCGGTATAAGCAACCAGACACTCAGCCTGCTTGCCTCCTTCAGCGCCAGCAACGGCTACCAAAACATGGAAGATGCCTTCTACAAGACACTCGAAGCCACTGGCACCGTGCAGGACGACTTCTCCTACGACAGCTTTGCGCAGGAACTGAAGCTCGCCGCCCTCGGCTACCTGGGCTACACCTTGCGCCGGAGCGACCGCATAGGCTACACTTTCTTCTACGCCCGCAATGCCATCGACACCTACCAACGCCGCGAAGGTACTGATGCCGAAGGACACGAGCTGACCGGCAGCAACAACATCATGCACATATACACCCTGCAAAACCATCAACTGAACGGAATCCATAACTTCGGCGAGGGCGACAGGTGGCAACTGACCTGGGGAGGCTCGTACAGCAAGACCGGCAGCGAAGAGCCCGACCGACGGCAAGTGATGTACGTCAAAGACAACGACGGCAGTCTCAGGCTCTTCAAACTGAACCGCCAAGAGACTATGCGCTACTTCGGCAGCCTGGACGAAGAAGAGTGGAATGCCAACCTCGCCATGCGCTGGAAGTGGAACGACACCAGCCACCTCAAGCTCGGCTTCAACTACAAGGACAAGAACCGCGACTACAACGCTACCCGCTTCTACTACAACCTGAACAAACTGAACCCCGTCATCACCGACATCTACAACACCGACGGCTTCCTCAACCAGCAGAACATTGCCGACGGACAAATCGTGGTACAGCGTGTGATGCAGCCCAAAGACAGCTACCGCGCCGGAAACGAAATCTACTCCGCCTACCTGCTGACCGACTTCTATCCCACCGAAGCCCTCTTGGTGAACCTCGGCCTGCGCTACGAAATGAGCAAGCAATGGGTGCGCTACGCCAGCGACGGCGGCGACTGGTACTCCCGTCGGCGCAATTTAGACAAGAACGACCTCTTCCCCGCCCTGAACCTGAAATATGCGGTGAACCCCACCAACAGCATCCGCTTCTCTGCCTCGCGCACCGTCACCCGTCCCTCGTTCATCGAGATGGCCCCCTTCCTCTATCAAGAGTCCTACGGTTCGGCACAAATCCGCGGTAACGAAGAGTTGCAGAACGGTTACAACTACAACTTCGACCTACGTTACGAACGCTTCGGCAAGGACGGCGACATGCTCTCCGTGACCGGCTACTTCAAATACCTCGACAGCCCCATCGAACGCATCCAAGACCTGCAAGGCGGCGCCACGCTGCACAGCTTCAAGAATGCCGACAACGGCATGGCTGCCGGCGTGGAGCTGGAGATGCGCAAACGGCTCGTCAAAGACCTGCGCCTAGGCGCCAACATCAGTTACATGTACACCAACGTGAAGCTGCCCCAAGGCGGTGCCTACACCAACAAGGAACGTTCGCTGCAAGGCGCATCGCCCATCCTTGCCAATGCCGACCTCACCTACTCGCCACGCTTCGGCGAAGACAGGCAGCTCAACCTCGCCCTGCTCTACAACCTGCAAGGCAGCCGCATCCATGCGGTAGGCGTGTCGGGTCTGGGCGATGTCAGGCAACAGACGCTGCACACGTTGAACTTCAGCGCCGGATATAGCCTGAACAAGCACTTCAACCTGAAGCTGCAAGTGAACGACCTGCTGAACCGCGATGTCATCTTCAAGCAAGATGTGCCCACCACGGGGCAGGAAATGGAAGTGGAACGCTACCACAAGGGAACGAACTTTGAGGTGGGAATAAGCTACAACCTATAAAGCCCCCGCCCTCCCCCTGAAGGGAACGGAGAACACTCTTTGACAAACAAGCAGATTTAAGAGAATCAATCTGAATGACAGACAGATAAATTGGATATAACAACTAAAACAATTGAATTATGAAAACAATGAAATGGAAATTCTACTCTCTGGCCTTTGTAGCCGGAATGTCTATCCTCACCGCTTGCAGCAGCGACGACAACAACGACAATGACGGTAACGGCGGCAACGGAAACGGCAATGAAATCGAAAACGGTACGATATTGAAAGGTACCATCACCTCCGACGTGACCCTGGCTGCCGGAAACACCTACAAGCTGAGCGGCGAATACATCGTAGAAGAAGGTGCCACGCTCCACATAGAGGAAGGCGTGAAGATTATCGCCGTCTACGATGACATCGCAGACTACATCCTCGTGAAGCAGGGCGGTAAAATCAACGCCGTAGGCACGCCGGACAAACCCATCGTAATGACCAGCGAAAAAGAAGAGCCGGGCGCATGGGGAGGCATCCACATCTGCGGACGCGCCCACACCAATGCCGAAGGCGGCAAGGGAAGTTCTGAAATAGGCGGTGCCGTTTACGGCGGCAACGATGATGCCGACAACTCGGGCACGCTGCAATACATTCGTCTGGAATACACCGGCTTTGCCTTCGATGAAGAGCACGAAGCCAACGGTATCTCTTTCTACGGCGTAGGCAACGGTACCATCGTGGACCACTGCCAAGCCTACAAAGGTTCCGATGACGGCTTTGAGTTCTTCGGCGGCTCGGTAAACGTGAGCAACCTCGTAGCCGTAAGCTGTAGCGACGACTCCTTCGACTGGACCGAAGGCTGGAACGGCAAAGGCACCAACCTCGTGGCTTACCAAGAAGCCGAATCCACACTGGGCTACGACTGCGACTGCCTGATGGAGTGCGACAACAACGGCAGCAACAACGCCGCCACTCCCGTTGCCCACCCCGTATTGAAGAACCTCATCCTCGTCGGCAACGGCGGCAGCAAGCAAGGCATCCGTCTGCGTGCCGGCACGGAAGTGGAAATAGACAACGCCAAGGTCTGCGGCAAAGGCCAACCCCTGACCGTGGAAACCGCCCTTACCGAAAACGCCCTGAAGAACGGCACTTCCAAGCTGACCAACATCACCCTCACCTCCGAGCTGAGCTGCAAAGAAGGCATCTACACCCATGCCGACTTTATCGCCGTGACAAGCAACAAGGTGGACGCCAACCTGAGCTATAGTTCTTTCGAGGACATCAAGAAAAGAATGCAGCTGGATGAACGGAAACTGGGTGAAGTAAAAAAAAAGAAGCACTCACAAGACTATAAAGAAACACACAACTTCTTCAACAGCGTACCCCTCGAATGCCTTCCGGCTTCAAGGGGTACGCGCTGTTTCAAGAAAGAAACTAAAAGTACCGTTTACTTCTTCTTCAGCTCCTTCTTCAATTCCTGAACCTGAAAGCTGAACAAGTCCAGATGACGGCAAACGCGCTGCATGAAACTGCCTGCCGCCCTGAAGCAGATACGCGAAATGCGCACTTTATCTGCCGTACAGTCCTCTATCCGTTCCACCGGTTCGCTGGTGATGGAGGGAAAAAAGTTTCCAAGTCCCTTGATGTTCACCGTGCGTCCACTGGCCAGATAGTCCGCTATAATATCCGGCAGTTGCACCAGCACGGACTGGGCATCGCCCACCTGCAGGGAGCTGACAAAAGCCAGCCTCTTGGCCAGTTCGTCATTGCTCACCGGTTCCGGCTGAAGCACTTTTGACGCCGCGTAGTAGCGCACCACTTCCTTGTCTCCACTCTTGTCCACCTTCTTGCGGACCACATAATTCATTGACATACCAATCTTTCTTTATAATTAGGTTCGTAAAAAACGAAAGATATTCCCGCCCGACGCGAGGCACACCTACAACTTGCATACACAAAGCCTATACCTTACGGTAAAGACTCCGTGACCGAATACCTTTCACTATATGACTGAATACCTAAAACACCCGGATGTATTGCCCCAAAACATGGGGATGTTTTCACCCAAAACACCCGGATGTAATACCCCAAAACATGGGGATGTTTTGGGAGAAAAGATGGGGATGTTCTGACCTTTCAGTATAGGGTTCAAAGGTAATGACTCCCTATGAGAAATACAATAGATATAGGCCTTTTTGATGGTCGGAATCAAGCTCCTTTTTCTTCGGAAGCAGCAGGCAGTACCCGCTGGAAATCTCTGCCGGACGGAGACTGGAATACCTGCAAATCGAATTCGGGGATGATTGCCAGCACATGGTCGAACACATCCGCCTGCACCCCTTCATAGGGCACCCAATCCTTCAGCGCACAGAAGAAATAAAGTTCTATCGGGATACCGCGGTCGGTAGGCTGGAGTTGGCGCACCATGCAGGTCAGTTCCTGATTTACGTCGGGAAGACTTTTCAAATAAGCCGTCAGATACGCCCGGAACACCCCCAGATTGGTCTGGCGGCGTCCGTTGACGAGGATGGAGTTATCGATGCCGTTTTCCACATTGTACTTTTCAATCACTTCCTCCGTCTGCTCCACATAATCTTTCAGTAGCTGTATCTTGCGATATTTTGCCAGCATCTCCGGGGTGCAGAAACGGACGCTGGTCATGTCGATATTGATACTGCGCTTCACTCGCCGCCCACCGCTCTCGCGCATGCCGCGCCAGTTCTGGAAGGAGTCGCTGACAAGCAGGTAAGGAGGGATGGTGGTAATGGTATTGTCCCAGTTGCGCACTTTTACGGTGTTCAACGTTACCTCTATCACCGTACCGTTGGCACCGTACTTGGGCATCTCAATCCAGTCGCCCACCTTCAGCATGTCGTTGGCCGAAAGCTGCACACCGGAGACAAAGCCCATAATGGAATCCTTGAATACCAGCATCAGGATGGCTGCCGAAGCACCCAATCCGGCAAGCAGCGAAAGCGGGTCGCGGCCTATCAGTTCGCCCACGACCACAATGCCGCCCACCAGCCATAGGATGACTTGCATGGTTTGCAACATCCCCTTTAAAGGGCGGTCACGAAATTGCTCCTTCTCACTGTATACACTGTAAACAGCCTTCAAGAACGAGTTAACGAAACTCAGGAAAGTAATGATGATGTAAATAAGGCAGATACGCCGGATGAAATCCATTGCCGATGAACCGACTTCGACAAATGCCAATGGAACAAACAGATAGATGATAACGGGAGCCACCATGCGGCTGAGGTGCACCATCACTTTACGGTCGAATACGATGTCGTCCCACGTAGCCTTGGTCTTCTTCACCAGTTGTGCCACTACCTTCAGCAGGATTTTCCGGCATAGGGCATCCGCCAGGAAAGCAACGGCAAGTATCAGTGCGAAGGCAATGAATTGGTCGAGCATATCAGCCCGGGAAGGGGATATGCCCCACCCGATTAAAAGGTCGTCTATCTTCTTCAATATCTCCATAATCGTATGTTTATCATAACGGCAATCTTATCTACGCGACTGTTCCTCCCGCTCGAGGAACTCCATAATGTCTTCTTTCAACCACTGATAAAGATAAAGGTTCTTGTAGCCGCTGTTTTTTTTCAGCATCACGGATACATTGACTTGACTGTTCTCATACCCCGTCAGTTCGTTGCGGAACTGTTCGTTATGCTCTGCCAGGCGCTTTATCTCCTGCTCGCGTTCACGACGCAGCACCGTACATACCGGGATAAGGATTTTCAGCACTACACAATCCATGATATGGTGTCCTTGGATATAAAGATAGGTATTATCCGGAGTCAGTCCCAAACGTTCCAACTCCGTGCCCAGCTGCTCCACCCGGTCGATGTAGCGGGGGAAACGGGCTTGCAGTTCGGACAGCTTTGCCGACACCGTCTTTTGCATCTCGTCCAGACTACGGTAAGGATGACGCAGGTTTATCTCTTGCAAACGCACGCAGGCGTTGAAGTCGTACATCGGGAAAGTGTGTGTGTCGTGCTGGCGGTAGAACCAGACATTCCACAGAAACAGCGGATAGGCAATCTGAGAATAACGCTTCAGAAAAGCGGGGAAGTCCAGGATATGCCGGTCGTTCAGCGTGGCCTGCACACAGACTTCATGCAGACTGTCGGCAAAGCAGTGGAAGTTCTCGATGGCATAGCCATAAGTCTGGAAGATATAGGGATTCTTGTTTATCTTATGCGACACCTTGGTGGCACCTTGCAGCAGGAAGTCGTAGTCGCTGTCTACACAAGCTATCAGGCTGCGGCCCAGCTCCGATGTGTTCAACGTATTCATCAGCACCATCTTCTTGCCCTTTGCCAGAGAGGTGGCCGAGGGAAGCATCACTTGAAAATAACGTTCCTCATTCTCGAACTCAGACAACAGCGTCCGCCAGAAAGCGATGTCGTCATAGCTTTCCACATACGCCACTATGCGCCTGCGTGCTCTCTTGGGGGACAACTTGCGGGCGGCATCCAGATAGGCGGAAGTAAGGTTATGTCTTAGGGAAGTGGACACTTGGGTAGGGATTAAGGATTAGGGATTAGGGATGAGATTTCGCTGACTTCGGTGACGGCATCCAGCCAGCCTTCCATGATGACTGCAGGCGAATGGGTGGTGAGGATAAGCTGCACATTGGGATTCAAGTTGCGTATCATGCCGATGAGCTTCTGCTGCCATTCGATGTGCAGGGAGGCTTCCGGCTCGTCCATGAAGAGTACGCAGTGGTCATCGTCACGCACCAGCACGGTCAGCAGGATGACCAGCATCTGCTTCTCGCCCGAAGACAGTTTGTAGGGCAGCAGGCGTTCACCGTTCTGATAGAAAACGATGTCGTTGCTTTTGCGGTCTATCGTCTTATGGGTATAGCTGAAAAGCTCGTCAATCATATCCTGGAACTTCCGCTTGGGGAGGGAAAGGGAGGGAGCCAGGCTACGCTGCTCTTCATCACCGCTGAGCAGTTCTATCATCTTGTTGCCGATGTTCACCTGATAGTCCAGATAACGGCGCTGGAGCAGATAGAGCTGCCAGTCCAGTTCCGACTTCACGTTGGCATCGGCCATGCGTGCCGTAAAGTCGCCCATGATAAGGGGACGGTCGTAGCTGCGGATTACATCATAGGGGATAAAGGTGGCTGCAGAATTGTCGAAGTAGACGTGTACGCCGTTCTTCTCGTCACTCTTCACTTCACCCGATGTCTGTTCCAGATAGTTGACCGAACGGTTCAGGATAGTGGTTTTCCCCACTCCGTTGATGCCGGAAAGTATATTGACGTCAGGACGCAGGTCCCAGGCAATATCGTACCGATGCCACAATCCGTGTATTTCGATACGCTTGATGTAATTGGCTTGTACTTCCATGGTTTCTTGCTTTAATTAGAAGCAAATATACACGATAATCTCTTATTTCTACGCCCATGAACCAGAAAAATCATATAATGAAAGATTTTCTCTTTTCAGAAAATAGTTGTTCTTTTGCACCCGCAAAGAACAAAAGAGTATGAACAAGAACATTCAAGGGCATCTGTTCGCCCTTACCGCAAATATCTTATGGGGCTTGATGGCACCTATAGGCAAGTCAGCTTTGGTAGAGTTTTCCGCGTTGTCAGTAACCACATTCCGCATGGTAGGCGCAGCCGCCTGCTTCTGGCTCCTCTCCTTATTCTGCAAACGCGAACAGGTGGACCACCGGGACATGCTGAAGATATTCTTCGCCGCACTCTTCGCACTGGTATTCAATCAGGGTGTCTATATCTTCGGACTCTCCATGACTTCGCCCATAGACGCCTCCATCGTTACAACCACGCTGCCTATCGTCACCATGATAGTGGCTGCAATCTATCTGAAAGAACCGGTCACCAACAAGAAAGTGCTGGGCATCTTTGTAGGGGCTATGGGAGCATTTATACTCATCATGAGCAGCCAGACCACCGGTGCCGGCAATGGCAGCCTCATCGGAGACCTTCTCTGCCTGCTCGCCCAAATCAGCTTCTCCATTTATCTGACCGTATTCAAGGGGTTGTCGCAAAAATACTCTCCCATCACCCTGAACAAATGGATGTTTGTCTATGCCTCCATGTGCTACATCCCGTTCTCTTACCACGACGTGGCTGCCATACAGTGGAGCGAAATATCTACAGCCGCCCTGCTGCAAGCGGGATATGTGGTTGTGGGAGGAAGCTTCCTTGCCTATATCTTCATAATGAGTGCGCAGAGGCTGTTGCGCCCCACTGTGGTGAGCATGTACAACTACATGCAGCCCATCGTGGCCTCAACCGTTGCCATCATCTTAGGATTGGGAGTGTTCAATTTGGAAAAGGGAATAGCCATAGCCTTGGTATTCCTGGGAGTGTACATCGTGACACAAAGCAAGTCACGCAAGGATTTCGAGAAAGAAGGGAAAGCCGTATAAAACAGCCGTTCCACCGTCACAGTACTCCGGCACGTACCCGGCTCAGAGACTCGGGAGTCATTAACAGATAAGATGCTATGTGGTTGACTGAGGCACGCCGGGCTATCTCCGGATAATCCCTGACGAAGCGCGCATACCGCTCGCGTGAGGTTTCGAAACGCCAAGAGTCTGCTTTATATTGGGAAAGCATTAAAGACCCCTCCAATAAATGGCGAAGCAGACGGGCTATATGCAGATAACGCTCAGAGAGTTCGACCAGCCCTGCATACGAAATGCTCCAGATGACGCCTTCCTCCAGGGATTCCAGCTGAAGGCAATTACGCCGTCCGGTGAAAAGGCTGACGATACACATAGCGCCGTCACCGTCGCAGGCAAAGTTCTCTGTAATGTCCCGGCCTTCTTTGAAATAGAACTGGCGAAGCAGTCCTTTCTCTACAAAAACAATATCCCTGGCTATATCTTTCTCACTAATCAACAGTTCTCCTTTGTGCACCTCACGGCGTACAAACAAACCGGCAATGAGCTCCAGCTCCTCAGAAGGGAGTTCATGAAGGCGGCGGGTAAACCGCCGCGCCACTTCCATGTTGTTTTCCTTAGTCATCGATATAGGAAAAGGGATATGCCCTTATTTCTTCAGTTCTGCAAAATAGGTGTCCAGCAAGTTCTTGGCAGCCACAAAAGAAGTCAAGTTACCTTGCAGCACTTGGTTTTCCTTACCAGTCAGCATCGCTTCAATCTGCGAATTGTGGTAAAAGCTGTCGCGCAGCTGTTCGTTAATGGTCTCGTACATCCAGTATTTGCTTTGCTCATTGCGGCGGTATTCAAAATAGCCGTTATCTTTCACAAAGTCAATGTATTTGTAGACCATATCCCACACTTCTTTTACACCAAGATTATAGAAACCGGAATAAGTCAGCACTTGGGGTGTCCAACCGCTCTCCGGAGCCGGGAAGAGGTGCAGCGCATTACGGAACTGCGTTGCTGCCAGTCTGGCCCGCTCCAGATTGTCGCCATCAGCCTTATTAATGACAATGCCATCGGCCATTTCCATGATGCCGCGTTTGATGCCTTGCAACTCATCGCCCGTACCCGCCAGCTGTATCAGCAGGAAGAAGTCTACCATAGAATGTACGGCAGTCTCACTCTGCCCCACCCCTACCGTCTCTACAAATATCTTGTCGAAACCGGCAGCCTCACAAAGCACAATCGTTTCACGCGTCTTGCGTGCCACGCCACCCAGCGAACCGGCAGAGGGACTGGGACGTATAAAGGACTTGGGATGAACGGAGAGCTTCTCCATACGCGTCTTATCACCGAGAATACTGCCTTTGCTGCGTTCGCTGCTCGGGTCAATGGCAAGAACGGCCAACTTGCCGCCGTGTTCCTCCAGTACATGCAAGCCAAATACATCAATAGAGGTACTTTTACCGGCACCGGGCACACCACTGATACCCACACGAACGGAGTTGCCCGAATAGGGCAAACACTTCTCTATCACCTCCTGCGCCACAGCCTGGTGCTCCGGTTTCACACTTTCCACCAGTGTTACAGCCTGGCTGAGTACCGTAACATCACCTTTCACTATACCCTCCACATAGTCTGATACGGAAAGCTCGCGTTTCTTCCGCCTGGGACGGTTCTTCAAGTAAGGATTGACCGATGAAGGTTGCTCAATGCCTGCATTGACAACCAAGCCTTTATATGCTTCATTATTTTCGGGATGTTCCATGGCTATTTGTGAGTTATAAGTTATGAGTTATGAGTTATGAAGGACTTTACGACTTCTTATTGTTTTGCTTTAATGTTGATTTCAACTTTCGGCTGCATCGGGTCATTGGTAATCATCAGCAGACGCAGATGACGGCGCTTCTTGCCTATATTCTTCTTCACTACCGTTACCCGCAGGCGAGTGCTTTCACCGGGTTGCAATACACTCTTCTTGAGGTTAACTCCCACTGCCGGGTGGAATACCTGGAGCTTGTTTATCTGTAAAGGAGAACGCCCGGTATTGGTAATGGTAATATCCTGACGTGCTTTTGACTTCTTTGCCAATATCGCACTCATATCAACTTCTTTGGTAGAAAGGCTGATGGCAGGAGCATTTGCCTTCTCCACTTCCGTCATTCCGGAGAAATCCGGTAAAAGAATGGCAGAAACGGGAATCTCGTTTTCATCGCCCACCTTGTCACCGGAGAAGCGAGAAAGATAGACCGACGCTTGAGTCAGTCCGAGGTCAGTCTGTCTTTCCGAATTCAATGTAAGTGTAATCACTCCTTTTTCTCCCTTTTGCAGCACGTTAGGTTCTACTTTTGTCTGCAAATAAGGGGGCAGATGCATCAGTACCGGTTCATAAGGACGGTCGGAAAGATTGACCACGCCGATATGAATCACCGGCTGCTCACCATGCTGAATATCGGGGAAGTCGAGGCTGTTCTTGTCAATACGTATCTGACCGATAAGATAGGGATGCGTCTTGGTAAAGTCCTTGATTTCCTGTACTACTTCACCATTGAACTTCAAATAGACCAGATTGGGTTGCGCATTGCTGTAAATAGCCACGGATTTCTGGAAATGTCCCAATGCCTTGGCGTCAAAAGTCACATTTACTGTTCCTTTTGCCCCCGGAGCAATAGGCGTTTTTGTCCACTGGGCCACGGAGCAGGCGCAATCCGGCTCTACTTCTGTAAGCACTAAAGGCTGGTCACCCGTATTGGTGATGGTATATTGCACAGTCACGGGATGCTTCCATTCTATCTGGCCGAAACTGTACATCTCTGTATTCGAGGTAAAACGAGCTTGCGCTACAGCAGTCAATACCACACTTGCAAGCACATATAAAGTTATCAATATCCGCTTCATCTATTTTTCTTAATATCAAGATTTCCTAATTCTGCCACTCTCATTCAATATTAGTCGGACAAAAATAGGTGTTTTGTTCGAGAATGAAAAGTTTTGTTCCAGGATATTCTCAAAGGGCTATAAATTAATCGGTTTCGTTGCCGAGTGCTTTAAAAGAACGGGATTAAAAAACATAAAAAAAGAACGAACTTAAAGAACCGCCTTATGAATGCACAGTTTTTCATCAACGAGATCGGATGCAAATTCAACCTTAGAAAACCCAAGTCCGAAAAGCCGACGAACGTTTATTTTGTAGCACGCGTCAGGAACAAGCAGATAAAACTTTCTACTGGAGTAAGGGTATATCCGGACCAGTGGAACGTCAAGAAACAGGAGGCGTATATCAGTTGCCGGTTGACTGAGCTGGACAACGAGAACAATACCATCGTCAATGAAAAGATTGGCAAACTGAAACTTTATTTTTCGGAATACAAGCAGTACCTTTGCGACCACCCTGAAGAGATAGAACGCAGGGCCATCATTCTACTTAAACAATATATCTATAAGGATACTATGAAGAAAAAAACGGAGAAACCAGCTACCTTCATCATGAAACAGATCGTAGAGGAGAAGGATATCGTGGATAGTTCAAAAAAACAGTACCGATTCAACATCGACAAGTTCAAAAGGTTTCTGGATGAGAACTCCATACCTGATACTTGGGAAAGTATGAACCTGGAAACATTCACCAAGTACCAGCAATTCTTACTTAAAGATAATAAAGAAGGCAAGAAAGCTTCCACTGTGAAGAATATCATAAAAGGTACATTCTTTTCTGTGCTCAGAAAAGCTTCCAAACGTCTTGACATCCCTTTCAAGTGGGAAGAGAGTAATCTTGAAAGCTTTGACCTTGTGAAAGACAAATCCAACAAGGAACTGGCGCGTAATAAAGAGGTAGCACTGACAGAAGAGCAGATTAAACAACTCTATGAGTACCAACCGAGCGGCACCGAGAAGCAAGTCGAAAAGAATACAGAGATAAGAGACTTGTTCGTGCTTCAATGCCTCGTGGGGCAACGCGTCAGTGATATGCATAAGTTTTTCAACGGTGATAACGAAAGGGATGAGGAGAACGGTACAATATCTATCGTCCAGCAGAAGACCGGAGCCAGGGCTATCATTCCTCTAGTTCCGATGGCAGAAGAAATTATAAATAAATATACCGGTACGGAAGTCAAATATTATAAGGAAAAACGAAGAGGATTAAATGATGAGTTAAGAGTCATAGCCCAGGAAGCAGGTCTTAACGAACCTATAACCTATGAGGAGGATGGCGTCAAATATACCAAACCCCTCTATGAACTGCTTCACACCCATTCTGCAAGACATACTTTTTCTACCATAATGTGCCGTAGGGGGGTGCCGAGAGAGGATATAATTATTGCGACGGGGCATGAGAATACCCAGATGCTGGATAAGATATACGCCCACCTAACCTCCAAAGACAAGTCCAGGAAGGTGACGAATGCTTTCAAAAAGAAGCTAGGTGACGGCATTTTCGATATGGGAGTCCAGCCAGAACCGGATGAAAATGAACAGAAGTCAGTTCCGACCGCTCCAGTCAAGCCCAAGCAGAAGGCAGACGTATTCAACCACGTCTTTGCCGGTGACCTGCTGCTGAAACTCTCCAGGCTGAAGAATAAAGGTATAGACATCACAAAACTAGCTGACACTGAGGAAGCCGTGAAAATACTCAAGGACGTCGGCAGGATAGATGAGATAGACAAGGATAAATACAAGGACAATACACGATTGCGTGACAAGGTAGCCAGGATTGCCTCTGTCGTATGGTTCATCGCATTCAAACGGAATGACGCGGTACTGATACAGATGTTCCAGAACAATATCACGGAGCTGGGCCTGAGGAACATCTTTCTCAACGAGGAGATTATGAGGGAGGCCAGGCTCGAATCCCTGATGAACGGCGATGAAAAGGTCCTGAAATTCGTGGAGGTGCTGAATATCAGAAGCATGGAAGAGCTGGAGGAGTATAAGAAGTGGAATAAGGGTAGATAATATAATGGTAAAATATATTTTCATATAATATAAAAAAAATAAAAGTTCCAAGCTGATACATATCAAGGGAAATGCCACTTCCCGAAAGTGCAGACATCGCTTCCCAAGGAGGGTAAATATCATCCGCTGGTGGGTAAACACTATATTTCAGGCGGGTAAACGTTCAAAATGCGGCTCCTTGGAAAATACAACATGATACGACTTTTTGAATTGAATATTAATTGGTTAAGTGACGAAAAACTATCTATCCTTAGAGTGTGTAAAACGCTACCCACCTATACATGATATAAATATAGCGAAAAAGACCGGCTTGTCATGACCTACAGAACACGCATAGTATTATATGACATATAAAATGTTTTACATTATTCCATTCCCCAAGTAGCCATATAACCAACACTTCATCCCAAATCCGTACGGGTAATAATGAATAGGGCGGATGAGTGGCCAATATAGAGTCCAGTTACCGGATTAGTTCCCATACTGATACTGAGATAACCCTTCTACTGATGATGAACTTGTATCCTATACTCATCGCCTCTTTATGACCAGCCCTCGTATTAAGTATTTATCCTTACCGTATTCCTTCAGTTTCATACCTTAATACTCCACAAGGCAAGGGAGATGAACGGGCAATGGATAGACGTGCCTGAAGTAATGTGGAGAGAGGTTTATATTTCCTCCGCCTGTTTTCCGGCACTGTCATAGGTTTGCCCGTCGATTATAGCCGTGAAGTAACCATATCAGCTCTTCAACATTACTCTTTCATTCCATTCATCGGGGTAAGGACTATCTCGCAATATTAATGGGAGACATATATAGCCTGGTTTAAACCGGATCCATTGTAAGGATTATGGGAGTGGTTTATCGGATCCTTGCTTATACTGATACACTTTTAACCATACTTCCTAAAACAATATGTACAGGACAAATGAGAAGTTGAAACAATGTATAAGTACTCCAATTCAGCCAGGGGAAAAAGCAAGGTCCATCATTCATACATTATCCAGACGGTGGGATACAAGAGTTAACTGGAAGCCCATTGTATCATATGATTATTACAATTGATAATAATACTCACTCAGGCGGCGTGAGCCTACAACAAACGAAAGAAAGAAAATTATTATATCCCGAGTGTACTGATGATTACAATTAATCATTTAGTTTGGTTTTATTGCCAAGATTGATTAGTTTTGTTACTGAATCATTAATTTTAAAAAGTTAAATTATGGCTTATGGAGTAGCTCTTCTCTTAATAAAAAAGGAGAATGACAAAGAAATTGAAGTGCGTTATACAGAGGAATTAAGAATGGATTATCAAAAACTTCTCGATTTATATCCATTCCGTGCCGAGTATAATGGTTATATGGATTACTACTTGGATATATCCAAAGAACAGTTAACAGACGTATATGAGCAGACAAAATCCTATTATTATGGAAGTAAAAAGGAACGGCTGAAAGAGAGCGAGAAACAGCAAGAGTATTTGAACTCGATTTTGGCACGAACCGATTATAACTTAATTCGTATACATATATTCGAGTTTAACCTTTATTAGTTCCTTAAAATGATTTTCATATTGCTTTGTGATAAGAACCTCATAAAAAGTAAGTTCTTATGATTGGAAAATCTGGAATATGTCAGTGGAAAAAATGAATGGCGACTGTTTCGATACTTTGATTGGTTACGCGGAAGAGTAATATGGACAAGGCTCACGTTATCGAGAAGTATTTAGATTTTTAACAAAATGTTTTTATACGTAACGAGATATCCTTTCTCGCTGATAATAGGATCTGTTTTTGTATATTCTAATTTAAGCCTACAAGATATATCAAAGACAGCCTGAAGAACCTTATTGTCTGTGAAGATAGTGTTTCATAATCTATATACTTGAGGCAGGCTGTCTTTTTCACTCTACAAAATAATAAAAAGCCTTCCGGAATACAGTGAACACTACCAGTAAGAGAATTACAACCGGAACCTGACTCTACAGATTAACACCATTATCCGGAAGGCTTGGATAGATAGAACGAAAATGTATGAGGAATGTTTGGCTATCTTAAGGCTCTTATTTTTATCACAATAAATACTTTGCTACAGACTTCCAATTTGGAAACTGTTCAGAACCGAATAATATAAGCTTGCCTTTAAAATTAGCAGCACCATTCTTCTTCCTATCATCTATTAAGTAATCACCTGCATTCAAGTTTTTATGATGCGACAAGATTAAACGCTTATGGCATACTTCACCCAAATAACGTTTTACCCATTCCAATTTATCAGACCATGCACTTGGGTTGTCCCATGGAGCTGTTGATAATATGTAAATGTCATATTTGTTCTTTAAACAATTTATAGCATCTATTGCTCCTTCATTGGGTTGCATTTTGGAAAATATATTAGGGACTCTATCATAGCACCCCGCGTATTGTTTTTTTAGCTTCTCACTTAAGGCGTCTATGCCAGATTGGAAGTTTACCAACACATTATCCATGTCTACATATAGTACTTTCTTATTTGAGCACCGTTCGAGGTAATCCAATGCTTTTTTATATGTTTCCATTTTCCAATGTGGCTTACCATCCAAACGGGACAAATCCATATTGTCTTTCAAATCTTGTATTTTGACTTTTACGGCAAGTGGATTGGTTGCTACACGTTGGATGAATGTTTGGTAGTCCTCATCTTCTATTTGGGTCAGACACTTTAAAGCAGCCAACACTTCGTCACTAAACCCTTGTGCTTTTAATTCTTCCAATGTCATAGAGGTATCTTCTACCACATCGTGTAACAATGCCACAATCTTTTCATCTTCTGTTTGGCAATGTAATGCCACCCTTGTAAGGTGAAGTTTGTAAGGAGCGCCAGCTTTGTCTGTCTGCCCCCAATGAGCCTTGTAAGCAATATCTAAAGCCTTGTTCAACATATTATTTTAGTCGTTATAAATTATTCATCGGTTAGTGGTGCACGTGGAATGGAAAATGTGTCTTCATCCAAAAAGCCACCTGTCATTTCAATATAGTCATATATAATGTTGACAATATGTTCCAACTTACCATACGAAAACATAATCTTCTTTTTTTTTAATTGATGGTCTATATAATTTACAGTTTCTTCAAAATTTACATAATTACCAAAACCTATAACATCATTCCAGTAATTACTGAAAGCTGTATCAATTGCTTCCCAAATAATTATTGGAAGTTCAAATTTAATTCGATTATATACAGCAACTTTTACTCTATCTGCATTTATAGAACCTGTGTCCATTTCAGTTTACGATATTGTTAAAGTTTGAACTACACCTGACACAAAGATAACCAAAAAAGTTAGGCTTGCCGATTTTTTAGCTAAATTAACGTGAAATAAAATTAGAAAATAGCGAGTTGCTTGCTATTGATGAATTTTACATCAATAGCTGGTTGCTTCTCAAAAAAGCAGTATGCCGCGATAGCCGACAAGGAATTGGCTATAAAGTTATTGAATGAACGATGCCTGGAGTGTTCTATCTGCGCAATGTTCTTCAGTTCGTCATTGACCGTTTCGATCAAGGCTCTTTTTCTGAGCAAAATCTTGTGGGCAATACTCATCAGTGAATTCTTCATATTGTTTTTAACTTTAGTGACAAGTTGTATGCCATTAAGGAAAAGGTTCTCAAACAGAGCCTAACCAATATATCCTTTGTCTGCGCATAGTTTTCCTTTGATGTTCTCCAGAAACTTACCTTGCTTCAACGGTTCCCGGTCATCCACGTTTTCAGGCGTGAACATGAAATTGAGAATCTCACCCTTGTCATTGACTATCAGATGCAGCTTGAATCCGAAGAACCATCCCATTGAATATTTTCCACGCCCGGCAATCCCTTCAAATGTTTTATGAATCAGAATCTTTTGGTTACGACAGACACATAAAGGAGTAAATTCAACAAAACTGATGTCGGTACAGGCTCCCAGCAGGATTCTTGATGAAAATAACCAGAGGAAACTGTACTTCCTTCTCTAGTTCCACAAAACGATTATAGGATACCTGGCACGAAAACAAGTGTTTCAGATGTTTACAGACATATTCCTTGTAATAATACTTGAAGCTGTAAAAACTATCGGAATGAAATAGAATAAGAATCACCATGATTTTGACTAGATTAGCTTAAAAGAAATTAAAAAGGGACAAGCCTTTAATCCGACTTATCCCTTCACTATCACTCTATCTCCTGCATATCACATCATACACAGAGCAGCCTTCCGTATAATCATCTATCCCAGGCTCAAACTCCTTCCACCATTCCCAGACATGCAGATTATAACCTTTCCATTGCAGCATCTCTATCTCTGCCTTCCACTCATAAGACCATTGACTGTTAAGGCGTGGACAGACCAGGATGCGTAGATGCCTTGGAATACCTGCCATCAATTCCTCCGACAATACCTTTCCGCCCGTTGAGAACCATTGAAAACCGGGAAAAAGCCTTGTCATCCCTTCAGCCACGCCATCATCATTCACAATCACAATCCTCATGTCCGGGCGGTATTCCATTGTCGGATTTGGAAGATGATAAAATGAAGGGATATTTTTTACCTTGGAGAACAACGCCTTCAGTCTTTCATCCGCCCCTTCTCTTCTCAGCGTCTTACTCCCGAACCTTTTATTCCTGTATGCATTGCCGACCGTATACCTTATCTCACCGGGCGTAAAATCGGAGGAGGCGTAAGGGAGAAGGATGTCAAGTGCCTCGTCTCTCCCGATACCGTATTCACAGAGATTGCAGGCCGTATCATAGACATACCCGTTACGGTTGCCTCTCCTGAATCCCCCTTCCGTCCATGAGAGTATGATCCTGAGCCTCTCGTCCATATCGGTTATCGGGGTTGTGTAGTTGGCTGTTGACGCTTCTTCTTCCACTGCTACCACCTCAACCGGTTTATTCCATACAAGTGCTCCGGAGTTGAGATGGAGGTCAGGATCATAGGTGACGTTCGTATATCTTGCCACATCCTGAGCTCTTCTATCCTCTTCCACACCAAAATCCTCCGCTATGGCCCTGTAGTATAGTTTATGGCTTTCCGCGTCAAGACTTTCCGGAACCTTGACCAGCACCTTGAGGCCTTTTCCGGATATTGAGAGGAAGACCGAATATACATAAGGGTTCTTCATCAGCCGTTCCTTCTCTGAAAACACGTCCCCGTCCAGATGGTCTATGTCGATGGCCATGATACCGCTATGCCTTATCAGCCTGTCTTTCCCGCGTCTCTCGAATATGCCTGAGAATGAAAATCCGGGAGCGTCGAATTTAGCCCGGTCCATTTCCTCCCCGGTCCTGGCGTTCCTGACCTTGTCCGCATATTCCCTGTATTTCCCTTCCTTAATCAGACGGAGGGCATAATCCACACTCATCCTTTTTGCCGGAAGTGTATTGCTCTTGCTTGTATAAAAATCTATATCGTTCATTGCTGCTCGTTTTTAAGTTGTTGATGTGTGGAGGCGTTCGCTGTTTGGAGAGCGAACACCCCACCAAGATGTATATTAATTGACTGATTGATGTATTTACCACTGTTCACGATGTTTATGAGTGTTTAGGGGTGTTTACACTGTTTACTGGTGATCACTACTGTTTAGGGTGTTTACTGGTGTTTAGCCTGTTTACCTATGTTTAGTGTGTAAATAGATGAACACCACTATATATTTTTTCTTCTTTGGGTCATTCTCCAGTCTTACTTATGTGATATTATCCTTTATAATAGTAGTAAGCAATAGGATATGAAAAGGAATAACCCAAAGAAAAGAGAGAATGATGTTTTTTCTTTCTTTTGGGTCATTTCCTATTGTATATAGGCTATATATGGGATAATAATAATGAATAACCCAAAAAAAGAAGGAAAAATGAATATAAGTGTTCATTCATTTATATAGTGAACATAGGTAAACAGCAGTGAACACCTTAAACACTCCTAAACACCTTAAACACTCCTAAACACCTTAAACACTAGTAAACAGTGTAAACGCCCATAAACACCAGTAAACGCCTTAAACACCTTAAACACCAGTAAACAGTGTAACACCTTAAACACCAGTAAACACCCATAAACAGTAGTAAACATCAGAAATCAACAGCAGATAATATACAATGTGAAGGATTGGCTTTTGAGGGCCAATCCTTTCGCTTTTAACTATTCTTACATTCATTCCTTTTTATCAACATCCATCCCTTTCAGCCTTTTTCCGATAGTGGCAGGTGAGAGATTTAGTTCCTCAGCTATCTTCCTGTTTGACATTCCCTGCCCGTGCAATTTCCTGATCTGTTCGAGCTGCATATTGTCTGCATCCTTCAAAAGGTCACACTCCCTCACTGTCTGGATAGGAATTGAACTGTCTGTCCCGGTCTGATGAAGCTGTGCGGGCTGTATGAAACGGAGCATGGTGGGATCGAGCGTCTTGTCAATCACATAAGGTATCACATGGTTCCCGTCCCATACTATCCTGCCGTTCCTGCTCTTGAGCTGCTTCACGTATCTGCCCGTCGAGGGATTGCTGCTGTCAGTACCTATGGCGAAGACCGACTGAACGAAATTGGTGAGCATGCTTGAACCCAGGCAGTGGTTGATGTCGAGGGTGGTGAACGGCTGGATCTTCGGGGTATGGTTGACTACAAGGATAGAGTAACCCTCCTTCGCCCAGCTACAGAACTCCTGGCAGATAGGTTTCACATCCTCGGCCTTCATCCCTCCGTTATTGACAAGGAAGGTGAGGTTGTCAAGGAGCAGCACCCTTGCGTTCACCCTGGCCATCATCCTCCTTATCAACGGCAGGAACTTGTCCGAATCATAGAGGCCGTCTCCGACCATGCTTAAATCCGGGCGGTGGAGATTATCGGGCCATACATGCAGTTCACCGTCCTTTGAGGTATATCTCTCCTGGAACTGCTTCATGGAGAGTTCAAGGTCGAGATAGAGCACTGTTTTTCCCAGCTCCCCACTTATATGTTCCGCTATCTGGACTGCATAAAGGCTCTTGCCCGTATTTGTCCGCCCGAAAAGGATGGCGAACTCGTTCTCGAACCACAGGGCGTTTCCGTTCCCGTCACCTCCCCATAATATCTCCGGTACGGGTTTCCGCTGTTCTTCCATCATCATGCTGTTTAAGGATTGTCCCATTATAAAGTCAAGTCCGTCCGCTCCGTCTGCCTGTTGTGTATTCCTGGGTGTGGATACGGGTGTTGCAGGTGCCGTGTATCCATCCTCCCTCTCCGTCTGCCATTCCTTCCCGCTGCCGAAAAGGTTGAATTCCGGCACTTCTATGGGTGGCACGACAAGAGGTATGTACGGCAACGGGCTTTCCGCATCATTCCAGCATTTTTTTAAGACTGGCATTGACGGAAGCGATAGTTTTTTCATCTGGTTCTAATTTTTCAGTCATCATTTTATTAGAGTTTTTAGTTGTACATTGATTTAATCCACACGTATAAGAATCTCCAGCTTTCAGACCGCCATTCTGATACCAATGAAGAAAGGATGACAAAACCGGCCACTGTCCCGCCATCCCTCCATGACTGAAAACTGAAAATAACTTGTACACAGATTAGGGCATGACTGGAAATGGCGCGCGTTTTTCATATTTGGAGCGCTATTATATATATAAGGTATAATTGCCCAACGTCCAGCATCCTCCCAAAGCCTTATTACCGAAGAAACAAATACTCACACAATGAAGAAGGGTGTCCGAGATCTGAATATGGTCAACGGCGCTCTTCTTATTTTTTCTTCTTCCCTTCCAAATCGCGTTTTTGCTATCCTAACCAGCCCAACGCCTAATAACTGAAACATAAATGGCATAAAGCAATATGTTTAAAGAGTTCATAAACCAACTATTGGGAGTTGAGCGGGAGCCTATACCCAATCGTCAGGATACTTTTACCGCACCTGATGTCACCGAAAAAGCGGTATCATCCGAACCTGTCCCTGAAAAATACCAAAGAGACATTGAAGCGCTCCGACAGAAATATGGAGACGCTTTTAAAACCGGCCTCTGCATCAATCTGACCTTGCAGGAGGCCTTGTCAATCATGCCGAGGGAAAGGAGAAGGATTGACGCCTATTCCGGCCTTGTCTCTTATCTTAAAAAGGATTGGAATATCACACTAACAATCACATCACAAAAAACTAAACCTAAATCATTATGAAGAACTATTTTATAGCAAACGGTGAGATTCTGAACACCAATATGAGCGCTGTGGAGATTGAATCACGAGTACAGGAGTCATTGGACGAGAGCACTTCCGGAATGGCGCAATTCAGAATAAAGGAAATCAACGAGAAGGAGGTCAGGATGTTCTTTGTCAGGGACTTCGACTATGATCCCGACAAAGCGATCATTTTTGACGCGGACATGGCCTTAATAAGTGGAGTGGGAATAGGAGCATTCCGGCCACAACAAGTCGGAGGGTACCCAATGATTTATCCCTTGAGTTTTGCCGGGAAGAATTTCTATACTGGCATTACAAGCTTCATCAGGTTCTATAAATTCCAGCTGTTTGAAGAGACGGGGCAGACAGTGGAGCATATAGGCCTGAGATGCTATTCGGATCGTATCTTAATGCAGATAATCTTTTAATCCTTATGAATGTCTTGGTAGCATGTGAAGAGAGTCAGGCTGTTTGTCTGGCTTTCAGAAAACTGGGCCATAATGCTTTCAGTTGCGACCTTCAGGAATGTAGCGGTGGTCATCCGGAGTATCACTTCAAGGGAGACATGTTTGATGTAATCGCCAATCGTGGGGGAACTTTAGAGAATGGCACTAAACACTTCCTTGATAGTTGTTGGGATTTGGTCATAGCCCATCCACCCTGCACTTTTCTTGCTGTCTCGGGTGCAAGATGGTATTATCACCCCGATGATAAGAACCTTCCGATAGAACAGAGAAGACCCCATCCGAAGTTCCCCGACAGAGCCAAAGACCGTGAAGATGCTGTTCAGTTCTTTATGGATGTTTCAAGGATTGGAGTGAGTAGACTGGCTATAGAAAATCCGGTAGGCATAATGAGCAGCCGATGGAGAAAGCACGACCAGATAATAGAACCCTGGCAGTTCGGTCATGAAGCTAGTAAGAAGACTTGTCTGTGGCTGAAAAATTTACCTCTCCTGGTACCGACAAATATAGTTGGGAAAGGTGAGGTTTATATAGCAAAGAGTGGTAATAAGTCCCCTAAATGGTTTACTGATATATTTTTCTCAGGTGTATCAGCGGAGGAGAGGAGAAAACTGAGGAGCAAGACCTTTCCCGGGATAGCGGATGCGATGGCCGATCAGTGGGGAGGAAAGATTATAGCAGCGTAAGACAATAATGACAAACACAATGGGTTAACAATGAAAAGCACAATATATACCACTATCGGAGCGTCCAACCACTCTGATACGACAAGGGAGGTATGCTACATTCCCTGAAGCCATAGACAGGTTATTCGAGGTGGAGAAGTTTCCTGATACTATATGGGAACCTGCCTGTGGAATGGGGCACCTGTCTAAAAGGATGATAGAACTTGGTAAAAAGGTGTATTCCACTGACCTGATGAACCGGGGTTATGGTACCGGTGGCGTTGATTTCCTGAAAGCCACCGAAAACCCTTATGGAGCTGTCATTACCAAACCTCCTTATAAGATAGCTTTAGAATTTATAGAGAAAGCCTTGGATATATCGGATGAAGGAACCAAAGCAGCCATGTTCCTGAAGCTGACATTCCTGGAGGGAAAAAGACGTAAACCGTTCTTTCAGACCAATCTGCCTATAAGAGTCCACGTCTTTTCTTCCCGTGCCGTTGTAGCCAAAAGTGGAGATTTTACAGCAGCCCAGGCAAATGAGAATGCTATCGCTTATGCCTGATTTGTTTGGGAAAAAGGTTATAAGGGAGATACTGTAGTGGATTGGATCAACTGAAATACGGCGTAGGGAAACGATACATTCCGGAACTGACAAATATAACGGTTATGACGGAATGGTGTGTTCCCGCTGGATAAAAAGTAGTAATTAACAAATATATGATTCCTATTCACACCACACATACCGTTCAGCAGATGGTAGTTCTCAATTACGACACAAACAGCGATAGAACTTATTCATTAAAGGGGGAGAGCTAGTTCTTAGTAGATTGGTTGTAAACCACACATCCCCCTTATAATACATATCCCCAAAACTCCGTTGACATATCTTCAATTCCACGTCTTTTCAAAATCCAGGTATCATAAATATAACTGTCCAGCCCCCATTTCTTTTACCCATCGCATAATACAAGTATTGCAGTTGCACCTGCCAGCAGAGTGTTTTTCAGTTTGGTTGATTTCAACATAACGCCTGTGTCCTTTATTTATAGAGAGGTCCGTAATTCTTGCAAGCCCTATAGTCACTGCCTTCCATATCCTCGCCAAAAGCGGTCCATGCACTGGGACGGAAAATATCCTCCTCAGAAACATTGTGCATGCATACCGGGATACGGAGCATGGAAGCCAGAGTAATCAAGTCAGCACCGATATGGCCATAACTGATAGCGCCATGGTTAGCCCCCCAGTTATTCATAACGGTATATACATCACGGAAATATCCCTTACCTGTCAGACGTGGAGCGAAGAAAGTGGAAGGCCATGTACGGTCAGTACGTTCATTGATGGCCTTGAAGACATCCTTATCCAAGTTTACTGTCCAGCCTTCGGCAATCTGTAATACCGGACCTTGACCTTTTACGAGATTCAGACGGCACATTGTTACCGGCATTTCACCACGGGTCAGGAACTGGGAAGAATAACCACCGCCACGCATATATTCGCGACTGGCCGGATGCCACTTGGTCGCAGAAAGACAAGCTTCCACTTCCTCTTCCGTAATTTCCCAGAAAGGCTTCATTACCGGTTTATTGTCACGTGTCTGGCAGCCTGTCCCATCAAGCGTACAGGAGCCTGAGTTGATCAGGTGAATGAAACCGTTTGCCGCCTTACCTTCCAATTTCTTACCCGTTACCCGTTCTATGGCATTCGGACTCCAATAAGTACGCACATCCGCAAATATCTGTGCAGTATTGGTCAATAGATGATTGAAGAGCATTGAAGTACAATTCAGCGTATCATTTTCCGTAGCGAAAGTAAACGCTTCACGGATACCGTTCCAATCGAAAGAAGTATTCAGTATAGCTTCTGAAAAATCACCGTCAGGCTTATAATCCGTCCACTGGCGCTGTCCCTGGAAACCTGCAGCAATCGCATTGTGTCCCATTGATTCTTCCTTGAAGCCCATTTCAGCCAATTTGGGATTAC
>ENA-OQET01000078-OQET01000078.1-human-gut-metagenome-genome-assembly--contig:-NODE-78-length-50432-cov-6.731677_pt1 | contig 50432 bp, 49 predicted proteins | sample MGYA00242800_ERZ504645 | MGnify/ENA primary metagenome ERZ504645 (study PRJEB26092, sample SAMD00036308) | human gut metagenome | host: Homo sapiens | study: EMG produced TPA metagenomics assembly of... | reverse complement strand
AGATGACGCGGGTGTAGTTCAATGGTAGAACACCAGCCTTCCAAGCTGGATACGTGGGTTCGATTCCCATCACCCGCTCTATTTTTTTATCGTAACAGTTCAGCCGGCTTCAGCCGTTGTGGTTGGACTGTTTTTTTGTAACGGCGAAGAGCCGAATCCCGGACTTGCCTGGGAACTTGACGGCTGCTTGCGATTCCGGAACGCATCTTTTATCGCTTCCGGTGATTATCCGAAAGAAGATGTGAAAAGCCTGTGCTATACAGGCTTTTCTGTGCTATACTGTAGTTTACAATAGAAAAAATCGGGAGGCGGATCATGCGGGGTGATGTTACTGACAGCGGTATTATGCGTGTGCTTTCAAAGATTTGCGATATCGTGTGTCTGAATGTTTTGTGGCTTGTTTGCTCACTGCCGATCATTACGATCGGAGCATCGACAACAGCGTTGTATACAGTAATGCTGAAACTTGTAAAAAATGAAGAAGGTTATATATTTAAAGGGTTTCTTCATGCATTTAAGTTGAATTTTAAGCAAAGTACAATCATATGGCTTATATTGCTTTTGTGCGGAGGCGTTTGTTTTGTTGATTACAGAATATCGGAAATGATGCCGGGGACACTGGGAATGGTGTTTAAAAGTGTTTTTTTACTGCTTGCATTTTTTTTGATTTCAGTAACGATTTATTCATTTGCGCTGACTGCAAGATATGAAAATACGATAGGGGCTACGCTGAAAAATGCGCTCCTTTTAACGGTGGCAAAATTACCTTATACAATTTTGATGACAGCGCTGACAGTCGGAGCGGTTGTTTTGTCGTGGTGGAATACGGGAATCCTTATGCTTACGATCCCGGTCTGGATCTTGGCGGGAACAGGTATTCTTGCTTTTATTAATTCCTGTATATTAAGAAGAGTGTTCCGTGTATTTGATGAAAAGGCGGAAGGCGGCGACGAAGAAGAAAGAACCGATATGGAAGAATAAGATGGAAAAATAATCTGCACAGGCAGGAAAACGAGAGGAGCAGAAGATGAATTTTTTAGAAGAACGCATTGTAAAAGACGGGGTTGTGAAAGAAGGAAACGTATTGAAAGTAGACAGCTTCCTGAATCATCAGATGGACATTAAGCTGTTGGATCAGATGGGGGCTGAATTTAAGAGACGTTTTGCGAAAAAGCCGATTAATAAAATTTTAACGATCGAAGCGTCGGGGATCGGTATTGCCTGCGTGGCGGCACAGCATTTTGATGTGCCGGTTGTGTTTGCAAAGAAATCGCAGAGTATCAATCTTGACGGAGAAATGTATGTAGCGGAAGTGGAGTCATTTACACACAAATGCAGAAATCATGTGATCGTATCTCAAAAATTCCTGACGCCGGAAGATCATGTTCTTATTATCGACGATTTTCTTGCGAACGGATGCGCTCTTCAGGGATTGATCCAGATCGTTCAGTCCGCAGGCGCGACAGTAGAAGGAATCGGGATCGCGATTGAAAAAGGCTTTCAGTCGGGAGGAAGGATCATCCGCAACCTCGGTTTTCAGCTTGAGTCTCTGGCAATCGTTGACGGAATGGATGCTGCGGCGGGAACGGTGACGTTTCGCAGCCAGGAAGAGCAAAAAGAGGCGGAGCAGCCCGCAGAAAAATGTGAACAGTGCAGGAGTGCGACTCTTGATTAAGAAAAAACCGGTCTCTGTGAAGGGGCTGGTTTTTGACATGGACGGACTTCTTCTTGACTCGGAAAAAGTTGTAAAACGGTCTTGGGATTATGCGGGAAAAGAACTTGGATATGAAAACTTCGGAGATCACATCTATAATACAGTCGGATTTAACTTGAAGAGGCGGACAGAATATTTCAAGACGAACGTTGATTTGGATTTTCCGATGGATCGATTTGCGCAAATGACACGGGAATATTATTATAAGATTGCGGATAAAGAAGGAATAGCGGTGAAAAAAGGCGCTCCGGAATTGCTGAATGCCGCAAAAAGTCATGGATGTATGATCGGACTTGCAACGTCTTCGCGGCAGATACACGCAGAGCAGTCTTTGAAAAGAGCGGGATTGTACGATTATTTTGACGGCAAAGTGTTCGGGGATACAGTGAAGGAAGGAAAGCCTTCGCCGGAGATTTATCTGAAAGCGTGTAAAAGTATCGGGATTGAGCCGGAAGATGCGGTCGCTTTGGAAGACGCGCCTTCAGGAGCAATATCGGCACATGCGGCAGGTATGCGCGTGATCGTTGTTCCCGATCTTGTGCAGCCTCCGGAAGAAGTAAAACAATTCCTATGGAAACAAGCGGAAGATCTTGAGCGGGTGATAGAGATGATATGGGGATGATTCGTTATATTGCACATAAGCCGGAGAAAAGTTTCTTGAAAAAATTATGAAAACAAAAGAAATGTTTAAATAATGTACAAAAAATAAAATGATGTGTCGATCATCTTTTAAGTGAACTGAATTTGTGATAAAATTGCATAATCATGTAAAGTGTTTTACAGGCAGACGGAAAAAGATGGAAGAAGTTTATGGAGGCGGAAAATGAAAAAGGAAGTACGAGGCGGGGTCAGTCTTGTTCTTGCATCGGCAATGCTTGTGGCATCGCCGATGGCGGCAGGAATGACGGAAACAGTTCAGGCAGAGGAACTTACAGTAGATAGTAAAGTTGCTCAGATTCAAGGAGAGAGCATCATTCCGAGAGCGGATCAAGTTCCCGGAAACGAGGAGTTGTTTGCTCAGTATGTAGAACAGACATTTTACGGTGAAGAGAGCGAAAGCTATCGTACGCCTGCAGTTTACGGCAATATCGGGCAGAATGTTTTAACCGGAGCGGACAAATATGTATATAATGAACTGAAAAAAATAGCCGCTAATATCGCGGACGGAAAAGCGGCGGACGGAAGCGAACCGTCAGGACAGTATGTATCTACGAAATTTACGCTTTCCGTTGCGGGGCAGGGGATTACATATGAAGGCGGCGCATTTAAAGGATTTAGTTTAAGTAAAGTGATTGCGGCGCTTCTTGCGGACTGTCCGTATGATTTGTACTGGTATAATAAAACGGCGTCCACATGGTTTAACGGCAGAATTTCGGGACGGGAAGTTGTGGAGATTGATATAAATTTCCCGGCTGCGGATGCTTATGCGGGACCGGAAATCGAACAGCAATACAAGACGAAGTGTACGGTTGACAGCAAGAAGACAGGGGCAGCCAGTTCGGCGGCGGAGAATGCGCGAAAAATCATAGAGAAGCATAAAGCCGAAAAAGATTATGAGAAGATGGAATCTTATAAAGAAGAAATCTGTGATCTGACATCGTATAATTATGATGCTGTGAAACCGGGTGTCGCTTACGGAGATCCGTGGCAGATGATCTATGTATTTGACGGAGATGAAAGTACGAATGTTGTATGCGAGGGATATGCAAAAGCATTTCAGTATTTATGCGATATGAGCGATTTTCTTGATCCGGGATATAATTGCTGCAGCGTAACCGGCATGATGAGAGGCGGTACGGGAGAAGGACCGCATATGTGGAATATCGTGACGATCGGAGACGGAAATTATCTTGTGGATGTGACGAACAGCGATGACGGGACAGCGGGAGAGCGCGGCGGACTGTTCATGGCATGGGATAAGAACAACGGAAGCGTTGAAAACGGTTATGTATTTAATACTGTTTATTATGATGACGCTATTACTTTTGCCTATGACGGACGGACGAAAGATTTGTATGGAACAGGAGATAACTCTGTTTTGAAGATCGCTTCAGCAGAGTATGAAGAGCCGAAGGGGACAGCTCCGGTTATTGAGGGAGTGGAAAACGGTGGAAATTATTACGCTACACAAAAGATAACGGTAAGAGACGCTGACAACGATCTTGCATCTGTGACTGTAAACGGGAAACAAGAAGCAGGAACGGAAATTTCTCTTTCCGCAGATAATCAAAATAATCAGAAGAAAGAGTACACGATCATAGCAGAGGATCGCAGAGGAAACAGTACAAGCTGCAAAATAACGATCAATCCTTGTTCCGACCTTCAGAAAAGGATCTCGCATCTGTCTGTGGACACAGTAAAGGTTACAGACAAAGCGTTAGTGCAAAACACATTGAAAGACGCGGTAACAGCAGTTGAAAATGCAGCGGAAGAAGAGAAGACAATTCTTGCAGAAGTAAAAACAAAGTGTGAAACACTTCTTGCAAAAATCGATGAGATGACTCAGCCGCAGGACTATATCAGAGGCGATGTGGATGCCAACAGTAAAGTCGATGTCGGAGACGTCCGCACTGCGTTGAGATATATCTGTAAAAAGACCAATTTGACGGAAACACAGATGAAAGCCGGAGATGTGACAGGAGACGAAAAAGTAACGATCGAAGACTTGAGAAAGATCTTAAGATATGTATGCAAGAAAATAACAGAGTTATAAAATAAGAAAGCAACGATATAAATAAAAAGTGTTCAATATTCAAAAACCGGGAAAGTCAGATCGACTGTCCCGGTTTCTCTTTAATTCCAAAAATCTGTTTTGTCTTTTAACTGGATATCGGCAGCTTTAAAGACTGGATCTTTTCCGGCTTTTTTCTGCTTTGTATAGTCGTTCATAGCCTGAATTGCCGGTTTGCATAAGATGAGGATGACAGGAAGGTTGATTAAAGCCATCAATCCCATCAGTACGTCCGCTGTGTTCCATACGATGCTGAATTCCATTGTCGCGCCTGCAAGTACGATGGCGGCGGCGATAATACGAAATGTATTGATCACTGCTTTCGGCGGTTTTCTGCCGCAGAGGAATTTCAGCCCCATTTCCGCATAGTAGAAGTTTCCGATCAGCGTTGTAAAGGCAAACAGACAAAGTGCGATCGTAATAAAGATCGTACCGAAACCGCCAAGCGAGCTGGAAGCCGCTGCCTGAACCCACGGCATTCCTGCCAATTTAGAAGTCGGCTCTACGCCGGAACAAAGAAGCATGAACGCTGTTGCGGAGCAGATCAGGATAGTGTCGATGAATACAGAAAGCATCTGCACAAGTCCTTGTTTTACCGGATGGGAAACTGCCGCGCTTGCCGCTGCATTCGGAGCAGAACCGACACCGGCTTCGTTGGAGAACAGTCCTCTTTTGATACCGTGCATAACGCAGGATCCGGCAAACCCTCCGAAGATGGCCTGTACGTCAAATGCATTATTGAAAATGCTTGTGAACATTACAGGAACAAGCTGATAATGTTTCAGGATGATGAATAAAGAAACTGCAAGGTAAAAGATACCCATAATCGGAACAAGCACTTCCGTAATCTGTGAGATCTTTTTACTTCCTCCGAATACAGCCAAAGCAAATACAACCGCAAGGATCGCTCCGACAATGAGCGGAGTCCATTCCGGATTGAAGAAAGAATAGACACGGAAGGAATCCGCAATATTAAATGAAGCTACAAGGTTGAATCCGCCCATATAAGTCAGGATCAAAACAACTGCGAAAAGGACGCCGATCCAACGCTTCTTCAAAGCGGCCTGAATATAATATGCAGGTCCTCCGTAAGAACTTCCGTCCTTTGCTTTGTGTTTGTAAATTTGAGCAAGCGTACTTTCGATAAATGCAGATGCGCTTCCGAGAATAGCCGTAAGCCACATCCAGAACACTGCGCCTGATCCGCCAAGACAGATCGCTGTTGAGATTCCGGCGATGTTTCCTGTTCCGACTCTGGAAGCGGTTGATACCATAAGAGCCTGAAAGGAAGAAAGTCCGTTCTTATCGCTGCCCGGCTGTGCGACAACGCGGAGAGATTCGATAAACATACGGATCTGTACGAATTTTGTTTTGATCGTAAAGAAGATTCCCGCTCCGAGAAGCAGTATGATCAAAATGTGGCTGTAGAGCAGCTCGCTCAGCGAGTTGATCATGTTTGTAATAAAATCTGTGAACAATAGTTTTCCCTCTCTTTCCTAAAGTCATGTTTGCTGTGTCAATATCGCTTATATGATTGACGATCGCGTACTGCGAATGCAGACAGTTTAGATACATTTCGGTGTGAGAACGACAAAGCGGGACTGATGTCACCGAAAATGCACACATACCGGTTAATTATATAGTAAAAACGTTTGTTTTGCAACAAAACGCTTCTTGTGTTATTCTATAAAGGTGTCAAAAGGTCGATTTTCAAAAGGAAAATAAAATCGGGAGGGCTGAGTATGAAATTAAGCAAATTATTAGAACGGTTAGAATATGAGGTTGTTCAAGGCAGTGTCGAAACAGAAGTGACAACGCTTGCAAATGACTCGAGAAAAGTAGAAAGCGGATCTGTTTTTGTCTGTATCAGCGGAGCGGTTTTTGACGGGCATCAATATGTTTCGGATGTGGCAAAAAAAGGCGCGGCGGCGATTATAGCAGAACGGGATATCGAGGCACCGAAAGGGGTGACGGTGATCAAAGCGGAAAATACGAGATATGCGCTGGCGCTGATGTCTGCGGCGTATTTCGGATATCCGGCAGAGAAGCTGAAAGTGATCGGAATTACCGGAACGAAAGGAAAGACGACGACAACATATCTGATCCGGTCTATCTTAGAAGGTGTCGGACATAAAGTAGGACTTATCGGTACGATCGAAGCGATCATCGGAGATCGGAAGATCCCTGCGGCAAATACGACGCCGGAATCGTTTACGATCCAGCAGTACTTTGCACAGATGGTTGAAGAAGGCTGCGACAGTGTTGTTATGGAAGTTTCCTCTCAGGGACTTATGCTTCACAGAACGGCGGGAATTCCGTTTGAGATCGGTATTTTTACGAATCTCGGAAAAGATCATATCGGTCCGAATGAACATAAAGACTTTGAAGATTATAAACGGTGCAAAGCAATGCTGTTTCAACAGTGCAAACTTGGCATTGCCAATATAGACGATCCTTATTATGCAGATATTTTCCGCGGCGCGACATGTAAAGTGGAAACTTTCGGTTTTTCGCCGAAAGCGGATCTGAGAGCGGAGAATGTAAATCTCGTATCGAAGCCGGGATATTTAGGCGTTTCGTATCATGTGGCGGGGAAGGCTGATTTTGATGTGGAGATCGATATCCCCGGAAAATTCAGCGTGTATAATTCGCTGACTGCGATCGCGGTGTGCCGTCATTTCGGTGTTCCGTCTGAGAAAATAACAGAAGCGCTTAAAACAGCGCATGTCAAAGGGCGTATTGAGATGATAAAAGTATCGGATGATTTTACGCTGATGATCGATTATGCACATAATGCGATGAGTCTGGAGAGCCTGCTGACAACACTGAAAGAATATGAACCGAAACGTCTTGTATGTGTGTTCGGATGTGGCGGAAACCGTTCAAAAGACAGAAGATATGAGATGGGCGAAGTGTCGGGACGTCTGGCGGATCTTACGATCATTACTTCGGATAATCCGCGTTTTGAAGAACCACAGGAGATTATCAATGATATCAAAGTCGGAATCGCAAAGACTGACGGGGCATATGTGGAGATCTGCGACAGAAAAGAAGCGATCAAATATGCCATCGAACATGGTCAGTCGGGAGATGTGATCGTATTGGCCGGAAAAGGTCATGAAGATTATCAGGAGATCAAAGGAGTCAAATACCCGATGGATGAAAGAACGCTGATCGCAGAGGTACTTGAGGAAATCAGGGAAAATTAGGAAAGACAAGGGGACAGAGATTGTTTGCGGATGTAATCATAGATATTCAACATGAAAAACTGGATAAGATCTTTCAATACCGGATCCCCGAGCGGCTGGAACATGAAGTGGAAGCGGGGATGGCGGTGGTCGTACCTTTCGGAAAAGGAAACCGTAAGACAAAAGGATATGTAACCGCATTGTCAAAGACATGTGATTATGATATTTCAAAAGTGAAAGAGATCGCTGATATATCGCGAAGCGGCGTGGAAATCGAGGCGAAGCTGATCGCGCTGGCGGCATGGATGAAGTCGAATTATGGCGGAACGATGCTGCAGTCTTTGAAAACGGTTCTTCCTATCAAAGAAAAAGAAAATATAAAGGTGAAAAAGCGGCTCAGACTGCTGATCGACCGGGAGACGGGGGAAAAACAGCTTCATTATTATCTGGAAAAGAATCAGAAAGCGAGGGCGCGTCTGATGGCGGCGCTTCTTGACGATCCGCTTTTAGATTATGAACTTGTCAGAAAGAAGCTTAATATTACTGCCACGGTGATACGCGCGTTGGAAGAACAGCATGTTCTCGCCGTAGAATCAGAGCAGGTGTATCGTAATCCGGTTCATGCGGAAAATATTCAAAAGAAGGAGATTATTTATACGCAGGAGCAGAAACGTGCGATTATGCGTTTCTGTAAGGATTATGAAAACGGAATCCGAAAAACATATTTGCTCCATGGAGTTACGGGCAGCGGAAAAACAGAAGTTTATATGGAAATGATACAGTCTGTTGTAGATAAGGGGAAGCAGGCAATCGTTCTGATTCCCGAGATCGCGTTAACTTACCAGACTGTGATGAGATTTTACAGAAGATTTAAAGACCGGGTATCTGTTATGAATTCCCGGCTGTCCGCAGGAGAACGATATGATCAGATGATGAGGGCGAAAGCCGGGGAAGTGGATGTGATGATCGGACCGAGATCGGCGCTTTTTACTCCTTTTCCGAATCTGGGACTGATCGTGATCGATGAAGAACATGAGCCGACTTATAAAAGTGAACAGACGCCGAGGTATCACGCGCGGGAAACGGCGCTAAGAAGAGCGCAGACAGAAGGCGCGAGCGTTGTTCTGGGAAGCGCGACTCCGTCGATGGAAGCCATGTATCGGGCAAAAAACGGCGAGTATGTTCTGATGGAAATGAAGAACCGTTCTAAAATGCAGGATCCGGCAGAGGTTTATACGGTGGATATGCGGAAAGAATTGAAGAACGGAAATCGTTCGATACTCAGCGAACAACTGCAAAGACTGATGAAAGAGCGGCTTGAAAAGAAAGAACAGACGATGCTTTTTTTGAACCGGAGAGGGTATTCCGGGTTTGTTTCGTGCCGGGAATGCGGGCATGTTATAAAGTGTCCGCATTGCGATGTGTCGCTTTCGGTCCATCGGGACGGAAAGATGAGATGTCATTACTGCGGATACGAACAGACGCATGTGAAAATATGTCCTGAATGCGGCTCGGACCATATCGGAGAATTCAGGGCGGGAACACAGCAGATCGAAGAGATTGTGAAGACGGTATTTCCGCAGGCAAGAGTGCTGCGGATGGATATGGATACGACACGACAGAAAGATTCCCATGAGAAAATACTGTCTGCATTTGCAAATGAAGAGGCGGACGTACTTGTCGGTACGCAGATGATCGTAAAAGGTCATGATTTCCCAAATGTAACATTAGTCGGAATTCTGGCTGCGGATATGTCGTTGTATACAGATGATTACAGATCGGGCGAGAGAACGTTCCAGCTTTTGACTCAGGCGGTCGGAAGAGCGGGGCGCGGAGATAAAAAAGGAGAAGCGGTGATTCAGACATACAGTCCCGATCATTATGCGATCGCAACGTCTGCGGCGCAGGATTATGAGGCGTTCTATGAGGAAGAGATCCGATACAGAACGATGATGGGGTATCCCCCGGCAGAAAATCTTCTGGCAGTGTTTATATCAAGCGCCGATGAGGCGTTATTGGAAACAGGCTGCCGTTATTTGAAAGAATATATGATAAAAGCGAAGAAGGATATCGAAGCGTCCGTGATCGGCCCGGCAAGTCCGGGGATCGAAAAGATCAACGATGTTTATCGGAAAGTGATCTATGTAAAAACCGCGGACTATCATGATCTTGTCGTGCTGAAAGACCGGACGGAAAAATATATTGAGATTAATTCGGGATTTGATAAAATGAGAATACAATTTGATTTTAATCCGATGTAGCGGATAGAAAGAAGGAGAAAAATGGCAATCAGAGTAATTAGAGAAATAGGAGACGATATATTAGAAAAACAGTGTAAAGCAGTGCCGAAGATGACGCTTCGCACGAAAATACTGATCGGAGATATGCTTGAGACAATGTATGAAAGCAACGGTGTCGGTCTTGCGGCTCCGCAGGTCGGCGTTTTGAAAAGAATCGTAGTGATCGATGTAGGGGAAGGTCCGATTGTTTTGATCAATCCGCAGATCATCGAATCTTCAGGCGAACAGACAGGAGAAGAAGGATGTCTAAGCGTACCGGGAAAATTCGGAATCGTTACAAGACCGGACCGTGTAAAAGTGCGGGCGTTTGATGAAAATATGAACGAGTTCGAAATGGAAGGCGAAGGCTTGCTTGCAAGGGCGTTTTGTCATGAACTTGATCATTTGGACGGAAAACTGTATGTTGAACTGGCAGAAGACGGACTTCATGAAGTGTCTTATGATGAAGAAGATCAAGACGATGCGCAAGGAGGGGAAGAATGAGAATCATATTTATGGGAACACCCGATTTTTCAGTCGGAACACTGGAAGCGCTTGTGGAAGCGGGGCATGATGTGTGTCTCGCCGTCACACAGCCTGATAAGCCAAAAGGCAGAGGAAAAGAAATGCAGTTTACGCCTGTAAAGGAAGCGGCGGTTAAGCATGGGATTTTGGTGTATCAGCCGAAAAGAGTGCGCGATCCTGAGTGTGTGGAAGAATTGAGAAAATACAATGCCGACGTGATGGTCGTTGTTGCTTTCGGTCAGATCCTTCCGAAGGAGATTCTTGAGATGACGCCTTACGGATGTATTAATGTCCATGCATCTCTTCTTCCGAAATATCGTGGGGCTGCACCGATCCAGTGGGCGATCATAGAAGGAGAGAGCGTGACGGGCGTTACAACGATGCAGATGGATGAAGGACTTGATACAGGAGATATGATTTTAAAGACCGAGATCCCGATCGCAGAAGACGAGACAGGAGAGTCGCTTCATGACAAACTGGCAGAAGCAGGCGCCGCTCTCTGCGTAAAAACATTGCATGCAATAGAAAATAAAACAGCAGTGTTTGAAAAGCAGCCGGAAAGCCCGACTGCTTATGCGAAAATGCTCACGAAAGATCTTGGCAATATCGACTGGGCGAAATCGGCAGTGCAGATCGAGCGTCTCGTGCGTGGATTGAATTCATGGCCAAGCGCATATACACACCGGGACGGAAAAGTGATGAAGATATGGAAAGCGTTGGCAAAGCCACAGGAAGAATGTGCAGAGCAAACCGAACTGGGAAGCGAGGAACATACAGCGCAGAAAACCGGGAAGAACGCCATGCCGGGAACGGTAGTGTCCGTAGCAAAAGATTCGTTTTGCATACAGACGGGAGACGGCGTGCTTCGTATTTTAGAAGTACAGATGCCCGGCAAGAAACGAATGGATACAGGCTCGTTTCTGCGCGGATATAAAGTGGAAGAAGGAATGGTGTTTGGGAGAGAATAATGGCAAAGGCGATCAATGAAAGAGAAATCGTAGCCGCAATCCTTATGGAAGTAACGGAAAACGGCAGATACAGTCATATTGTATTAAGAGAAGTTTTGACAAAATATCAATATCTTGAGAAAAGGGAAAGAGCATTTATCACCCGCGTTACGGAAGGAACGCTGGAACATATGACAGAGATCGATTATATTCTGGATTGTTTCTCCAAAGTAAAAGTAAAAAAGATGAAGCCGTTAATTCGGGCAATTTTAAGAAGCGCGGTCTATCAGATAAAATATATGGATAGTATTCCCGATCATGCAGTTTGCAGTGAATCGGTAAAACTGGCAGTGAAGAAAGGGTTTTCCGGTCTGAGAGGCTATGTCAACGGCGTGCTGAGAAGTGTTGTCAAAGGAATCGATGAGGTGGAGTATCCGTCAGATCCGATCAAACGGCTTTCGGTACGATATTCCTGTCCGGAATGGATCATCCGATTATGGAAAGAAACGTATGATCTTTCTTTGATCGAAACGATGCTGAAAGATTTCCAGACAGAAAAGCCGACAACGATCAGATGCTGCAGAAGCCGGATTACGACGGAGCAGCTGAAAAAGCGGCTTGAGGAAGAACATGTTTTAGTGGAAAATCATCCGTATTTAAAGGATGCGCTTCTCATTTCAAAATATGATTATTTAGAGTCTCTGGAAACATTTCGGGAAGGTCTGTTCGTCGTGCAGGATATCAGTTCGATGCTTGTAGGAGAACTGGCGCATGTGCAGGCGGGAGCGCAGGTGATCGATCTGTGTGCGGCGCCGGGCGGAAAGGCGCTTGATGTGGCGGAACGCATTTTGATGGAAGGTCAAGCCGGATGTTCCGGTCATGTGGAAGCCCGTGATCTGACAGAATATAAAGTGTCTTTGATCGAGGAAAATATAGAACGTATGGGACTTTGCAATGTAACTGCGGTTTGTCAGGATGCGTCTGTGTATGATGAAAAATCAGCGGGTAAAGCGGATATTGTGATCGCCGATCTGCCTTGTTCCGGTCTGGGAGTGCTTGGGAAGAAAACAGATCTGAAATATAAAGCGTCGCCGGAAGGAATCGTAAGTCTCGTAAAGCTTCAGCGAAAAATCCTTTCCTGCGCGGCTTCTTATGTGAAGCCGGGAGGAGAACTTCTGTACAGTACGTGTACTGTGAACCCGAAAGAAAATATCGAAAACGTACATTGGTTTTTGAAAGAATTTCCTGAATTTTACGCAGACGATATAAGGGAAGATCTTTGCCTTGAATTGAGGGAAAGCGTGACAGAGAACGGCTGTATCCAGCTTCTTCCGGGAGTTCATAAAAGCGACGGATTTTTTATTGCGCGATTGCGGAAAAAAGAAGTCTGAAAATGCCGGAACGCCGAAAAAGGATGAAATGGCAGGACGCGCAAAAGGGTGAAATGGCAGGATACGAAAAATGAAAAAGGAAAGTATGAGAATGAAGAAAGATATTCGGGCATATGAATATGAAGAATTACAAAAAGAGCTGGAACGTCTCGGAGAAAAACCGTTTCGGGCAAAACAGATATATGAATGGCTGCATGTGAAGCTTGCAGATCGTTTCGACGAGATGACGAACCTGTCTGTGAAACTTCGGGAAAAGCTTGCGGAAGAATATGATATCTTTCCGGTACAGATGGCAGAGCGGCAGCAGTCGAAACTGGACGGAACGAACAAGTTTTTGTTCCGTCTGTATGACGGAAACATGGTGGAAAGCGTTCTTATGCGGTATAAGCACGGTAATTCGGTATGTATTTCCTCGCAGGCGGGATGCCGCATGGGATGTGTATTCTGCGCTTCGACGATCGGGGGATTAAAACGGAATCTGTCTGCATCCGAAATGCTCGGTCAGATCTACCAGATCCAGAAAATTATCGGAGAGAGGGTTTCCAACGTCGTTATCATGGGAACAGGAGAGCCGCTTGATAATTATAATAATTTTCTGAAATTCATTCACATACTGACAGATGAACACGGACTGAATATCAGTCAGCGGAACGTGACTGTTTCTACATGCGGGATCGTACCGAAAATACTGGAACTGGCAGAGGAACGTCTGCAGATCACACTGGCGCTTTCTCTTCACGGATCTACGCAGGAAAAGAGAAGGAAACTGATGCCTGTCGCAAATAAGTACGAATTAGGCGAGGTACTTTCCGCCTGCGATACTTATTTTAAAAAGACAGGACGCAGAGTGACGTTTGAGTATAGTCTTGTACATGAGGTGAACGATACGGACGAGGATGCAAAGGAGCTTTCCGAGCTTCTCGCGCCGCGTAACTGTCATCTGAACCTGATTCCGGTAAATCCGGTAAAGGAGCGTTCTTTTCAGCGTCCAAGCCGCAAAAGTGCTTTGAATTTCAAAAATAAACTTGAAAAAAGCGGAATTAATGTTACTATAAGAAGAGAAATGGGCTCGGATATCGACGGGGCGTGCGGTCAGCTTAGACGGCGCTACGAGGAAGAGACAATGAATGAGAATTAAGGAGAAGCATATGAGAACATTTTCGATAACAGATGTAGGAATGGTAAGACAAGTAAATCAGGATTATGTTTATGTGACTGACAGACCTCTCGGAATTCTTCAGAACCTCTTTGTGGTGGCAGACGGTATGGGAGGTCACCAGGCGGGAGATTATGCTTCCAAGTATACGGTTGAAGTGCTCAACAGGGAATTGGCGCTAAGCGAAGGCGAAGATATTGAAAGATGTCTTGTAGGCGCTATAAAAACGGCAAACAGGGAGATCATAAAAGAAGCTTCAAGAGACGAACATCTCAAAGGAATGGGAACGACGGTTGTTGCGGCGACGATCTCAAATCAGATGATGTATTTCGCGAATGTAGGAGACAGCCGTTTGTATTTGATCAATCAGGGCATTCAGCAGCTTACGAAAGATCATTCCCTGGTAGAAGAGATGGTAAGGCTTGGCGGGATAAAACCGGAAGAAGCAAAACATCATCCGGATAAAAATATTATTACGAGAGCGATCGGCGCGAAAGCGGATGTAGAGGTAGACTTTTACGAGCACCGTCTGAAAAGGGGAGACATCATATTGATGTGTACGGACGGTTTGAGCAATATGGTAGAAGATGAGGAACTTTTTCATATTGTTCAGGGAGGAAGAGATATCGTAGAGTCCGGTCAGGCTCTTATAGAAGCGGCAAAAGAAAACGGCGGTACAGATAATATAGGGGTTGTCCTTATAGAACCGTTTGCAGATGAGGTGAGTGTATTATGATTAAAGAGGGAGTTTGCTTAGGAAAAAGATATGAGATACTCGGACGGATCGGATCGGGTGGTATGGCGGATGTTTACAAGGGAAAGGATCGTAAATTAAACCGCTATGTCGCGATCAAAGTATTAAAAAGCGATTATCGTTCGGATCAGGTATTTATAAAGAAATTTTTGAGTGAGGCGCAGGCTGCGGCAGGACTGATGCATCCGAACGTTGTCAATGTGTATGACGTCGGTCAGGACAGAGGTCTGTACTATATGGTAATGGAGCTTGTCGAAGGGATCACTCTGAAAGATTATATAAAGAAAAAGGGAAGACTTTCGGCAAAAGAGACGATCAGTATTTCCATTCAGATGGTGACAGGGCTTCAGGCGGCGCACAATCATCATATTATCCACAGAGATATTAAGCCTCAGAATATTATCATTTCAAAAGACGGAAAAGTAAAAGTGACGGATTTCGGCATTGCCCGTGCGACCACGTCTACACAGACGATCAGCACAAGCGTTATGGGATCGGTTCATTACACATCTCCGGAGCAGGCGAGGGGCGGAGTCGTAGATCAGAAGAGCGATCTTTATTCCATCGGTATTACGATGTACGAGATGATCACCGGGCACGTACCGTTCGACGGAGATTCCACGGTGTCGGTCGCGTTGAAGCATCTTCAGGAAGAGATTACGTCTCCGGCAGAAGAAGTTCCGAATATCCCGTACAGTCTTGAGTGCATTATCATGAAGTGTACACAGAAAAATCCGGGACGCCGTTATCCGGACTGTGCGTCTCTTCTTATGGATCTGAAAAGATCGCTTGTAGAGCCGGACGGCGATTTTGTTGTTTTGGGAGCGGGAACAGGAGCGGAGACAGACCGCACGATGGTTATGTCGACAGAAGAACTGGAACGGATTCAGGGCAGTCGTTATGATGATGAGTACGATGACGATGATGAGTACGATGATGACGACGATTATGACTACGACGACGATAATGATTATGATAACAGAAGGCGCAGTCAAAAAGACAGGCGGAAGAAGAATGATGTAAATCCCGATACGAAGCGGATCATGAAAATACTGATGATCGTGTCGGGAGTCGTGATCGCGCTGCTGATTCTGTTTCTTGTCGGAAATGCGGCGGGATTTTTCAAAGGAGCCGGTCTTTCTTCAAAGACAGAAAAGATGGTAACAGTACCGGATGTGCGCGGAATGACATTTGAAGACGCACAGGCAGAACTTAGAAAAAAGATCTCGGTATTAAAAAAGCGGATAAAGAAGAAGCTTCCAATGAATACGAAAAAGGCGAGATTAAGAGCCAGAATCCGGGAAAAGGGAAGAAAGTAAAGAAAAATTCTACGGTTACGGTTGTGATCAGCAGCGGAGAAGCTGCGAAAAAAGTAACTGTGCCGAATGTTGTGAACAGATCGGAGGCGGAAGCAGAGAGAATGCTTCAGGATGCTGGTCTGAAAGTGACAAAAGGCGAGGCAGTTTATGATGATACGATCGAGATGGGAAATGTAGTCAGCTCTACTCCGGGTTCGGGAGAGCAGGTAGACGAGGGCACAAGCGTTCAGCTTATTATCAGTAAAGGAAAAGATCCCGAAAAAGATAAAGTAGAAGTGCCGTCGCTTCTGAATATGACGGCGGATCAGGCTGCCGCCGCCTTAGAAGAACTTGGACTGAAAGGAAGTCCTAAGGAAGAATATGCCGGCGGAACGGCAGGAACGGTTGTCACACAGGAAACAGAAGCGGGAACTAAAGTAAAGAAAGGCACAACAATAAAGTATACGGTAACGCTTGGATCAAAAACAGAATGGTCTACTATTCCGAGTGATGTGATCGGAATGGAGAAAAACACGGCGGTTAAAGTGCTGACTGAGGCAGGGTTTGTTCCGGTATACGGCGGTGAAGACTACAGTGATACTCCGGTCGGAACGATTTACAGTGTGACTCCGTCGGCAGGTACAAAAGTGGAAAAAGGGACACAAGTATATTATTTTGTCAGCAAAGGATCATCGTCAGGACAGACCGATCCGGAAAACGGCGGAGACAATGAATAGGCGGTACCGACAGGGAATTTATAAAATATGCAAGGTAAAATTGTAAAAGGGATTGCCGGATTCTACTACGTTCATGTAGTAGAATCCGGTGTTTATGAATGTAAAGCAAAAGGGATCTTCCGAAAAGACGGTGTGAAGCCTCTTGTAGGAGATAATGTAGAGATAGAAGTTTTAGATGAAGAGGAAAAAAAGGGAAATATCAGGGAAATCCTTACGAGAAAGAACGAACTGATCCGTCCGGCGGTGGCGAATATCGATCAGGCGCTCGTTGTATTTGCGGTGACGAAGCCTAAACCTCATTTTAATCTTCTTGATCGTTTTCTTGTGATGATGGAGCAAAAGAAGATCCCGGTAATCTTATGTTTTAACAAATCTGACATTGCAAAAGAAAGCGATATTTCCAAGATGGAAGAAATATACAGATCATGCGGGTATCCGGTCTTTTTTACGAGTGCGAAAGAAGGATGGAAGATCGAAGAAGTGAAAAAGATTCTGCACGGGAAAACGACTGTTCTTGCAGGCCCGTCGGGTGTAGGGAAGTCGTCGCTTATCAATCTTCTGCAGTCGGAAGTAATGATGGAAACAGGGAGTATCAGCAGGAAGATCGACAGAGGAAAGCATACGACGAGACATTCCGAACTTTTAGTTTTGGAAGAAGATGAAAAGGTGGAAGACTGCGGCTCATATATTGTAGATACTCCGGGATTTAGTTCCCTTTATGTCAATGATTTTGAAAAAGAACAATTAAAATATTATTTCCCGGAATTCGGTCCGTATGAAGGATTGTGCCGTTTTCGGGTGCGATCATGTGCATGAGCCGGACTGTGCGGTGAAGCAGGCGGCAGAAGAAGGAAAGATACATGAGATCCGGTACAACGATTATGTTGCGATGTACCGTGAATTACAGGAAAAAAGGAGATATTGAAGATGGAAAATATTCTTGCCCCGTCGATTCTTTCGGCTGATTTTAAAATTCTGGGAGAACAGATCGAACAGACAGAAAAAGCAGGCGCAAAATATATACATTTTGATGTGATGGACGGAATTTTCGTACCGAGCATTTCGTTTGGCATGCCGGTATTGTCCGCGTTAAAAGGCGCGGTAAAACAGGCGCTTGACGTACATCTTATGGTGACTGAGCCGATCAGGTATGTGAAAGAGTTCGCAAAATGCGGAGCGGATATCATTACTGTTCACTTAGAGGCGTGTGAAGATGTAAAGGCGACAGTGGATGAAATAAAGGCAAGCGGAGTGAAAGCAGGCATCACGATCAAACCGGCAACTCCTGTGAAAGAATTGATCCCGTATCTAGAGCTTGCGGATATGTTTCTCATCATGAGCGTTGAGCCGGGATTCGGCGGACAGGCGTTCATTCCGGAATCGCTTGACAAGATAAAAGAACTTCGCACCCTGCTTGACGAGAGAGGTCTTAAGACGGATATCGAAGTTGACGGCGGAATTTATTGTGAAAATGTGGAAGCGGTATTGGATGCGGGAGCGAATATTATTGTTTCCGGTTCGGGAGTTTTCAAAGGCAATATTACAGAAAATACAAAGAGATTTATGGAGATATTGAAACGTCATGAGTAAGCAGACTGTGATCGTGAGCGGCGGGATGGTGGAAAAAGATTTTGCTCTCTCGATTTTAAAAAGCGAAGAAACTGAATTTGTTATCGGGGTAGACAGAGGTCTTGTGTTTTTGTATGACAACGAGATAAAACCCGATTATATCGTGGGAGATTTTGACAGCGTTCCGAGGAAGCTCGTTGAATATTACAGAGAAGAACTTGATGTGCCCGTGAGAGAATTTAATCCGGTAAAAGATGCATCAGACACAGAGATCGCTTTGCGCCTTTGCCTTGGTCTGAATCGCAAAAAGATCGTCATCCTGGGGGCAACCGGCAACCGGATCGATCACCTGTGGGCAAATGTGCAATGTTTACAAATTGCGCTGGAAGCAGGAGCGGACGCTTGCATTATGGACGCTCACAATAAGATACGGCTTCTCGATAAAACTGTTACATTGAAAAAAAGAAGAGGCATTCGGACCGTACTTTTCATTGTTTCCATTAGAACAGCCTGTAGATGCGTTCAACATTACAGGGGCAAAATATCCGCTGACAAATCATTTCCTTAAGCCGAGCGACAGCCTGTGCGTAAGTAATGAATTTGTTGAAGATGAAGTGGAAATATCGTTCGTGTACGGTAAGGTGATCTTGATGGAGACGAGAGATTAGATTTCGATAAGTTTTTGAAAGATGGTTCACTTTGTGCCCCACTAATTCCCGGATGTTTTTCTCAAAGTCCCGGTATAGTAAATGAGAAAGCATATCAGGATTTTATGAGAAAAGAGAAAATTTTTTGTAAGGCGTTGAAAAAAGGTAACTTGCTGAGGCAGGTTACCTTTTAGTTATATTCTATGATACAGTTTAACAATACGTAGATATATGCTTTGCAGAAAATTCCGTAGAAATAAAAGCTTTTGTCTGATAGAATGATTATAATTATAGTATACTGAAAAAACACATTAGAATCTGTAAAGGAGATCGACTATGGGAGAAAATTATTTGGACATGGTTCCTGTTATAGTGATATTTTTTGCTCTCGGCATTTTATTATCAAGGCTGGGAGGAGTTGGAGGAATTGTTGTAAGAATTAAAAGAATGATTTGTAAGCTAATAGGACATAGAGATTGAGAGAAATTCAACTAGAATTTTGAGAGATGAAAACATTGAATTTTACAGATGAAAAATTTCGCTCTTATTTTCAATACATTTTAAGGGAAAGGAGAGGAGGTAATTAAAATGTCCAATAAAGCATGGCGCATTGTTGCATTGTTATTCATTGTTGTACCGATTATCATTTGTATCATAATAAGCTTTATAATTACATATTTTCCGACATCTGATGTTTCGTTGATATTAGCATCGGATTTCTTACCTATTGCAATAAAAATACAAGGGGTGGGAATTCTTATTGCAATTCTCGTTTCGATATTTAAAATCAAGAAAGATTAAGATGAAAAAGATGGACAAGTATATCGATCAATCTTAGGTTGTTAAGATAAAAAAGTTTAAGTAAAATTGTAAGTTGTGGGGTAGATATTTTGAGAACATACAAGGACAAAGAAGAATTAAAAAATGAGATAAATAAAAGTTTTGAAAAGTATATTTCTGAATTTGATAATATTCCTGAATCTTTAAAAGATAAGAGAATAATCGAAGTAGATAGAACACCAGCAGAAAATCTTGCTTATCAAGTTGGATGGACGACATTAGTTTTGAAATGGGAAGACGATGAGAAACAAGGAATTGAAGTGAAAACACCATCGGATATGTTTAAGTGGAATCAACTAGGTGAATTATATCAATGGTTTACAGATACTTACTCATATTTATCGTTAGCAGAACTGAAAGATAGACTAAAAGAAAATATTACATCTATCCATACAATGATTGATTCAATGAGTGATGAAGAATTATTTCAACCACATATGAGAAAGTGGGCTGATGATGCTACAAAAACAGCGATATGGGAAGTTTACAAGTTTATTCACATTAATACTGTTGCTCCTTTCGGAACTTTTAGAACTAAGATTAGAAAATGGAAAAGGGTAGCATTGTAAATCTCAGTCTGTCGAGCTACAAAATATGATTTGATTAGTTTGTAGAGAGGTTTATATGGACAAAAAGCGGATGAAGCGAATGATTGGAATAGCAATTCCTAGGGCTCTTATTATCACCGGTATTAGCTATAACGGATATATCAGAACGCACACTTTTACGCTTTCTGGGGGAGTTGTGAAAAATGAGCTGATACAGCCTATCAATAATAAGATTAAAGTTTCTGGAAATGCTGATACGGATGTTATTTTTACGGATATTGAAAGTCGAAAACAATATACTATAGGTTACATTACACATGGCATGTCAGAAACAATTCAACTCGAAAAAGGAAAGTGGTATAGCGTAGAAGGTGCTGGAGAACTTACAATAAGACCAGTTAATGTTCGTATTGAATAATTATTTCTGTTTGCACTAAAATAATTTCCCAAGGGGTAATAAACAGGCAGAAAATAATCACATTGACAAATTTCAGTTATTCCGTAAATTTGAAGTTATCGAGTTGAAAAAAAGGAGGGAAATTTAATGGAAAAAGTGAAAAAAATCATTAACAGTATTTCTTGGGTAATTGTGGCGCTAACGGGTATTCTTTTGATTGTGAAGTGGAATGACATACCGGCATTAGTTATTACGCATATTGGAATGGGAATATCCTATGGCAGTAAAAATATCTTGCCTATGCTCTTTTGTATTGAGCTTGTAGTAACTTTTCTGTTTACATTGCGCTACGACATTCCCTTTATCCGAGAGATGAGAAAATCGAAAGTGTCACGCAAATTTCTAGATATTATGGCGATTATCATTCAAATGGTTGGTGTGGTTATACTGTCACTATTTGTTCTATTAGCGGTTGTTCAATGAGGCTGTAAATCCCAGCTTAGTTTTACATCTAATTTACCTAATTCATTAAAATTATCAGAAAGTGTAATAGATGGACTGGTAGGCAGTCAACTTATCTCCTCCATTCTTGCTGTTTCGTGTGTAACGGTTGCTTTTTGTTCTAATTTTTTAATGGTGCAAGATAAAGCAAATGGTACGATAAGAGATTTAAGAATATCTCCTGTGAAGTCAGCTACACTTTCGCTGAGTTATTATACTGCAACCTTGTTTTCAACACTTATTATTTGCTTTGCTGCAACGGGTATCTGTCTTACTTATGTGGCTATTGTCGGTTGGAATATGTTACTCGCAGATATATTCTTTTTGTTTCTTGATATTTTACTACTTGTTTTGTTTGGAACAGCATTATCTTCGATTATTAATTTTTTCTTATCAACACAAGGACAAATTTCAGCGGTAGGCACAATCATCAGTGCGGGATATGGTTTCATTTGTGGTGCATATATGCCTATTTCTTCATTTGGAAAAGGGCTGCAAAAAATAATCTCATTTTTGCCAGGCACTTATGGTACATCACTTATCCGAAATCATACAATGCAAGGGGCGCTTGCCGAAATACAAAATCAAGGTATTCCAATAGTGATTATTGAAAAACTAAAAGATTCCCTTGATTGCAATCTTTATTTTTTCGGAAGTCAAGTAAATATTGGAACGATGTATATGATACTTGGCATCACTATTTTGGTATTGATTGGAATTTATATTTTGTTAAACAAATCGAAAAAATATAACCGTTAATTTTAGTAGCTGCAAATGATTATGTATGCCGCCGCTATAGATAAAATTATGCCGGCGGTTTTTAATGTCTATCAGCTATCTCTGTTAATGGATTTTTTACGCTGTCTTTGCGGTGTTTTCTGCCTGTTGCGTTCCTGACAAGAGAAGCTAAACGAGTAAAATCAGCAATTAGTTATATGCCGATAGTTTCATGTGAATTACCCTATGAGGGAGCAAAAGAGATGTTGTTGGTAGATGAAGTCGATAATAAGGAATTTTTGACAGGCTTGTTTCATGCAATGTATGATGAACTGCCAACTCCAAAACCGAAAAAGAAGAAATAAACAACTTACAGTTTATGCCATTGTCATTTTGTAAAAGGAAAAATTTAACTCCTATTTTACATATGCAACAAAATACCTTAACAAAAGACCATTACAATCCTATCGTTACTTGAATTCAATGGGTTAACGGAGGAAACGATATGAGAGTAAAACGGAGAAAAACAATGGCGCTTTTAGCAGCTGTTTCGATCGTATGCGCTCAAAGTACAGTAAGTGATGTCTTTGCAGCGGGAGCAGAGGAGGTGGCAGCACAGGAAAACAATGCAGTTTCAATCGAATACCTTACTTTACAACCAGGTGAAAGAGACGATTCGGTAAACCTGAACTGGTATGCCCCGGAAGGTACTCAAAATGCGATTGTCCGTATGGGGGATAAGACAGTAGAAGCATCTGTAAGAGCTCTTCATACTCCTACAAAAGTAGTTGAAGGAAAATATACAGATACCGGGAAAATAGTATGTCAGGCTACTGTATCAGGACTTTCAAAAGGCACAGAATATAGTTATCAGATTTCATATGATAATGGAAATACTTGGTCAAAGAAGTATTCTTATGAAACACCAAATGCAGGTGAATTTCGATTTGGTTTTACAAGCGATCCCCAGATTAAAGAAAACGGAGAAACAAATAACGGGGGATGGAATCCTTCTGACGGAAAAAATCAGACCGGATGGGCAGTTATGCTGGACAAGATGAAAGAGGAAGATGTGAACCTCATTGTTTCCGCGGGAGACCAGGTGGAGGATCAAAGCTGGGGAAAATCCAGTGAGTATGCGGCATTTTTTGCTCCGGAAGAAATGACATCTCTTCTGTATGCCCCGGCAGTAGGAAATCATGATCGTCATTACATGTTTGATGATCATTTTAATCTTCCGAATGAAATGAGTGTAGATGGAAACGCAGCGTCTCTTAATCAGGTAAAGACAACATTCCGCGGACAGAACAGTGGAACGAGTCAAAGCCATGGCAACTATATTCAGGCAACTGCGGATGAAATCGCACAATCTGCAGAGTCAAATGGTGTTACACCGAATAAAGACGGGCAATATGATTTTGTGGAACGAAGAGAAATGGAGACAAAAGGAAACTATTACTATTTATATAATAACGTTCTCTTCGTAACATTAAACACAGGAGCTTATCCGGGCGGAAACGATAATGAAAATGCGGGAAATGTAAATGTTCCAAGCGCTTCAAAGGACAATTCCGAAGCGGAAGCCATCGTTTCTAACTTCAGAACAACTTTAAATGCGGCGACGGCAGAATATTCAGGTCAGTATCAATGGTTAGTTGTTACACATCATAAATCTACGCAGACAGTGGCAAAGCATGCTGCCGATTCGGATATTGAGAACTATGTAGATGCAGGATTTGAGCAGGTGATGGATGAATTTGACGTTGACTTTGTATTAGGCGGTCACGATCATGTGTATTCTCGAAGCTATGTGCTGAAAAACGGTCAGAGAAATGCAGAAAGACTGGATGATTTCCATGATCCTGACGGAGTGATTTATCTGACGGGTAATTGCTGTTCTGACATGCAATACTATACTCCTTTTGAGAAAGTAGACAAGACCAATAATGCAGATTATCCGGTGCTGGCAAACGGACAAACCGGTTCTGAGGCATATTTGGCGGGAAATCTTCCAATTGGAAATCAGGAATGGAACCAGGAGTACAGTCCAAGTTACGCTGTCTTTGACGTGGCGGATAATAAAATCTCTGTCAACGTATATAACCTTTCGGGAGACAGCAATGCCCCGGAAAGTAAATTAATTGATTCATTCAGTGTTACCAAAAATGCGAACGGCGGAGAGCTGAAAAACGGATTAGAGAATAAAAAGTCTTCTATTGCCATGACACAGACTGCTCAATATAATTCCGGCATGCAAAACCCGGACGGCGGCGTTATGGAAATTATAGATTACAATACAGTTACAGGCTGGGCGTATGCTGTGAATGGTGTAACCGGGAACTTAACGGCAATTCCGATGAAAAATAAAAATGCAGTTGATAAGATCGCTTTGTTAGATGGAAAGAATATAAATATCAAAGAAATCGTTGAGAACAATTACAAAGGTTTCTCCTACGGTGATATGACTTCTGTTGCCGTTTCTCCAAATGGAGAAAAGCTTGCAGTGGCAATCCAGTCATCTGATTATTCGGTTGCCGGATGCCTCGCAGTATTCCTTTGCGGCGCAGATGGGACATTGTCATTTGATCAGATTTATGAGGCAGGTGTACAGCCGGATATGGTGACATTTACACCCGATAGTAAAAAAATTCTTTCGGCAGATGAAGGCGAACCAAGAAACGGCTATGAAGCGGGAAGTATTGACCCTAAGGGAACGGTCACTGTAATTGATCTGACAAATCAGAATGTATCACATCTTGACTTTACCGTTTTTGACAGTGAAGCGAAAAGAGCGGAGCTTGTACAAAATGGAGTGATTTTGAAAAAAAGGAACGGCTCCGTCTGTTGATTTAGAACCGGAGTATATTGCAGCAAATGATAAAACAGCCTATGTTACACTTCAGGAAGCAAACGCCATTGCCATCGTAGATCTGCAAACACTTTCTATAGAAAATATCTGTTCCGCAGGATATGAAGATTACGAAAAATATCCGATCGATATTGATAAAAAAGATGCGGCATACAGGCCGGTATCTTATCCGTCGCTTCGCGGAATCCGTATGCCGGACGGAATTTCTCTGTTTGAGTCGAACGGCAAAACTTATATTGTAACTGCAAATGAGGGGGATTCCAGAGAGTGGAACGAATATCTTAATGAAGCAGAATGTAATTTTGGGAAAGGGCAAACATCACCTTCCGGGAAAATTACGGCTGAAAACAGTGGACTAACCGGAAAGGTTGTATTCTTCGATCAGAACGATTATGAAGGTTTAAATTCAGAATATGATTACCTGTTCGGAGGACGTTCCTTCACTGTTTATTGTGTAGATGGATCCGGAATGAAAGAAGTGTATACGAGCGGAAACGAGTTAGAAGCAAAAACAGCGGCATATTTCCCGCAGTACTTTAATTGTTCCAATGACTCCGCAGAAATAGATGACCGTTCAGGGAAAAAGGGCGTAGAAGCAGAAAGCGTAACAATCGGAACGGTAGGAGAGAAAACTTATGCGTTTATCGGTCTTGAGAGGATCGGAGGCGTTATGGCTTATGACATTACAAACCCTGACAAGATTCTTTTCGCAAATTATATTAACTCCCGAGATTTTAGTAAAGATATAGCAGGCGACGTATCTCCGGAAGGACTGTGCATGATTTCCGCATCTGAAAGCGCAGACGGAAATGCTTATCTGCTTGCATCCTGCGAAGTGTCAGGAACAGTTGCTGCTTACAAACTGATATCGCAAAATATTGATTCTTCGGATGACGATAACACAGATAATAATCACGATAATAATATCGATCACAACGGAAGTGGTCACGGCGGTGCCGATACGGAAGATTTAAACAATCAAGAAAGTAAGACAAATGCGCTGAAAACGGGAGATCATGCCCCGGTTATAGGAACGGGAATAGGAATGGTTCTTGCATTGTCTGCAATCATTGTAATACTGAAATATCGCAGATCTAAAAATACCATTACAAATACAAAATAATAAGCAGAGCTGATCCGGAAGCAAAAGGCGGTAAATACCGCCTTTTGTTGTCGTTTTAAGTCAGTGAAGGGAAATATGGCTTTTCCCGGGAAACTTTTAGATAATACTTTAGAGTTGTGATGTAGACATATGAGCCTTATTATAGTATTATATAGAACGACATTAAGACTCTGATACTTAAAAATATAGAGAAAGGCGAAAACCCGCAAAATTGCAGGGTTTTTAGACAGGTAAAGATAAAAATGAAACTAGGTATTGTCGGTTTGCCGAACGTAGGGAAAAGTACATTGTTTAATTCATTGACAAAAGCAGGGGCGGAATCCGCCAATTATCCGTTCTGTACGATCGATCCGAACGTAGGAGTCGTAACAGTTCCGGACAAGCGTCTCGATGTACTCGGAGAGATGTATCATACGAAAAAAATTATTCCTGCGGCGATCGAGTTCGTTGATATTGCGGGGTTGGTAAAGGGCGCGTCAAAAGGCGAAGGTCTCGGCAACCAGTTTCTTGCAAATATAAGGGAAGTGGACGCGATCGTTCATGTTGTCCGCTGTTTTGAAAATACAAATATCGTTCATGTGGACGGAAGCATCGATCCGATCAGAGACATTGAGACGATCAATCTTGAGCTGATCTTTTCGGATCTGGAGATTCTGGAGCGGCGTATTGCGAAAACGGTTAAGCTTTCCCGCAATGACAAGGCGGCTGCAAAAGAGCTGGATCTTTTAAATCGTGTGAAAGCGCATCTGGAAGACAATAAAATGGCGAAAAGCTTTGTGACAGATGACGAGGACGAGCAGGAGTGGCTTGCAAGTTATAATCTTCTGACTGCAAAGCCTGTTATTTTTGCGGCAAATGTATCTGAAGACGACCTTGCGGACGATGGTGCGAACAATGAAGGAGTAAAGGCGGTTCGTGAGTATGCGGCAAGCGAGGACTGTGAAGTGTTCGTTGTATGTGCGGAGATAGAAGAAGAGATTTCCCAGCTTGATGATGACGAAAAGGCGATGTTCCTTGAGGAACTGGGATTGAAAGAGTCGGGTCTTGAAAAATTGATCCGCGCAAGTTATCATCTTCTCGGTCTGATCAGTTACCTGACGGCGGGAGAACCGGAAGTCCGTGCATGGACGATCAAGAGAGGAACGAAAGCGCCGCAGGCGGCAGGAAAGATCCATACGGATTTTGAACGCGGATTTATCCGTGCGGAAGTTGTCAGCTATGATGACCTTATGGCATGTGGAACACATGCGGCAGCGAAAGAAAAAGGTCTTGTAAGGCTGGAAGGAAAAGAATATGTTGTGCAGGACGGCGATATTATGCTGTTTAGATTCAACGTATAAGAATATGCAGCGATGGATACGGACGGCATGGAACCGTGCAGATACACTTCTTTGCCGGTCTGTATCCGTTTTTTACTTACATGAAAGACCTGCCTTTGTGTAAATAGAAAATTTTTAGAGGGGATACAGGGCATATGTTTGTTCTGTCAAATAAAAAATGAAAAGGAGCGGAATGATCTATGCATACAGAGATCAGTTTTCCTAATTTGGGAATTTATCTTAAAAATGTCGGAAAGAGCATCGATTTATTCGGAATAGAGATAGCGTATTACGGAATCATTATCGGAACGGCAATTTTGCTTGGTTTTTGGATTGCTGCCCGTGAAGCGAAACGGACAGGTCAGAATCCGGAAAATTATCTTGATATGGGGATTATCGGCGTCATTGCGGGAATTGTCGGGGCAAGACTTTATTATGTAATCTTTTCGTGGGATATGTATAAAGATAATTTGCTCGATATTTTTAATCTGAGAGAAGGCGGACTTGCGATTTACGGAGGGGTGATCGCAGCTGTGATCAGCGTTCTGGTGCTTGCGAAAGTAAAGCATTTATCTGCTCCTCAGATTTTCGATACGATCGCTATGGCGTTATTAAACGGGCAGATGCTTGGAAGATGGGGAAACTTTTTTAACAGGGAAGCGTTTGGGGGATATACGGACAGTCTGTTTGCGATGCGCCTGCCATTAGATGCAGTGCGCTCTTCCGATGTGACGGAGCAGATGCGCCGGCATATAGAGAGGATAGACGGAGTCAGTTATATTCAGGTGCATCCGACTTTTTTGTATGAATCGCTTTGGTGTATGGTACTGCTCATTATCCTATTTGCTTATCGTAAGCATAAAAAGTATGAGGGCGAGCTGTTTTTGATGTATCTGTTCGGATACGGACTGGGAAGATTCTGGATCGAAGGATTACGAACAGACCAGCTTCTTCTTCCCGGGGTCGGGATTGCCGTCTCCCAGCTTCTTGCAGGTGCGATCGTAGTCGGCACGGGGGCAGCAATGCTTTATCTGCGAAAAAAACATAAGAACAGTTAAGGCAGTTCATGTCACATGTGCTTAAAAATAGAAACAGTTCAGCTCGCGCCATTCGTAAAACCGCACTGCGTGCTTATTGTGGCTGATGCCACTGTTTTACTCATAACCGGGCGCTTAGCACATACAGATGTCCGCTTGCAAAAACATGCAGGCATGTTTTGTGCTTCCCGTACATCTGTATGGCTGAACTGTTGCTAAAAATAAACAAAAACAAACTGCCCTCTATAGACTTTTGACAAGTTTGGAGATATAATGAGGACACATGTGAGAAATTTATTTTATTCAATGTAAAACTTAAGGAGGAGCAAAAAAATGGCAAGAAAAATGAAGACTATGGATGGCAATCAGGCAGCCGCTCACGTATCGTATGCGTATACAGAAGTCGCGGCAATCTACCCGATCACACCGTCATCCGTTATGCCGGAGCACGTTGACGAATGGGCGACAGAAGGCAGAGAGAACATCTTCGGAACGACTGTAGAAGTTACAGAGATGCAGTCAGAGGCAGGAGCGGCAGGAGCTGTTCACGGATCTTTGGCAGCAGGAGCTCTGACAACGACATTTACGGCATCTCAGGGATTACTTTTGATGATTCCGAATTTATATAAAGTGGCAGGCGAGCAGCTTCCGGGCGTATTTAACGTATCTGCCCGTGCGCTTGCAAGTCATGCTTTGTCTATCTTCGGAGATCATTCCGACGTTTATGCATGTCGTCAGACAGGAGCGGCTATGCTTTGTGAATCAAGCGTACAGGAAGTTATGGACCTGACACCGGTTGCTCATTGCGCAGCGCTTGAAGGAAAACTTCCGTTTATTAACTTCTTTGACGGATTCCGTACATCTCATGAGATTCAGAAGATTGAGACATGGGATTATGAAGATCTGAAAGATATGGTGAACATGGATGCGATCGATGAGTTCCGTGCTCATGCATTGAATCCGAATCATCCGTGCCTTAGAGGTTCCGCTCAGAATCCTGACATCTTCTTCCAGGCAAGAGAAGCGTGCAACCCGTATTATGACGCCCTTCCGGGAATCGTTCAGAACTATATGGACAAAGTAAACGAAAAGCTCGGAACGAACTACAAACTGTTCAATTACTACGGAGCAGAAGATGCGGAACATGTGATCGTTGCAATGGGTTCCGTATGTGATACGATTGAAGAAACGATCGATTACCTGACAGCGGCAGGAGAAAAAGTCGGCGTTGTAAAAGTTCGTCTTTACAGACCGTTCAGCGCAGAGGCGTTGATCGATGCGATTCCGGATTCTGTTAAGAAGATTTCCGTTCTTGACAGAACAAAAGAGCCGGGAGCTCTCGGTGAGCCGCTTTACCTGGATGTTGTTGCGGCGTTGAAAGGATCTAAGTTCGACGCAGTTCCGATTTACACAGGACGCTACGGACTCGGTTCTAAAGATACGACACCGGCGCAGATCGTTGCAGTATATCATAACGATGAAAAAGCAAAATTCACTCTCGGTATCGTTGACGATGTGACAAATCTTTCCCTGAAAGCAGACGAGCCGCTCGTTACAACACCGGAAGGAACGATCAACTGTAAGTTCTGGGGTCTCGGAGCTGACGGTACAGTCGGAGCAAACAAAAACTCTATCAAGATCATCGGTGATAATACAGATATGTATGCTCAGGCATATTTTGACTATGATTCTAAGAAATCAGGCGGTGTTACAATGTCTCACCTGCGTTTCGGAAAATCACCGATCAAATCGACATACCTGATCCATCAGGCAAACTTTGTAGCATGTCATAACCCGTCTTATGTGGACAAGTATAACATGGTACAGGAGCTTGTTGACGGCGGAACATTCCTTTTGAACTGTCCGTGGGATATGGAAGGTCTTGAGAAACATCTTCCGGGACAGGTAAAAGCTTATATCGCAAACCATAACATTAAGTTCTATACGATCGACGGAATTAAGATCGGTAAAGAGATCGGACTTGGCGGACGTATCAATACAGTGCTCCAGTCTGCGTTCTTTAAACTTGCGGAGATCATTCCGGAAGAGGAAGCGATCAGCCTGATGAAAGCCGCAGCGAAAGCTACATACGGCAGAAAAGGCGATAAGATCGTTCAGATGAACTATGATGCGATCGATGCAGGAGCAAAACAGGTCGTAGAGATCGAAGTTCCGGAAAGCTGGAAAGATGCGGCAGACGAAGGCCTTGCAGTACCGCACATTGACGAGAACGGAAGAAAAGATGTAATCGATTTCGTTAAAAATATTCAGACAAAAGTAAATGCTCAGGAAGGAAATTCCCTCCCGGTATCTGCATTTACAGATTATGCAGACGGATCAACTCCGTCAGGATCTTCCGCATACGAGAAACGTGGTATCGCGGTAGACATTCCGATCTGGCAGCCGGACAACTGTATCCAGTGTAACCGCTGTGCATATGTATGTCCTCATGCTGTTATCCGTCCGGTAGCTCTGACAGAAGAAGAAGCTGCTAATGCTCCGGAAGGAATGCAGTCTATTCCGATGATCGGTATGCCGGATATGAAGTTCGCTATCACAGTATCCGCTTATGACTGTACAGGATGTGGATCTTGTGCAAATGTCTGCCCGGGCAAGAAGGGTGAGAAAGCTCTTGTTATGGGCAACATGGAAGAGAATGCAGGCAAACAGACATTCTTCGATTACGGAAGAGAGATTCCGGTGAAACCGGAAGTTGTCGCTAAATACAAAGAGACGACAGTAAAAGGAAGCCAGTTCAAACAGCCGCTTCTTGAGTTCTCGGGAGCTTGTGCGGGATGTGGAGAGACACCGTACGCAAAACTGATCACACAGCTTTTCGGAGAAAGAATGTATATTGCGAATGCTACAGGATGTTCTTCTATCTGGGGCAACTCTTCTCCGTCCACACCATATACGGTAACACCGGAAGGAAAAGGACCGGCATGGAGCAACTCATTGTTTGAAGACAACGCTGAGTTCGGATATGGTATGCTTCTTGCACAGAATACGATCAGAAACAGACTGAAAGGTCTTGTAGAGAAACTTGCCGCAGATGCGGAAAATGAAGATGTTAAGGCTGCTGCACAGGAATACCTTGACACATATACATGCGGAGCGACAAACGGAACAGCTACAGATAAACTTGTGGCGGCTCTTGAAGCTTGCGGATGCGACCGCGCAGAGAAAGCGGAACTTCTGAAAAATAAAGATTTCCTCGCTAAGAAATCCCAGTGGGTATTCGGAGGAGACGGATGGGCTTACGATATCGGATACGGCGGTGTTGACCATGTTCTTGCAAGCGGTAAAGATATCAACATCATGGTATTTGATACAGAGGTTTACTCCAATACAGGCGGACAGTCATCAAAAGCAACAAAGACAGGAGCTACAGCACAGTTCGCAGCAGGCGGTAAAGAGACGAAGAAGAAAGACCTTGCGGGAATGGCAATGAGCTACGGCTATGTATATGTAGCGCAGATTGCTATGGGAGCTGACTTCAACCAGACAGTGAAAGCGATTACAGAGGCAGAGGCTTATCCGGGACCGTCACTTATTATCGCTTATGCACCGTGTATCAACCACGGAATCAAGAAAGGTATGAGCAAAGCTCAGACAGAGGAGCAGCTTGCGGTAGAATGTGGATACTGGAATAACTTCCGCTTCAATCCGGGAGCAGAAGGAGATAAATTCTTCCTCGACAGTAAAGAGCCGAAGAAAGAAGATTATCAGGCATTCCTCGACGGAGAAGTACGTTACAATGCACTTAAGAGAGCAAATCCGGAAAAAGCAGAAAAACTGTTCGCAATCAATGAGCAGGAAGCTATGGAAAGATATGCTTATCTGAAAAAACTTGTAGATGTGTACAAAGCAGAAGAGTAAAATATACACAAGATAAAAGACGATTGAAAGGCAGTTAAAAGATCGTTTTTAAATGACAGGACAGCGGCAGAAAAAGCCGCTGTCCTGTTGATTTTCATCAGTCAATGTTTTTTTCAGATACTTAACCGCACAAATAATTATCAGAATACTTGCTAAGAACTCGGAAATACTCTTGATAAAATTAAAAATCATCAATATAATCGCATAATCCATCGAAACACCTCTGTTACATCTGAAAAAATTATAATTTTAAGATGATTGTAACATAATATATTTTGTGACACAATGAATGAATATTTGAGAAAACAAGGTTTGAGAAAACAATGGATGAAATGTCTTGCAAATAAGCTGTAATTGTGATAGAATAATTTTGGTTTATTTCAGGAGGTAGAAGAAATGGATATTTTAAAAACAGTATTGACGATTATTTTTGTTATAGATTGCATCGCATTAGCTTGTATTATTCTTTTACAGGAGGGTAAATCCGCAGGTCTTGGAACGATCAGCGGAGCTGCAGATACATATTGGGGACATAATAAAGGACGTTCGATGGAAGGCGCGCTTGTAAAGGCTACAAGAGTTATTGCGGTTCTGTTTATTGTATTGGCAGTTGTACTGAATCTCAATATCTTTAACTAAAAGGATAGTATAAAAAGACAGCAGAAGATAATAATGATTATGAGCACTCTATACGAATATAGGGTGCTTTTGCTTTGTAACGGCGAAGAGCCGGAGCTCGGAGACGTCTGAGAATCTGGCGGCTGTTTACAATCGGGAATGTGCCTTTTGGTACTTTCGGCGATTATTTTAGTGCGGAGGGTAAAATGCGGAAAACACACGGTAACAGAGAGAAAAAAAGAAGAATACATGATGATCGCGTCAAAGTGAATGACAGAAAAAATCCTTCAAAATCAAAAGAGGAAAGCCGTCAATTTGAAAAACGCAAAAAGGTACTTTTTGATTTTATCAACGATGATCTGTACGTACCTATGAAGATCAAAGAGATTGCCGTCGTACTTCAAATTCCGGGAGAACAGAGACAGGAACTGCGGGAAGTTCTCGATGCTCTTGTGGAAGAAGGGAAGATCACGATTTCAAAAAGGGGAAAATATACATGCGGTCATACCGAGCGTCTGAAAGGAATATTTCAGGCAAATGCAAGAGGTTTCGGTTTTGTTACGCCGGAAGATGGAACAGATGACATCTTTATTCCGGAAGAGTGTCTTGGGAATGCATTCCAAGGCGATGAAGTAGAGTATATTATAACGTCAGCTCCGGCAGGAAAGCGGCGGGAGGGAAAGATCGTCGGAATTATTTCGCACGGAGTAACGCATATTGTCGGATTGTATGAAAAATGTAAAAGTTTCGGGTTTGTCAGGCCGGATAACTGTCGGTATGTAAACGATATTTATATTCCGTCAGGGCGTGAGATGGGCGCTGTGACAGGTCATAAAGTTGTTGTGGAAATGACGTCTTACGGCGGGGAACATATGAAACCGGAAGGAAAAGTTACGCAGATCATCGGACATGTGAACGATCCGGGCACGGATATTTTGTCAATCGTAATGGATCTTGGCATTAAGACAGAGTTTCCCGAGAAAGTTTTGAATCAGGCGGTCAGAGTCGGGAAGCCTGTAAGTGAGGCGGATCGTGCCGGGAGAAAAGACCTTACGAATGTGAAAATGGTGACGATCGACAGTGAAGATGCAAAAGATCTGGATGATGCCGTATCGGTAGAGCGGGACGGAGAAAATTATGTGCTCGGCGTACACATAGCGGATGTAACGAATTATGTTCAGGAAAAAAGCGCCCTCGACAGAGAAGCGTTGGAACGCGGAACAAGCGTCTATTTGGCTGACAGGGTTATTCCGATGCTTCCGCACATTTTGTCAAACGGGGTCTGTTCGCTCAATGCGGGGGAAGAGCGTCTTGCTTTGTCCTGTATCATGACGATCTCGCCGAAAGGGGAGATGATTTCCCATGAGATTACAGAGTCGGTGATCTGTGTTGACAAGAGGATGAGTTACAACAAAGTTTCCGCTGTATTAGAGCAGGATGAGCAGGCGCTTCGTGAGTATGAAGGATTCGTTCCGATGATATGGATGATGAAAGAATTATCGGAGTTGATCAGACAGAAACGGGGAAAACGGGGCGCTATCGATTTTGACTTTCCGGAGACGAAGATTGTTTTGGATGAAGATGGAAAACCGATCGAAGTAAAGCCGTATGACAGAAATCCGGCGACAGAGATTATCGAAGATTTTATGCTTATGGCAAATGAGACAGTGGCGGAAGAGTTTTTCTGGAGGGAGATTCCGTTTCTTTACCGGACGCATGAAGCGCCGGATGAGGACCGGATCAGACAGCTTTCGGCATTTGTCAACAGCTTCGGCTATCATATCCATGTCGGAAATGAGATCCGGCCGAAAGAGATCCAGAAACTGCTTGAGAAAGTAGAGGGAAAACCGGAGGAAGATCTGATCAGCAGACTTACGCTCAGGTCGATGAAACAGGCGAGGTATACGACGGAGAATACCGGACATTTCGGACTTGCGGCAAAATATTATACTCATTTCACATCGCCCATCCGAAGGTATCCCGATCTTCAGATCCATCGTATCATCAAAGAAAACTTAAGAGGAAGATTTGATGAGAACCGGGCGGAGCATTATTCTGAACTTTTGCAGCAGGTTGCGGCACAGTGCAGTGAAAGGGAGAGAAGAGCCGAAGAAGCCGAGCGGGAAGTTGTGAAGCTGAAAAAGGCTGAGTATATGAGAGATCATATCGGGGAAGAGTTTGACGGAGTGATTTCGGGAGTGACAAAGTGGGGCGCTTATGTAGAATTGGAAAATACGGTGGAAGGACTTGCACATGTGGCGGATATGTGGGATGATCATTATGAGTTTTATGAACAAAGCTATGAACTGGTCGGAGAACATACAGGCAAGACTTATAAGCCGGGACAGAAGGTGAGAATTTGCGTCACAGATGCGGATAAACTTCAAAGGACAGTGAATTTCAGGATTCTGTAAGAAAGAGATATTTGCGTATGTAAAGCATTCGTACAAAGAGGTGTTCGGGTATGTGAAAGTATTTGGACATGATAGATTTTAGGGCAGGAGAAGAGTGGATTATGGCAAAGTCAGAAGTCAGGATGATCGCCAATAATAAGAAAGCGTATCATGACTATTTTATTCTTGAAAAATATGAAGCAGGAATTGTTCTGCACGGTACAGAGGTAAAATCTCTGAGAATGGGAAAATGCAGTATAAAAGAAGCTTTTATCAGGGTGGAGTCAGGAGAAATGTATATTTACGGGATGCACATCTCTCCGTATGAGAAAGGGAACATATTTAATAAAGATCCGCTCAGGGTGAGAAAGCTCCTTCTCCATAAAAAAGAGATAGACAAGATGTTCGGAAAGATGAAAGAACAGGGAATTACTCTTGTTCCGCTGCAGGTGTATTTTAAGGGGAGTCTTGTGAAAATGGAGATCGGAGTGGCAAAAGGAAAGAAACTGTATGATAAGCGGGACGATATTGCTAAAAAAGATCAAAAACGGGAAGCACAGAGAGAATTTAAGATCAGAAACTTATAGCGTCGCTGCAAAAGGAAAGAAAAACTGCGGCGTATGGGAAAGGAACTGCTATGATACAAGACATTGAACCGCATCACTTAGATAATCAGTACAAACCGGTTCCGCCTGATAAAGACAGTATTGCATTGTATTATGAAGATCACGCGGCGCTGATGAAAGTGTCTGAAAAGGGAATCAGTTTTCCGAGTTTTGCGGATTTGGAACATTTGAACAGGGAGATTTACAAAGAGTGTATATATTTATTTTCAGTAGATGATGAGCGTTATTATCTCGTAAATGAAATTGACAGATCGATGCTTTTAGACTTCCAAATGAAAAATACAGAGATTTTCAGAACGGCAGATCCGCAAGACCGGGCATTTGCCGGAATTACGGGATATCAGCTTTATAATTGGTATAAAGACCGGAAATATTGCGGACGGTGCGGAAAACGGCTGAAGCACGGGGAGAAGGAGCGGATGCTTGTCTGTGAAGCGTGCGGAAATACGGAATTTCCGAAGATATGCCCGGCCGTTATTGTCGGCGTGACGGATCACAACCGGATTTTGATGTCCAAATATGCAGGACGTACATATAAAAAATATGCGCTTTTAGCAGGATTTTCGGAGATCGGGGAGACTGTCGAACAGACTGTGGCGCGGGAAGTGATGGAAGAAGTCGGGCTGAAAGTGAAAAACATCCGGTATTATAAAAGTCAGCCGTGGGCGTTCAGCGATACGCTTCTTATGGGATTTTATTGCGATCTTGACGGGAATGATGCAATCACACTTGACAGAGAGGAACTGGCGGTGGCAGAATGGTTTGAAAGGGAAGACATTCCTGTAGAGCCATCACGGGATAGTCTTACAAATGAAATGATCCTGCAGTTTAAAAACGAAAGAACGGCAGTGAAAAAAGAAAAAGGAGAATGAAACGATGAGAGCAGAATTTGATGAAAGTTTGGTAACGGGAAATGAAATGATCGATACACAGCACAAAGAACTGATTGACAAGATCAATAAGCTTCTTGATAGTTGTGAGACGAGCAAAGAAAAAGTAGTGGCAGTGAAAACGCTTGATTATCTTGCAGACTATACAGAGTTTCATTTCGGGGAGGAAGAAAAACTTCAGGAATCGATCAATTATCCGGCAATAGCGGAACATAAAAAAGAACATGACAAACTGCGTGCCGTAGTAAAAGATCTTTACAATATGCTTGAAGAGGAAGAAGGACCGTCAGAGGCATTTGTAGAGCAGGTGAATAAAAATGTTATCGAGTGGCTGTACAGACATATTAAAGGTTTTGACCGTTCCGTGGCAGAATACAAATTTATGAATGAAAGCAGCGAAAGACTGTAGAAAAATAGAGTGGAAAAGTAGAAAACGTTTTACATTCGACTTATACCCCTTTCTGTGATATGATAATTTCTGTATAAAAATCACAGGAAAGGGGTATTTTCATGGAAAATACATCCGAAAAGAAAGACAAAAATTCGGTAAAAAAACCATTAAAACATATATGTATCGGTCTTGTTGCCCATGTGGACGCGGGCAAGACAACATTGTCGGAAGGAATGCTTTATTTAAGCGGACAGATTCGGAATATGGGGCGCGTCGATCATGGGGATACATTTCTTGATAATTATGAAACAGAACGAGAACGCGGGATCACGATTTTTTCAAAACAGGCGGAATTTATATGGAATGATACGAGTATTACGATTCTTGACACTCCCGGGCATGTGGATTTTTCAGCAGAGATGGAACGAGTGCTGCAGGTGCTTGACTGCGCCGTACTTGTTGTCAGCGCTGTGGACGGGGTACAGGCACATACGGTCACGCTTTGGAGGCTGCTGAAACAGTACAAGATTCCGACAATGATTTTTGTGAATAAAATGGATCGTCAGGAAGCAGACAGAGAAAAACTGCTGGAAGAATTAAAAAACCGATTCGGAGACGGCTGTGTGGAGATGGACATGCAGTCGGAGGAGAACAGAGAAAGTCTTGCGATGTGTGATGAGACAATGCTTGAGGAATATTTATCAGGCGGGAAGATCGAAAAGGAGACTGTGAAAAAGGCGGTTGCCGCAAGGAAAGTATTTCCGTGTTGGTTTGGTTCTGCTTTGAAAGCGCAAGGAATCGAAGCGCTGATGTCGGGATTATGTGAATATGCGCCGTCGGCAGAGCCTTTGCCTGAATTTGGGGCAAAAGTCTATAAGATCGCCCGTGATCCTCAGGGAAACAGGCTGACTTATCTGAAAGTCACAGGAGGACAGCTGCGCGTCAAAGATGTTCCTTTTGCGGCAGAACAATCATGTACAGGGAAGGTCAATCAGATCCGAAAGTATTCGGGAGAAAAATACGAACTCGTTCAAACAGTTTCCGCAGGGGAAGTATGTGCGGTGACAGGACTTGAAGGAACTTATCCGGGACAGGGGATCGGCGCGCAGAAAGAATCTTTGCTTCCTGTATTAGAACCTGTCATGACATATCGGATCGAACTTCCGGACGGGTGTGACGCTCATAAAATGTTTCAGAATCTGCGATGTCTTGAAGAAGAAGATCCGCAGCTTCATGTGATCAGAAACGAGGAAACATCAGAGATCCACATCCGTCTTATGGGAGAAGTGCAGACGGAAGTTCTGCAGAAGATGGTGAAAGACCGGTTCGGAGTTCTCATTCATTTCGGAGAAGGACGCATTGTATACAAGGAGACGATCAAAAACAGTGTGGAAGGGGCAGGTCATTTTGAACCTCTTCGACATTATGCGGAAGTGCATTTGAGATTAGAGCCGGGAGAGCGCGGATCGGGGATGCAGTTTGCGGCAGATTGTTCGGAGGATGTTTTGGATCGTAATTACCAGAGGCTGATACTTACGCATTTGGAAGAGCGGGAACATAAAGGAGTACTGACAGGTTCTGCTCTTACAGATGTCCGAATTACGCTTCTGTCGGGAAAGGCGCATAAAAAGCATACAGAAGGCGGTGATTTCAGGCAGGCGACATATCGTGCGGTACGTCAGGGACTTCGGAAGGCGGAAAGTGTTCTTCTTGAACCGTACTACGAATTTCGTATGGAACTGCCGTTGGAAAATGTCGGAAAAGCAATGACGGATATAAAACGGATGAGCGGAGAGTTTGAAGGACCTGAGACGGAAAATGGGATGGCGGTGCTTAAAGGAAGTGTTCCTGCCGCCGAGATGAATGGATATCAAAAAGAATTTACGGCGTACACAGGCGGTTACGGAAGATTGTTTTGTTCTTTGAAAGGATACGGCGAATGTCATAATACAGAAGAAGTGATCGGGCAGATCGGATACGATGCGGATGCAGATGTAGAAAATACTGCAGATTCGGTATTTTGCTCTCATGGGGCGGGAACGATCGTTCCGTGGTATGAGGCGGACGCCCATATGCATGTAGAAGGCGAGGCGGCAGAAAAATCGGAAGAAGATACACAGATGTCTGCAGCATTTCGTCCACAGAGAAGAACGATCGAGCTGACACAGGAAGAGCTGGATGCAATCTATGTCAGAACGCCCGATCCGGTGAAGAAAACGAAAAGGAGCGCGCCTGTTACTGTGACGGCAGGAAAGGCGGCAGCTTTTTGCAACGGCGACCGCTTACAATCCCGAAATGTACCTTTTGACATTTCCGGTGATTATACAAAACGAAAAAAAAGAAAGCAGACCGGAAAGAATATTTGCTTGTAGATGGGTATAATATTATTTTTGCGTGGGATTCACTGAAAGAATTGGCGAAAATCGATCTGGCCGCCGCAAGAGGGAAGCTTGCGGATATTTTGTGTAATTATCAGGGATACAAACAATGTGAACTGATCCTCGTATTTGACGCGTATAAAGTAGAAGGAAATCCGGGAGAGATCATGAAATATCATAATATTCATGTCGTTTACACGAGGGAGGCGGAAACCGCGGATCATTATATAGAGAAGACTGTGCGAAGAATCGCAAAGGAGCATGATGTTATCGTGGCAACATCGGATGCGCTTGAACAGGTGATCATTATGGGGCAGGGAGCGCATCGGATGTCGGCGGCAGGACTGAAAGAGGAGATCGAATCGGTTATTGAACAGATGAAAGACGATTATCCGAAACAGGAGGAGCTGATCCGGAATTACTTGTTTGATTATCTTGAAAAGGATATTGCCGAAGAGATGGAGCGAGTCCGACTTGGTTCTCATAAGAAAAAGTGGACTGTATAAAAATGGGATAACTGGATGTTTCAATACGACCAGTCTGATGCTAATATACCTGTATTAAATAATGTTGAACAAAAAAGTAACAGTTCAGGAAAGCAGGTAAGTATATGACGAAAAAAAATGAAACTGTAGTTAAGATTGCCCAGACAGCTCTTATGGCTGCGCTTTGTTTTGTATCATTTCAATTTTTGCAGTTTAAAATTGTTCTTCCCGGGGGCGACGCAACGTCTTTTCATGTAGGAAATGCATTTTGCGTACTGGCGGCTCTGATCTTGGGCGGATGGTACGGCGGACTTGCGGGAGCTATCGGAATGGGATTCGCAGATATTCTCGATCCGGTCTATATTACAGGAGCGCCGAAGACGTTTGTACTGAAATTATGTATCGGACTTATCGTCGGTCTTGTGGCTCATAGAATTGCGAAGATCAATGAAAGTACAGATAAGAAATACATTTTCCGCTGGAGCATGATCGCATCTGTCGCAGGGCTTGGATTTAACGTCATTGCCGATCCGATTGTAGGATACTTCTACAAACAGTATATTATGGGGCAGCCGCAGCAGATGGCGGAAGTTCTTGCAAAGTGGAGTGCGGCTACAACTTTTGTAAATGCAGTGATTTCGGTGATCCTCGCAGGCGTTTTGTATAACGCGCTTCGCCCGGTTCTTCTGAAAACAGGGATCATTCGGCAGAAAAGGGAAGAAGCGGTGACAGCCAAGAGTATATGAAAATGTAAAAAAAGCAAAAAAATGTATTTTTTTGGTGACTTTTTTGCTCTGACAGTGGTATTATTATTGAAATGAAATAATATACAAATACTATGAGAGCGAGGTAGGAAAATGAATTGTATTAAGTGTTATCAAGAAATTCCTGACGGCGCAAAGTTTTGTCCGTATTGCGGAGCGCAGCAGTCTGATACGTCAGCGACAGACCCGGTTCGAGCAGAAGAAACAGTGACGGAGCCGGTACAGGCGGCGCAGACAGAAGAAGTTCCGACAGAGCCGGTACAGGCGGCGCAGACAGAAGAAGTTCCGACAGAGCCGGTACAGGCGGCACAGACAGAAGAAGCTTTGACAGAGCCGGTACAGCCGACCCAGACAGAAGAAGCTCCGACAGAACCGATTCAGCCGGAAGCTGCTTCAACGGATCACGTATATCAGGAAGCTCCGGCACAGGAGACATATACATCCGCACAGAACAATCCTTATTACGGAACAGGTCAGACTTATTCTGATCAGACGTCAGATCAGCAGTATGGAGGAAATCAAGGTCAGACATCTTACCAGAACCAGATGCCTTATCAGAATCAGGCGCCGCAGACGCCGATCAACTGGGTACCGTACCTTGTATTATCTATTATTTGTACGTTGTGCTGTTGTCTTCCGTTCGGTATCGTAGGTATCGTATATGCGGCAAAGATCAATTCATCTATGGCGGCAGGCAATTATGAGGAAGCGAAAAATGCGGCAAAATCCGCGAAGATCTGGATCATTGCATCTGCAGTCGTAGGTCTTATTGTAGAAGTCATCTATATCATCTTTGCTTTTATCGGCGGCGTAGGCGGATACTATTATTACTAAGATGCTATAGCAGAGGAAATACATGTTAGAATTATTGCGTAAAAAGAAAAGTTTGCGGATCTTGATCGTAGCAGGAGCCGCTATAGCGGCGCTGGCGGGAGCGGTTTACTTGTATTTTCATAATCCGCACAGCTATCCGCTGCCGTGTGTTTTTTATTCTCTGACAGGGTTTTACTGTCCGGGATGCGGCGCGGGACGCGCCAGTTATTCTCTTTTGCATGGACGGTTTTTGGATGCGTTTTGCTATAATCCGGTTATGACGGTATTGCTCCCGCTATTAGCGCTTTATGTGGCGGCAAGAGCAATCGATTGGGCGATTACGGGCGGAGATCATATCGATCAGAAGATCAGTGTAAAATTTGTCGCAGGAATATTGATTTTCGTGCTTTTGTTCGGAATCGTAAGAAATATTCCGGTATATCCGTTTAATCTGCTCGTGCCGGGCGGCCTGTTTGAACTGTTTTAAATTTGCGGCTCACAGGAAGGCCGGAAAACAAGAGGCGAAAAAAGCTATTATGTAAGCCGGATAAAGCGGAAGAACGAAAGATAAATGAGAAATGATTAAAAATATATAAGCGGATACTTAAGGAATTTCCGAGAGTGTCCGCTTATATTTTTACGGCGGCGACAGGATAAAGTCCGGATCTGCCAGGAATCTTGGCGATCATTTGCAATCTCGGAATCTTCCTTTTGGCATTTCAGGGATGAGGCAGGCAAGATTTTGGTATAGAAGTCAGTCGGATATTGTGATAAAATATAAAAGATAAAAAAGTTCTGAAAATGTGTGAGGCATCTGCTTTACACAAAAGCAAGGCAGATTTTCAGGAAAACGGAGGGTACTTGTATGATTAACAAATTAGTAGAAAAGATTAAAAAGACAAAAGCGCCGATCGTAGTAGGTCTTGATCCGATGCTTAGCTATATTCCTCAGCATGTTCAGGAAAAAGCGTTTGCAGAGTATGGGGAAACTTTGGAAGGGGCTGCAGAGGCAATCTGGCAGTTTAATAAAGAAATCGTAGATAAGACATATGATCTGATACCGGCTGTGAAGCCTCAGATTGCTATGTACGAGCAGTTCGGTGTTCCGGGAATCGCCGCATTTAAGAAAACAGTAGATTACTGTAAATCAAAAGATCTTGTTGTGATCGGAGATATTAAAAGAGGAGATATCGGTTCTACGTCAGCCGCATATGCGGTAGGACATCTCGGAAAGGTAAAAGTCGGATCAAAAGAGTATGTTCCGTTTGACGAAGATTTTGCAACAGTGAATCCGTATCTTGGATCTGACGGAGTGAATCCGTTTGCGGACGTATGCAAGGAGCAGAAAAAAGGGTTATTTATTCTTGTGAAAACATCGAATCCGTCCAGCGGAGAATTCCAAGACCGCATCATTGACGGACGTCCGCTGTATGAACATGTAGGCGAAAAAGTTGCGCAGTGGGGCGCAGAGTGTATGGGAGATGAATACAGTTATATCGGCGCCGTTGTCGGAGCGACATACCCGGAGATGGGAAAAGTCCTCAGAAAGATCATGCCGAAATCATATATTCTCGTTCCGGGGTACGGCGCGCAGGGCGGCCGCGGAAAAGATCTTGTTCATTTCTTTAATGAGGACGGACTTGGAGCGATCGTGAACTCGTCGAGAGGAATTATTGCGGCATATAAGCAGGAAGCATATGCAAAGTTCGGAGCAGAGAATTTCGGAGACGCTTCCAGAGCGGCTGTAGAAGATATGATCGCGGACATCAGCGGAGCGCTTGAATCTGCAAAATAAGTATCCGGCAGGGACAAAGACGATCTGACGGAAAAAGCAGTTGATAATTTGTAATAGAGAATTTGAAATAAAGGAGCATATGACACATATGACGAAAGAAAAAGAAAATGCGGCGATCATTTCACAGGAAGAAATCGCGCATGGCATATACAGTATGTGGATCAGAACGAAAGCGGCGGAAACGGCAGAGCCGGGGCAGTTTATCTCGATGTATACAAACGACGGAAGCAAACTTCTTCCGCGCCCGATCAGTATTTGCGAGATAGACAAAGAGAAAGGCGCACTGCGCGTTGTATACCGTGTTACAGGAGAAAATACAGGAACAGAGCTTTTTTCACAGATGGGAGAAGGCGATACGATTCCTGTGATCGGACCGTTGGGAAATGGATTCCCGCTGGAGAAAGCATTAGAAAAACGGGCGTTTCTCATAGGGGGAGGGATCGGAGTGCCTCCGATTCTGGAACTGGCAAAACAGATCGGCTGTGAGAAAAAGCAAATCATTGTCGGATACCGAAATGACGAGACGTTTTTGAAAACAGAGTTTGAACAAAACGGGGAAGTATATATTTCTACAGAGGACGGAAGTGCGGGAACGAAAGGCAATGTAATGGATGCGATCCGTGAAAACGGATTGGAAGCAGATATTATCTATGCGTGTGGACCGACACCGATGCTCCGCGCGATCAAAAACTATGCGGAGGAAAACGGGATCGAATGCTATATTTCGCTGGAAGAGCGCATGGCATGCGGTATCGGAGCATGTCTTGCATGTGTATGCAAGACGAAAGAAAAAGATCATCACAGTAATGTGCATAACAAAAGAATCTGTAAAGACGGTCCGGTATTTTTGTCAACGGAGGTGGAAATCTGATGAATACAAAAGTGACGATCGCAGGAGTGGAATGGAATAACCCGGTTACAGTTGCTTCCGGCACGTTCGGATCAGGAGCAGAGTTTACTGATTTTGTCGATCTGAACCGACTCGGAGCTGTGACGACAAAGGGCGTTGCTAATGTTCCGTGGACAGGAAATCCGACGCCGAGAGTAGCGGAAACTTACGGAGGAATGATGAACGCAGTCGGCTTGCAGAACCCGGGAATCGATGTGTTTTGCGAGAGGGATATTCCGTTTTTGAGAAAATACGACACGAAGATCATTGTAAATGTATGTGGAAGATCCACAGAAGATTATTGTGAAGTCGTAGAACGTCTGGCGAATGAAGACGTCGATATGCTGGAGATTAATATTTCCTGTCCGAATGTGAAAGAAGGCGGGATTGCCTTCGGTCAGAATCCGAACGCTGCGGAAGAGATTACAAAGGCAGTAAAAAAATATGCAAAACAGCCGATCATCATGAAATTAAGTCCGAATGTTACAAGTATTTCCGAGATGGCGAAAGCGGTGGAAGCAGGCGGCGCAGACGCCGTATCTTTGATCAATACTTTAACGGGGATGAAGATTGATGTGAATAAAAAAGCGTTTGTTTTGGCAAACAAAACAGGCGGAGTGTCAGGACCGGCGATTCATCCGATTGCTGTGCGCATGGTATATGAGGCGGCAAATGTCGTCAGTGTTCCCGTAATCGGAATGGGCGGAATTGCATCTGCGGAAGATGCGATCGAAATGATTCTTGCGGGGGCAAGCGCCGTATCGGTAGGAACAGCAAACTTTTTTGATCCTGCAGTGACAATGAAGATCGTAGACGGGATTGAATCATATATGAAACAACATGGATTTGAAAGTGTTGCGGATATGGTCGGAATTGTAAAGTAGATGAAAAGCAAACATAAGAAAAGAGAATAAGAAAACGAATATAAGAAAACGAATATAAGAAAACGAATATAAGAAAACGAGCATAAGAAAACGAGTATAAGAGGACAAAAATAACGTCCGTCAGGATCAAAAATTCTGACAGACGTTATTTTTATAATAGAAGATTCATTTAAATGCCTTTTTTATACAAATAGAAAGAATAAGCGGCAGGAATTATAGCGCCTATAGTGATCACGGACAGGATGATCCATGCGGCGGCTTCGCTTCCGAGTAAGCTGTCTATAAACGACATTAAAATCATGGCAATTCCCATAACAATATAAAGTTTGCCTCCGAGCCGATGGGTTCGATTCCAGTTTTCCTCGCTGTTTAATGTCCACGGAAGTTTGATGCCTATCGTATAGTTTTGTTGAAGTTTCGGCATATAGTTTCCGAGAACGATGAAAAAGACACCGATCAGAGCGGATATGAAGATTTCAATGCTGAAATCTACTCCTAAAGCGATCAGATAAGTCGAACAGTTAGCCAAAAGAGAAATCACAGGAACGAGCCAGAAAATAAGCGCCATAGGCTTCTTGTGGATATTCTTTTTCTTCGGGTCATTCAAAGTGACAAAAAGGCACAAAACGTGGATCGCAGTCAGGATGAGCGGCATTCCGAAGACAGAAAATGTTTTGCTGGACCATCCGTTTGCGGTTCCGTCGCTTCCCCAATGTGTTGCCAGTGTATCGGGAAGTTTGTTCCAAAGAAATAGTCCGATCACAATAGGAAGTAATGTGATCAAAGTTGTAATAATGATTGTGGTTTTATATTTTTTCATGTCTCTTTTTCTCCTTTCAAGTCTGAGATCCATACCATAATCTCCTCTAATACGGTAAGGCTCAGCTCATAGAAAATAAAATTTTTCTCCCGTGTTTCCCTGATAAGATCTGCTTTTTTCAAAATCTTCAGATGATAGGAGACAGTCGCCTGCGTCATATCAAAATGACTTGCGATCTCTCCGGCAGACATTCTGCCCTTTTTCAGAAGTTCCAGAATTTCCCGTCTTACCGGATCGGATAATGCTTTAAACGTTTCGGCAAAGCTCAAAAACATTCCCCCTTACTTTAAATAGTATTTAGAAATATTTCTAAATATATTAGAGCACTGCGGAAATAAAAAGTCAATATCTATTTAGAAAAAAATCTAAATTCTCAAAATGTTTTCTGTGAAATCCCATAGCCGCTTTCTGATGTTTGTAGAAAGAAAAATGATATGAAAAGATCAAACCATGAATGAAAAGCCTTTCAAAATTTCAAAATTATTATAAAATTCCTCCAAAAAGTGTTTTCGTAAATTTAAAAAAAATGACGGAAAGCATTGACGAAATATCGAAAAAAATGTATACAATACGATACAGTGATGAAAAAAATAAAACGGAGGAGTCCTGTAATGACTGCGTATAAAGATTTAAGTAAAGAAGAGCTGTTGGAATTAAAAAGCGAATTAGAAGCGCGCTTTGAAGAAGTAAAAGAAAAGGGATTAAAGCTGGATATGTCCAGAGGAAAGCCGGCTGCAGATCAGTTGAACTTATCAATGGATATGATGAAAGTGCTTGCAGGGGATGCGAATCTCATTTGCGAAGACGGAGTAGACTGCCGAAATTACGGAAACCTTGACGGTATTGATGAGGCAAAACAGCTTCTCGCAGATATGATGGAAGTGCCGAAAGATAATGTGATCATCTTCGGAAACTCAAGTCTGAATGTAATGTATGATACGGTTTCCCGTGCCATGACTCATGGAATTATGGGCAATACACCGTGGTGTAAATTAGATAAAGTGAAATTTTTATGTCCGGTTCCGGGGTATGACAGACATTTTGCGATTACGGAATTTTTCGGAATTGAGATGGTCAATATACCGATGACTCCTACAGGTCCGGATATGGATCTTGTGGAAAAACTTGTCAGTGAAGATGAGTCGGTCAAAGGAATCTGGTGTGTGCCGAAGTATTCTAATCCGCAGGGAATCACATATTCTGATGATACGGTATATCGTTTTGCTAATCTGAAACCGGCTGCAAAAGATTTCCGTATTTTTTGGGATAATGCATATTGCGTACATCATCTGTATGAAGATAAGCAGGACTATCTTCTTGAGATTTTGATGGAATGTAAAAAAAGCGGGAAATCCTGATATGGTTTATAAGTTCTCTTCAACTTCCAAGATCAGCTTCCCGGGATCAGGCATCGCGGCTTTGGCGGCGTCGGAAGCAAACTTAAAAGACGTTCGTAATATGATGAAAGTTCAGACGATCGGACATGATAAAGTAAATCAGTTGCGTCATGTGAGATTTTTCAAAAATATTCACGGAATCGTAGAGCATATGAAGAAACATGCCGATATTCTCCGGCCGAAGTTTGAGGCGGTTCTGGACGTTCTGGAAAGAGAATTGGGAGGACTGGAAATCGGATCATGGATCGCGCCTCACGGCGGATACTTTATCTCTTTTGATGCAATGGAAGGCTGCGCAAAGGCGATCGTTGCAAAGGCGAAAGAGGCAGGTCTTGTAATGACCGGAGCAGGGGCGACATTCCCGTATGGAAAAGATCCTCATGACAGTAATATCCGTATTGCGCCGTCTTATCCGACTCCGGAAGAATTGTCCGTTGCGGCGGAAATTTTTGTACTGAGTGTGAAACTTGTAAGTATAGATAAATTGCTCGGAAATTTATAAAACAGACGATTTTAAATACAGTAAATAAAATGGGAGATTGCACAAAAAAGATATTTTTCTGTTGAGCAGACAGTTGAATATGAAAAAAGTGCGTCTCCCATTTTTGTTATTTGCGAAAAGAGAGGAAGGTGTATCGCATGACAGGCAGTCATTCTTTTAAAAGAATAAAAATATTTTTGGCAGTTGTGATTTTTGCTTTTTTGAGTATTTTATTGTGGAATGTATGTTTTAACAGGCATTCGATGACAGGTGTAGTAATCGAAAATAAGAATCAGATTAAAATAGAAGCTACAGAAAAAGATTTTGTGGATTCTCACGGGAAATATTTTGTGATAAGGTTTGAAAAAGGCAAGGAAAACAGAAACGATGACTTTCTTGTGGGGGATCAAGTTATTGTTAAATATGACGGTATAATATATGAGTCAAATCCGGCAGTGATAGATGCAAAGTCCGTTAAACGAAAAGAATAAGCTATGGAAAAAGAATATATCCTTTTTTCATAGCTTATTCAGGTGAATAGAAGCAGATATTTTTTATTAATGTGTCTCCCTATTTGCATCTATCATGCTGTGGTTTCATGATTATTTTGCAAATAATTTGGTTATGACCGTTCCGATCGCTGTTCCGACAACGGAAACGACAAAATACCAGACAGAATGAATAAGAGCGCTTTCGTTATAATAAATGAACACGGAAGGAATAAAAAGTATTGCTGTTATAAGCGGATAGAAATATTTGATCTTGTTAGTTGAGATGATTCCCATTAGAGCAGATAATACAAATGTCGCAGTGATAAGGAAGAGAACCATGCCTATTGCGTCAATCTGTTTTGCAAATAAAGGAAACAGATAAAAAATCAATAATTGAATTATAAATAATGTTATTTCTTTCATAAATTTTTTCATATGACAGCTCCTTTCTACTACGACAAAATTTGAGAGTAGGATTTTTTCATGCGTTACAGACTGTTTTTTGAAAACGGTATATCATCTTTTCTGAAAAAAGACTCTGTGCTGTTAGACAGGAGTTCCTACTTCGATCAAATTACCGTCCAAATCATAAAAACGGATTACCTTTTGTCCCCAGCTATGTGTCATGAGCCGATTGACATATTGGATTGACGGGTATAATTTTTCCAGCTTTTCGATAAATTTTTCTATATTTTTCTCTTCAAAATACAGTTCGCAAGAATTGCTTTTCGGAAAGATCTCTTTTTTCAAAAAGTCTCTCCATATCTTTTCATCTTGAAGGACAAGACCTTCCGTTAAAATGATATTTCCGTCATTGTCAAGTATCATGTCTAAACCAAATAAATCATGATAAAATTGTTTTGATTTTTCGATATCTTTTACAACAAGTAAAATGTTTTTTAATTTCATGTTTCTGCCTCATTATATTTTGCCTGATCATCTCCGGCAGTTTTCCTGTTAAAAACGATGTGGTTTCGGTTCTCAGATATTTATAGACAGTATACCATTTTTGGGGAAAACGGACAATTAAATTCTTTACCAAAGTCCCATCATATGCTGCATTCCAAGACTTACAAGCGATATGCCGACCCAGCAGCAAAAACCTGTGAAGATTGGTTTCGCGCCTGTTTTTACAAGGTGAACGATATTTGTATTCAGCCCGATCGCCGCCATAGCCATGACGATCAAAAATTTGCTCAGTTCCTTAAGAGGACCTGTGACTGCGGCAGGAAGGTGGAATATTGTTGTTACGACAGATGCAAGGATGAAAAAAAGCACAAAGAACGGGAAGGACTTCTTGAAGCTAAAAGAAGAGCCTTCTTCTTTTTTCTCCTTTTTTTCCCGATAAAAAGCTAGGGCTAATGTGATCGGGATAATAGCAAGCGTACGGGTCATTTTTACGATCGTTGCAGTTTCCAGAGTATGACTTGCGTGGATTCCGTCCCAGGCGGCGGCAGCCGCGGTTACGGATGATGTGTCGTTAATGGCAGTTCCGGCAAATAATCCGAAACCTTCATTGCTTAGTCCGAGGACAGCGCCCAACGTAGGAAAGATCAGTGCGGCCAGCACGTTGAATAAAAAGATAACAGAGATCGACTGAGCAACCTCTTCGTCCGTCGCGTCGATGACAGGCGCGGTTGCGGCGATCGCGCTTCCTCCGCATATGGACGATCCCACGCCGACTAAAATTGCATTGTTTGTCTTTAGTTTCAGAGCTTTATATAAAATAAATGCAATGATAAGCGATGTTGTGATCGTGGAAATTATGATCGGCAAAGACTGCTTTCCGCCTGCAAGTATTTGAGATAAATTCATTCCGAATCCAAGAAAAATAACAGCGGCCTGCAGTATTTTTTTGGGAGGTATAGTTAATTCCTGCGGTAAACGGTTCTTTTTCTTTTAATATCAGTGTCAAAACCATGCCGATTAGAATGGCAAAGACAGGTCCTCCTATGACGGGAAATGATTTTCCGAGAAACCATGCCGGAATGGAGATGGCGAGACATAGCAGAAGACCGGCGCCGTTCTTTTTTAAAAAGTTCATAATAAAATCTCCTTTGCAAAATGATGTGTTGTTATTCCTGTTTCCGGAAAATACAATATCATAAAAAATATATAAAATAAAATTGAAAATATAGATACATTAGAAGG
>ENA-OQET01000073-OQET01000073.1-human-gut-metagenome-genome-assembly--contig:-NODE-73-length-52422-cov-4.480562_pt1 | contig 52422 bp, 56 predicted proteins | sample MGYA00242800_ERZ504645 | MGnify/ENA primary metagenome ERZ504645 (study PRJEB26092, sample SAMD00036308) | human gut metagenome | host: Homo sapiens | study: EMG produced TPA metagenomics assembly of... | reverse complement strand
GTTGAGGTCAAATCACATTCATCCCTCCTTTATCCTACAAAATAATATTACAGTATAGTTTTAATATGTCAACGCAGAAAAGGAACAAACATTACAGTTGTTCCTTTTGCGTTTAGGGTTATATTTAATTGAGTTTCCAATTACTGCTTTCGGATTGTAAGTTCATCATATGAACAAATATTCCGTTTGACTTTTTAAGACTTGCTGCTGTGCCTTCTTCGGCAACAACGCCGTCTGACAAAACTACAATTTTGCCTGCACCTGCAACTGTTCTCATTCTGTGAGCGATAACAATTACGGTCTTATTTTTGATAAGTCTTGAAAGAGCTGTTTGAATAAGGGTTTCGTTTTCTACATCAAGCGACGCTGTAGCCTCGTCAAGAAGAATAATCGGAGCGTCTTTAAGAAATGCTCGTGCAATTGAAACACGCTGTCTTTCACCGCCTGAAAGCTGACATCCGTTTTCGCCAATGTCCGTATTGTAACCGTCAGGGAGCTTTGAAACAAATTCATCGCAGTTTGCAAGTTTTGCGGCAATGAGAACTTCCTCATCTGTAGCGCCTTTTTTGCCGAGCCTGATGTTTTCCATAATCGTATTATTGAATAGGATTACATCCTGGAAAACAATTGAATAGAGTGACAAAAGAGGTTCGGGTTCAATTTTGGAAATATCCATACCGCCGACGGTGATTTTACCATTGTTAATATCCCAGAATCTTGCGGCAAGTCTTGATACGGTGGTTTTACCGCCGCCTGACGGACCGATAAGAGCGGTAACTTCACCTTGCTTAGCTATGAATGAAACATCTCTGAGAACATTCTCTTTGTTGTTGTATGAAAATTCTACATTTTCAAATTTTATATCATAGCCTTTGTTTGTAAGCTTTGTATCGCCTGTCTGAACATCATGATCAAGAATTTCGTTCATTCTTGCAACATTTGTGCTTGTGCTGATGATTGCGGCGAGATTCTGCAAAGTAGACTGCATCGGATCATAAAGTCTTGATACAACAAGCAAGAACATAAAGAATGTAAGAACATCAAGCTGTCTGTTTATAAGCAGGATTGAGCCTACAAGCGCTGTTGTAGCAATGCCAAGTTTCAGAATTAATCCGGCAGATACTACAAATGCGGCAGTTCCAAATTCACTTTTCAAAGCACGCTTTTCTACATTGTCAATTTTTGTATCAAGACCAGCCATGTATGCCTGTTCCGCATTGTTTGCTTTTAAGTCCTGAATTGTTTCGATACATTCCTGTATGCCGTCTGCACAAGCCATTTTTGCATCCATAGACTTGTGGTTTAAACTCTTCTGAACTTTTGATGACAAACCGATTATCGTAAATGCAACAGGAAGAACCCAAAGAGAGGCAATTGCCATTCTCCAATCAAAGAAGAAAAGACTGATTGAGATAAGAACGGTTGAGATTATTGCTCCGACAAACGGTGGAATGAAGTGTGAAAATGCTGTTTCAAGATATGTACAGTCTGCCATGATTGTGCTTGTGAGGTCGGCAAGATCTTTTTTGCCGAAAAATGACAGAGGAATTTTTCTTAACTTTTCAGCAAGTGTAATCCTTCTTGTGCCTGTTTCTACATATGTTGCAAGAAAGGTTGAATTGTATTGCCAATAGGTTACTGCAAAAATTAGAGCAAGTGCTATGATACAGCCTAAAATATAGAACCATATTTTTTCGGGTTTTATACCGCTGTTTAACAAATCACTTACGAAAAAGTAAAGTAAAGCTACAGGAAACATAAATGAAATATTCTGTAATGCACAGGCGATTATACCCTGAATAAGGTCTTTTGCGCCTCTTTCGGAAAGAGCAAATTTATGCTGAAGCTTTTTAATCATCATTTACCCTCCTTTGAAACTTTCCAATTTACGGATGAAACATAATTTTTCATCATATCTGCATATATGCCGCCCATTGCAACAAGTTCGTCATTTGTACCTGATTCGGCAATCTTGCCACCTTCAAGCACATAGATTTTATGGGCATTTGCAATGGTAGAAAGTCTGTGTGCAATCATAATAACGGTTTTGTCTTTTGCAAGTTCATTAATTGCCTGCTGAACTTTTGCCTCATTATCGGGATCGGCAAAAGCGGTTGCCTCATCAAGGATGAGAATTGGTGCATTTTTGAGGATTGCTCTTGCAATGCTGATCCTCTGTTGTTCGCCGCCTGAAAGGTATGTGCCGTGAGTTCCGATTACGGTATTTATACCGTCAGGAAATTTCTTAATGATTTCATCACACTGCGCCTTGTGAATAGCTGAAAGTACCTCTTCTTTGGTTGCGTTAGGTCTTGCCATTTTGACATTATCAAGAATTGTGCCTTTTATTAATCGGCTGTTCTGAAATACAAATGAAACTGTATTCATCAGAATAGTTTTATCAATGTTTTTGACATTTACACCGCCGATAAGTACATCTCCCTCATCAGCATCGAAAAATCTGCTTATGAGGTTTGCGAGCGTTGTTTTACCGCTACCTGACTGTCCTACAAAAGCAACTGTTTCGTTTGGCTTAATTGAAAGCGATACATCGTCAATTGCTTTTTTGGCTTTATCTTCCCTATCGTAGCTGAAAGAAACCGATTTGAGAACAACGGAATTGTCTTTAGGTGTTTTTGCATCTGTGATTTCAAGCGGCTCAAGATTAAGAATTGAGTCAATTCTCTTGAGTGAGTCTGTAACAAGCATTGTGTTCTCGCTCTGGAACATTATTTTTGTCATTGTAACGGTTAATACAGGAGTTATGATAATATAGAACAAGATGCTGAGAATTAAATTGGTTGTTACTCCGCCTGAAGTAAACCACATACCTGCGATGAGAATAAATGCAAAAATTCCGTTAATAAGCATTGTAAGAATACACATTGGTTTTCTCATACTCTCGGTATAAGAAATTGCCCATGTGCTGTAGTTGTCAATAGACTTTTTGAAACGGTGAAATGAAAAAACAGACTGACCGAATGTCTTTACGACAGGAATACCTCTTACATACTCAACAGCTTCATTTGACATATCTTCAAGAGCATTCTGATATTCTTCCATTTTAGTTTTAAGTGTAGGTCCTGTCATCTGTGTGAACATAATAACAAAACTCAGCAAAATAGGAATTAAGCAGAAAAGACCGAATCTCCAATCAAAGAAAAACAGCATAAACAGAAGTCCGATAGGTGTTATGTATGCGGTTACCATATCGGGCAGCTGGTGAGCAAGGTATGTTTCAGTTGATTCTGAACATTCGTTGACCGTTTTTCGTACTTTACCGCTTCCGAGAGCTTCAAGGGTTCCGGGCGGTAACTTAATGATGTGGTGCATCATATCTTTTCGCAGATTTGTCTGAACCCGAAAAGCTGCTTTGTGCGAACATAAAAGTCCTGCAACATAGATTAAAAATGCGGCAGCGGCAAATATTACTGCCATCCATCCGTTGTGTACAAGACTTGTTGCCTTTGAAAAGTCAGGCATTACTTCAAGTACTTCTTTGATAATCTTCCAAAGATAATAGAAAGGAACAAGTGCAAACACAGCACTGATTCCCGAGAGAATCCAGGAAGCATAAGTAAAGTATTTGTGATTTCCTGCGTAGGACATAAGTCTTGATAAATTCGATTGCTTTTTCAAGAATAGATCTCCTCCAAGTGGATAATTTGTATATCTGATACGAAAACGCTGCAGTCGTTTTCGATTATCATTCAAATTCAGGTTAGTTATCGCTAACTGCTATTCAAAAATAATAGGGCTTAACCCTGCCCCATTATTTTCATCCAACCTGCCGTATAGAATTCACGCATTTCTTTGAGATAAAGTTTTGCGTCTTCAATCGGCATTTCGTGGATTATAAGTTCAAAATAGGTATTAAACATACCCGTAATAATCATATGCTCAAGTTTAGTATCAATTTTTGGCGACGGTTTTCCGAGTTTTTTTAGAACATTCAGATATTTATGGGTTGCCTCTACCTCAATTTCTACCATTTCATCTATCATATGGGAGAATTTTGTACCATCCGATTTTAAAAGAATCAGTTTGAAAATTTCAAGATTATCATAGCAATACAGAAACATATCATACATACAGTCGCCTGAGAAGCTTGCCAGATTATTTGGCTGAGATTCGGCAGGCAGATTGGCAAATTCTTCCTGAGCGGCTTTGTACATCTGCATAACCTTTGTGTAGTGTTCTCCGACAATAGCTTCAAAAAGCCCTTCTTTGTCGCCAAATCTGGTATAGATTGAACCTGTTGTTGTGTGTGCTTCGGCGGCAATTGTTCGCAGAGAGGCATTAGCATAGCCTTTGTTAAGAAATTCTTTTGTGGCACAGGCTATTATGTTTTCGTAAACGCCCTCAATTTGCTTTGCCAAATGAAACACTCCTTAGTTTATCTTAACATTTTGAACATTCCCGAACCATCCCAGTCGCACGGTCTTTGTTCAAATCCAAATTTTTCATAAAAAGCAACTGCTTCTTTAGAACTGATAAGTTCAAGGCTTACTGACCAATTTTCAGGCATAGAATTGCGTATGTAATCTTCAAGAAATTGCATTAACGCTTTTCCTACACCCTTACTCTGATATTCGGGAATAACGGCATAGTCTTTTATATAGAATGACATACCGTCGTCGCCGATAATTCTCACCATTCCGACAGGTTTGTCACCGTCATATGCAACAAATTTTGCATATGAATTATTTAAGGCGGTTTCGATTTGCTCAATGCAAGGCGACTCCCAACCTACCGACCTGTACAAACTTTCAAAAAATTTTGGCTTAAGAGTTTCGAATGAAATTGTGTAAGTTGCCTTACTTTTAGTCACAGTAGTAACCTCTAATTCATAACATTGTTATGTAACGCTGTTATGATTATATAATTAAAATACTCGCTTGTCAACATTTATCAGCAAAAAATAAAAGCACCGCAGAAAAAATCTACGGTGCAATTTAAAGATTCGGTTAAAAATCAGTTTTCTCTTCCGAGAAGGTAATCAACAGACACTTCAAGAATATCGGCAAGTGCAACAAGCTCAACATCTGTTACGAAACGAATCTGACCTTCAAGCTTTGAAAGTCCGGATGCATTCATATCGACGCCGTTAACCTGTAATTGGGCAAGAAGCTCCTTTTGCTTCATACCCTTCTGCTTTCTTACAGCCTCAACCCTGCTTCCTACGAGGTTTCTGTCTCCAAGTTCCTGTTTTCTTAATCTCATTTTTACTCTCTCCCAAATCGTTTTAATTCTTTTTAAAATTCTTTAAAAACATTGTGATGTTATTATAATACTAAAAAGGAAAAAAAACAAGGGGTTTTTGTAAATAAATTTAAAAAATTGAAATTTTTTCGTAAATTTGGTTACAAATTGAAATATAGTAGTTGTATTGCACTTATAATAAAGGAAAGCGTCAATAATATTATACAGTTAGCACAACACATAATTCCGACTGAGAAAGAATAATTTTCCTTAATTTCCTGAATAGAATTAATATTTATAAAATGGTTCTATATCAGAAATAACAATTACAAAATATTACAAACAAGAAATCTAAGTTTCAAAAAGAAAAACGCCCTTAATAAAAAGAGCTTTTTAATCTTATTTTTAATTTGTTTATGCTTTAAAAGTACCGTTTTCAATGTCTGTAATCATTGACACACGGTTTTCGTGTCTGCCGCCTTCATAAGGTGTGTTAAGGAAGATGTCAGCAAATTTAACAGCATCTTCTTCGCTTGTAACTCTGCCGCCCATGCAAAGAATATTTGCGTTATTGTGTCTGCGAGTCATTTCAGCACAAAATTCGTTTGAAACAACTGCAGCTCTGATACCCTTTACCTTGTTTGCGGCAATTGAGATACCGATGCCTGTACCGCAACAGAGAATGCCTGTTGAGCATTCGCCCGAGGTGATTGCAGTTGCTACCTTGTAGGCATAAACGGGATAATCAACGCTTTCTTCACTGAAAGTGCCGTACTCTTTGTATTCAAGTCCTTTTTCATCCAGATATTTTTTGATTGCGCAGATAAGGTTATATCCGCCGTGGTCGCATCCGAGTGCTATCATTTTGTTCTACCTCCAAGTTTTTTATTAAGCTCACGCTGTGCCTGAGGCAAGCGGAGATATACCGGCATAAGCTCTTGTGCCGAAACGGTTTGTCCGTTATTTATCATTTCAAACGCAACAAGTGCAGTTGAAGACGCTCTCTGATATTTTAGATTTACGGGAGCAGACTCTGCATTTTTAATTTCATTACCGATGTATTTACAGGTAATATCGGTACCGTCACCTGCTATGATGATTCTTCCGTCAACAGACAGCAGTTCGTTTTTTAAGTCATCAAGCGATAATGCTCTGTCATCACAAAGTCGGGTAACAACTCCGTTTTTAATTTCAAACAGTGCATTGTATACCTGTGAACAGCGTGCGTCCATTACGGCACATACAATACAGTCGGTTGAAAGGAAATTATAAGCCATACTCTCAAGTGTTGAAACCGAAACACACGGTATATTATTTGCAAAAGCAAGACCTTTTACTGCCGCAACACCGATTCTTACTCCCGTGAATGAACCCGGACCTGCGTTGACAGCAATTGCGTCAATATCGGATATTTCCGTTTTTGTATTGTTCAAAAGCTGTTCAACCATAGGGATGAGCGTCTGGCTGTGGGTAAGACTTGTGTTTATGAAAGTTTCACCGATCAGCTTGCCCTCTTCTGAAAGTGCAACAGATGCAGCTGTTGCAGATGTGTCAACAGACAGAATTTTCAAATTTCAACACCTTCAATTTCAAAGATTCTTTCGTCATCGCTCTCCCCTTTTTCAATCGTTATTCTGATTGCATTTTCGGGAAGTGCGCCTTCTATATTTTCACTCCACTCAATTACGAGAATGCCGTTGTCAATGTAGTCAAAAAATCCCGTTGAGTACAAATCATCCCATGAATTAACCCTGTACATATCAAAATGATAGATATTGTACTTTCCGCTGTATTCGTTTACAAGGGCGAAAGTAGGGCTTGACACACCGTCATCAACACCGAGGGCTCTTGCCAGTCCTCTTGTAAAGGCGGTTTTGCCCATACCGAGTCCGCCGAAAAGGGCTATTACCTCTGTGCCGTGGAGCTTTTTTGCAATTTTTTTCGCCGATTTGCTCGGTTTCATCGGCGCTGTGAGAAATCAATTTAACCATATCAGAAAAGTCCGCTGATTTTGCCGTTTTCATCAATATTAATTTTTTCTGCGGCAGGAACTTTCGGGAGTCCCGGCATTGTCATAATATTGCCTGTATAAATTACTGCAAAACCTGCACCGTTTGAAATTGTTACATCTCTTACTGTGATTTCAAAATCCTTTGGAGCACCGAGCTTTGTAGGATCATCTGAAAGCGAATACTGTGTTTTTGCCACACATATGGGAAGTTTGTCTCCGCCGAGTGCCGCAATTTCCTTGATTGCTTTTTCTGCGGCTGTTGTGTAGTTTACCTTTGATGCACCGTAGATTTCCTTTGCAATCTTTTCAACTTTTTCCTTGAGTGTGAGGTCGAGTGAATAGAGCGGTTTAAATGCAGACGGCTTTTCACAAGCCTCTACTACCTTATTTGCAAGCTCTACGCCGCCTTCTCCGCCTTTTCCGAATACATTTGAAAGGGCAAAGTCTGCACCCTTTGAAATACAATATTCTTCAATGTATTTTAGTTCTTCATCTGTATCTGTACCGAACTGATTAATCGCTACAACTACGGGAACATTGTACTTTCTCATATTGTCAATGTGAACACCGAGGTTTACAATGCCTTTTTTGAGTGCCTCAATGTTTTCATTTGAAACATCTGACTTTGGAACGCCGCCGTTGTATTTTAATGCACGGCATGTTGCCACGATTACAATTGCCGACGGAGCAATGCCGGCATATCTGCACTTGATGTCAAGAAACTTCTCAGCACCGAGATCCGAGCCGAAACCAGCTTCTGTAATGCAGTAATCGGCAAGCTTTAATGCAAGCTTTGTTGCTCTTATGCTGTTACAGCCGTGAGCGATATTTGCAAAAGGTCCGCCGTGCATAATTGCAGGAGTACCCTCAAGCGTCTGAACAAGGTTAGGTTTGATTGCATCCTTGAGAAGTGCAGTCATTGCTCCCTCTGCTTTCAAATCTTTGGCAAAAACGGGTTCACCGCTGTATGTGTATGCAACAAGAATGTTGCCGAGCCTTTCTTTAAGGTCGGAGATATCATTTGCAAGACAGAGAATTGCCATAACTTCCGATGCAACTGTAATGATGAAGTGATCTTCCCTCGGAACACCGTTTACCCTACCGCCAAGACCAATTGTGATATTTCTTAATGCACGGTCATTCATATCAAGACAACGCTTGAAGAGAATTCTTCTCGGATCAATGCCGAGTGTGTTGCCCTGCTGAATATGGTTGTCAAGCATTGCACAACAAAGGTTGTTGGCTGCTGTAATTGCGTGCATATCACCTGTGAAATGAAGGTTGATGTCCTCCATCGGAAGAACCTGTGCATAACCGCCGCCTGCGGCACCGCCCTTAATTCCGAATACAGGACCGAGCGATGGTTCACGGAGTGCGATGATTGCCTTTTTACCGATTTTAGCCATTGCCTGACCAAGACCTGCAGAAGTGGTGGTTTTGCCCTCGCCTGCCGGTGTTGGGTTGATTGCTGTTACGAGGATGAGCTTTCCGTCAGGATTGTCCTTTACACGGTCTGCAAGTTCATCAGAAAGTTTTGCTTTGTACTTTCCGTAAAACTCAAGCTCATCAGCAGAAATTCCAAGCTGATTTGCAATTTCTGCAATAGGCTTTAATTCTGCACTCTGAGCAATTTCGATATCAGATAACATAATATACCTCCGAATCAAATTCATGTTTTTATTATTATAACAAAATGCGAAACTTGTATTATTCTGTATTGAAATTATACTTGATATTGAGAGCGTAATTTAATATAATTATAGGGTAAAATTAATTTCAAAGGTTGTTTTGGGTGAAAAAAGTTATTACAAATATTTATGAATATTTCAGACAGTGTGACGCAGTGTTGTGGCTGTTGACCTTGACCGCTGTTGCTTACAGTTTTCTTTTGATTGCGAGTATGCAACGGTCGGGCGAATACAGTTATCTAAGAACTCAGATTATCGCTGTGTCTGTCGGTCTTGCGGCATCGGTCTTTATATCAATTGCCGATTACAGATTTCTTATACGAAAATGGTACATTGCCGCAATAGTGGGAATTGTTCTTGCCGGACTTGTGTTTGTGTTCGGAGTTCAGGTTAGCGGAACAGATGATACGGCATGGATTAATCTTCCGGGCGGATTTTCAATTCAGCCGTCGGAGTTTATAAAAATCTGTTTTATCATAACTTTTTCAAAGCATTTGTCGTGGCTGAGAGAAAAGAAAATGATTGAAAAGTTTTCGGGAGTACTTTTCCTTGCACTTCATGCAATGATACCAATGGCAATTATTCATATTCAGGGTGATGACGGTACAGTTCTTATATTTGCGCTTATGTTTTTGGTTATGACATTTGCGGCTGGTGTTCAACTGAGATATTTTGTCATTTTCGGAGGATTGCTTGTGTGTGCAATTCCGATTATATGGAATGTGTTTATGAATGAAGAACATCGCAACAGGGTTCTTGCTTTGTTTGACCTTGACGGGAATGCACTGACAAATTACGGTTGGCAACAGTATCAGGGTAAGGTTTCAATTGCAAGCGGTGAAGCTTTCGGAAGCGGACTTTTTAACGGACAGCGTGTTGAACATTCAATCGTCCCCGAACAGGAAAACGATTTTATTTTTACCGTTGCAGGAGAGGAACTCGGATTTGTCGGATGCATGGCGCTTTTGCTGATTTTGTTTTTTATTATATTAAAAGTGATTTTGAATGCAAAAAATTCAAGTGAATTTGAAGGCAAGTATATCTGCTACGGTGTGTTTTCAATGATAGCGTCGCAAACAATTGTAAATATAGGAATGGTGCTTGGATTTCTTCCCGTAGTCGGAATAACCCTTCCCCTGTTCAGTTCGGGAGGTACTTCGGCTTTGAGTACGCTCATTAGTCTTGGTCTTGTACAGAGTGTGAGATATCACAATACTGACGATATGAACAAAGCTTTTGTAAGGCGAGGCAGTTCAAATCGAATCAGAATGTAATTTAATACAAATAAACTAAACCGCAGACATCAAAATGTCTGCGGTTTTTATGGGTTATTTTTCGCTGATTGTGATATTTGCCTTGTAGCTTCCACTTACCCAACAGGTGTCAGTACCACTGAGTTTGAAAGTAACAGGCATCTGAACCGAGCCTACTGTTCCGCTCTGATCTGAGGTGTCAATTACGCCTTCAATATCTGAGCTTTTAAGGCTTTTAAGTTCCTCTTCACTGCCGATTACGGTAACATTCATACTTGTCTGTGTTACATCGGCTTTGTATTTTGAAGAAAGACCGCTTACTTTAAATGAATCAACGGTAAAGGTTTTCTTGGATAGACCGCTGAGGTCAAGTACAAGCTTTGCTGAGGTTGAGTTACTGATATTTTTGCAGTCACTCGGGATGTTTATTCCCTGCGTATCGTACTCATAACGCTTGTTTGAAAGTGTTGCAAAATCGATTGACTCAAGCTTTACGCTGTCAGTCTTGTCAAGCACTTCTTTTGGACCTGCAAGCAGAATCTTTGAAGGCTCAACCGTAAGCATATCATCGTTTAAATCAAGACCTTTGGGTTTGTTAATAAACTCAGGAATTACATTTACCGTCTTTTCGGGGAGAACGGAAATTGTAGCCTCAACATCCGTAAACTCCATTGTAAGAAGCTCGGTGGAGATTTTATTTCCTGTTTTATCATAAAGCACAATATTTGCGGTCGTTGAGGTCGGCTCATTTAGTATACTGTCAAGTTCGGCTGATGCCGAAACCTTTGCAATTTTGGCAATCTCTGTTTGAGGACCTGAGATTGTGATATTCTTTGATGCAAGAGAAGTTGACGCATAGTATCCGTCGGCAACCTTGTAAACAACATTTTCCTGAATCGGGAAACTTGTTTCACGCTGATAATCAACAATTACATTGACATTTGAAGGCGTAACGGTTGAGATAATCTGAAAATTGGCACTCGGGTTGGCTTTTACGGCTGAAAGCGAAAGCTGATAAGTTCCTGCCGAGTCAATTCCGTTTGTAGCACCCGTGACAGTAATATCCTTCGTTCCGATAGAACCGAGAACGGCTCTGCTGCCTGTTACGGTTACCGTGGCAGTCTGCTCCGCATCACGGAATACCTGCAAACCGTTGTTATCAAGCTGGTCAGGCAATTCAATCTGAATGGGAATATTGCTTATTGTTACGGTTGTATCATTTGTTGTACCCATACTCATGTAAACCCATGTTATTGTTGAGATTACAAGGGCGAGTATAATCAGAAATTTGTTATTTTGAAACAGTTTGTTGAGAGAGCGTTTTTTCTTTTTCATTTTTCAGCCTTCTCTCTTTTTGAACTTTTCGGGTTCTTCTGAAAAAACTTTTTGGGCGGTTCATCATCGTCATAGCCACGATCATAGATGAGAAACTGTTCAAGCTTTTTGATTAGTTCTTCTCTTGTAAACTCACGGAGCAAAATACCGTTTACCGCAAGAGAAATTACACCTGTTTCTTCACTTACTATAAGAACAACAGCGTCGCTTTGTTCACTGATACCGAGTCCTGCTCTGTGTCGTGTACCGAGATTGATATCTACATTAGGATTTGATGTGAGCGGTAAAATACATCCTGCTGCAAAAAGTTTTCCGTCACGGATAATGCTTGCACCGTCATGCAATGGTGCTTTGTTAAAAAATATATTGCCGAACAGAGCTACTGATGTTTCGGCATCAATAATTGTGCCTGTAGCGGCTATATCGGAAAGCATGGTTTCTCGTTCAAACACAAGCAAAGCACCTGTTTTTGAACGAGAGAAAAGAACTGCTGTGTCAGCCGCATCTACGATTGACTTTTCTACAGCCTTTTTCCATTCATCACCTTTGTGGTGCTTAGTAAATATTTTTATATATTTTTTATAGGTGTTGTTGCGTCCCATCTGTTCAAGAGCCTTTCTGATTTCCGGCTGAAAGATGATAGCAATAACAACAACTGCTGCCTCGAAAAATGTTCGCAACAGGGATGAAAGCATAACAAGACCAAACAGAGACGAAAGAAAATACACAATCAGGAGCATAATTACACCTTTGAGAAGCTGAACTGCTCTTGTTTCCTGAATAAGCTTGAACAGTCCGAAAATCAACAGTGCAATTGCAAGAATATCGACAATATCTCTTAGCTGTATAGTCTTGATAATGGAAAGAATGCTGTTAAATATTTCCAATCTGCTTTCCCCTTCCTTTATTTTTAAATTCCTTGTTATTATTCTAACATACTTTTGTTATTAATTGCAACCTTTTTAAATTGTTTTTTTCTGTTTGTTGTTCTTAGAAATACGACTTACGGCATTTGCAAAATATACAACATCATTTTTTGTTGTAAATGCCGATACAACAGCTCTTACGGTTCCAGTATCCTGAGTGCCGAAGCTTTTGTGTGCAAGGGGCGCACAATGGAGCCCTGCTCTTACGGCAATATTGTAGCTGTCATTAAGAATTTTTGCAACCGTTTCGCTTTCGGTATTTTTAATATTAAAGGAAATTACAGGAACGCTGTAACTTTTCTCGGGCATTTTTGTGTATAATATTACATTTTCCGCTTTTTCAAGCCTTTTGTATAGCATTTGTGCAAGACTTAACTCGGAATTATATATTCTGTCTGTTTTTTTGTTCAGGACAAACTTTATTCCTGCATTAAGCCCTGCTATTCCCGGAAGATTCGGCGTTCCGCTTTCGTACTTATCAGGGAGAATTTCAGGCTGATTGAGGTTTGCGGAATCACTTCCCGTTCCTCCCTGAATAAGACTGTCCGGAGTTGTTTCGCTGTTTATAATAAGCAAGCCTGTTCCCATCGGTCCGTAAAGTCCTTTGTGACCTGCGGTGCAGAGAAAATCAATGGAACTGTCAGAAAGGTTTATATCTGCTGTTCCTGCACTTTGTGCGGCATCTACACAAAAAAGGATGCCGTTTAATCTGCAAAGAGCGCCTATTCTTTCTATCGGAAGTTTGATGCCGAATACATTTGAAGCATGGGTACAGATTACAAGTTTTGTGTTAGATTTGAATTGTTTCCTGAAATTCTCGATTGTTTGTTCATCATCATAAGGGACACATTCGGCAACAGAGTATTCAATCTTATTTTTCTTGAGTGTTTCAAGCGGTCTGACGACAGCATTGTGCTCAAGTGATGAGATTACGGCATGGTCGCCCTGTTTTAATATGCCTTTAATAACTGTGTTCAAAGCCGTTGTGCAGTTAAGCGTGAATATTATATTTTCGGGATTTTCCGAGCCAAAAAGTTTTGCGGCATTATCTCGGCAGGAATACATTATTTCGGATGATTTTACCGACATTTTGTGACCGCTTCTTCCCGGATTTGCTCCGTAGTCGTACATAGCTTCGTTAATCGCTTTTCTTACGGATAAGGGTTTCGGAAAGGTGGTTGCACCGTTGTCGAAATATATCATAAGGTATCAACAGCGGCTGTTCCTTTGACAGCAATACCGTTACTCCTGATAATTTCCAATGCCCTTTCAAAATTTCCCGGGACATAAAGGCTGTATCCGCATGATTTTCGATTGAGGTGTATAGGAGTTCTTACAAGCCCTGATTTAATATTGTTTTTTAAAAGTAGGTTACGGCTCTTCATGGCAAGAGTTACCGAGCCGAATATTATTAAATTATTTTCCATAACTTCCACCCTTTGTTAAATCTTTGTGACATCTCAAAACAATATATCACACTACATATTATGAAAGTAGGCAAAGTTTGGACATAAAAGAAAGCACGGCTTTTATGCCGTGCTTAAAGGTGTTGTTTTTCAGTTCATTTTTTCAGAAAGAAGGGTGCCCATGTTGTACATACCCGGTTTCTGATCTTTAAGAAATACTGCCGCATTAACAGCACCGACAGCGAAAACTTCTTTTGACTGAGCCTGATGAGAGATTGTTACAACCTCATCGTGACCTGCAAAGATAACTTCGTGTTCGCCTACAATAGTGCCGCCTCTTACGGAATGAATACCGATTTCGTTCTTTGAACGCTTTCTGCGGTAGCTGTGTCTGTCATAGACATACTGAGGATCTTCGTCAAGCTGTTCCGAAATTCCGTCTGCAATCATAAGAGCTGTTCCGCTCGGAGCGTCGAGCTTGAGATTATGATGCTTTTCAACGATTTCAATATCGAACTGGTTTCCGAGGATTTTTGCAGCCTCTTTTGAAAGCTCAATAAGAAGATTGATGCCGAGTGACATATTACCTGAATAGAAAACAGGAATTGTCTTTGCCGCATCTTCGATTTTTGCAATCTGATCTTTAGAAAAGCCTGTTGTGCAGATAACACAAGGTACTTTGTTATCAACTGCATACGAAAGCATACCGTCAAGAGCTGCAGGATTTGAAAAATCAATGATTACATCAGGTGTTTCGGTTGCCTCGTCAAAAGTCTTGAAAACATTAAAATCATAATTACTTTCACCGAATGCGTCAACACCGAACAAAACATTGCAATCCTCACGGCTCTGAACAGCCTGTGCCACAAAGCAACCCATTTTACCGTTACAACCGACTATTGCTGTATTTACCATTTTTTATTCCCCTTTAAACTTCTTGAATTTTAAACGAATAAAAGGTTGATTATTTAACCTTCTTGCTTAAAAGGTCATACTTCTCCATGCAATCCTTGAGGTCATGGTAACCCTGAACGCTCATGGGAACGAGCGGAAGTCTGCATTCGCCTGCTTCATAGCCGAAGAGATTCATGGCAGTCTTTACGGGGATCGGGTTAACATCGCTGAAGAGCATATGCATAAGCTCAAGATAGTGGAAGTTAAGCTTCTGTGCCTCTGCAAAGTCATTGTCAAGACAAAGCTGACAGATGTCATGCATTTCTTTTGGGCAGATGTTTGCGAATACAGAGATAACACCGAGAGCACCGAGTGACATGAAAGGAACAGTCTGGTCATCGTTACCTGAGTAGATGTCAAGATTGTCACCGCAAAGTGAACGAATGAGAGCAACCTGAGAGATGTCGCCGCTTGCCTCTTTTGCGGCAACGATGTTAGGATGCTTGCAAAGCTCCTGATAAGTCTTTGGCTTGATGTTACAGCCGGTTCTTGACGGAACATTGTAAAGAATAATCGGAATATCAACCGAATCTGCAACAACATTGAAGTGTCTTACAAGACCCTGCTGAGATGTTTTATTGTAGTAAGGAGTTACGCAGAGAAGTGCGTCAACGCCTGTGCTTGCGGCAGACTTTGAGAGCATAACGGCTGTTGAGGTATCGTTACTGCCTGTACCTGCAATAACAGGAATTCTGCCGTTTGTCTTTTCTGCAACGAAAGAAATTGTTTCGCAATGCTCTTTTTCCGAAAGAGTTGCCGCCTCACCTGTTGTACCGCATACAATAATTGCGTCGGTACCGTTTTGAACATGAAATTCTACGAGATCGCCGAGAACATCGTAGTTTACGCTTCCGTCAGACTTCATAGGAGTGATAAGTGCAACACCTGAGCCTGTAAAAATGTGGTTAGACATAATTTACCTCCGTAAGTAATCAGTCCATGTAGCCCTCAGCACAAAGGAGCTCTGCAAGAAGAACTGCACCGCCTGCTGCGCCTCTTAATGTGTTGTGTGACATACAAACGAACTTGTAATCATATTGAGTATCGGGTCTTAATCTGCCAACCGATACTGCCATACCGTTTTCAAGATTTCTTTCAGATTTAATCTGCGGACGGTCGGGTTCTGTGAAGTAGTGGAGAAAATGCTTTGGCGCACTCGGAAGATTGAGCTCCTGAGCTCTGCCGCTGTAGTTTGACCAAATGTCAATAATTTCTTCGACAGTAGGTTTCTTTACGCCGTCCTTAAATGACATAAATACAGCTGCTGTGTGACCGTCTGATACGGGAACACGGATGCACTGTGATGTGATTGAAATATCGTCGGTTTTAACAATCTTGTCGCCTTCAATCTTACCCCAGATTTTAAGCGGCTCCTGCTCTGACTTCTCTTCCTCACCGCCGATGTAAGGAATAACATTATCTACCATTTCAGGCCATGTCTTGAATGTTTTGCCTGCGCCTGAAATTGCCTGATATGTGCAAGCGAGAACCTTGTCAACGCCGAGTGCCTTTAAAGGATGAATTGCAGGAACATAGCTCTGAAGTGAGCAATTGGACTTGACTGCAACAAAGCCTCTTTTTGTGCCGAGACGCTTTCTCTGAGCGTCAATAATCTTAATGTGATCGGCGTTAATTTCAGGAATAACCATAGGAACATCATCTGTAAAACGATGAGCACTGTTGTTTGATACGATAGGACACTCTGCCTTTGCATATCTGTCTTCGAGATCACGGATTTCATCCTTCTTCATATTAACTGCGCAGAAACAGAAATCAACCTGTGATGCAACCTCTTCAACATTTTCAGCGTCAACGATAACCATATCCTTGTACTTCTCAGGAAGAGGAGCAGTCATATGCCATCTGCCTTCAACTGTTTCACCGTATGTTTTGCCTGCACTTCTCTTACTTGCGGCAAGAACAGTAACCTCAAACCACGGGTGATTCTCAAGAAGAAGTGTAAAACGCTGACCTACCATACCGGTAGCGCCGATAATACCGACTTTATACTTTTTCATAATAATTCCTCCGAATTAAACAAATTTTAAAAAAGCGGTTGCCTTATTCAAACAAATATTATATTATATGAAGAGATGTCTGAAAACACGACTGTTTGTCGATTATGCAAACTGCTCATAATAAGATAATATATCATTTTAAAAGGGTAATGTCAATTATTTTGAGAATTTTACAGGACAAATACTTGTGTTTTACGAAGATTTTTGACAGAACAGCTTTTAAAAAGCAATTTTAGTTCTTGAAAGGAAATAAAATGAAAACTAGTGATTTTTATTACGATTTGCCTAAAGAGCTTATCGCACAGACTCCGCTTGAACCGAGAGACAGTTCAAGACTGCTTGTGCTTGACAGAGAAAAACAAACTCTGGAGCATAAACATTTTTATGACATTATTGATTATCTTAACGAGGGTGACCTTCTTGTTGCCAACGATTCAAGAGTTTTGCCTGCAAGAATTTACGGTATCAAAGACGAAACAGGTGCAAAAGTTGAATTTCTGCTTTTGAAGCAGGTTGCGAACAACCGTTGGGAAACACTTTGCAAGCCGGGTAAAAAAGCAAAAGTCGGCACAAAATTTTCATTCGGCAACGGCATTTTGCGTGCAACAGTTGTTGATGTTAAGGATGACGGCAACAGAATAGTTGATTTTGACTGTGAAGAGAATTTTTTTGCTACTCTTGACAAAATCGGTCAGATGCCTCTTCCTCCTTATATTACAGCCGAGCTTAAGGATAAGGAACGCTATCAGACGGTTTACAGCCATGAACTCGGTTCAGCGGCAGCTCCGACGGCAGGGCTTCACTTTACAACCGAGCTTATGGACAGAATCAAGGCTAAAGGTGTAAAGATTGCGTATGTTACACTTCATGTGGGACTCGGTACATTCAGACCGGTTAAGGTTGACGATGTTACAAAGCATAAAATGCACAGCGAACATTATGAAGTCCCCGAAGAAACCGCAAAGCTAATAAATGAAACTAAGAAAAACGGCGGACGGGTTATTGCAGTCGGCACAACATCCTGCAGAACGCTTGAAAGTGTTGCGGCAATGTACGGAGAAATCAAGCCCTGTGAGGGATTTACGGATATTTTTATTTATCCCGGATTTGAATTTAAGGTGCTTGACGGACTTATTACTAACTTTCATCTTCCCGAAAGTACACTCATTATGCTTGTATCCGCTTTTGCGGGATATGATTTTATTATGAATGCATACAAAGAAGCTGTAAAGGAAAAGTACAGATTCTTCTCTTTCGGCGACGCTATGTTCATATCATAGGAGGATTTTAAGGATTTATGTTTAAGGTAATTAAAAAGGAAGGCAGCGCAAGACGGGGCGAATTCGTTACGGTTCACGGTACGGTTCAGACTCCCGCCTTTATGAATGTTGCAACATGCGGTGCAATCAAGGGTGCTGTTTCTGCGCTTGATTTAAAGAATATAAAATGTCAGGTTCAGCTTTGCAACACCTATCATCTGCATCTTCGTCCGGGTGATGAAAAGGTTAAGCAAATGGGCGGACTTCACAAATTTACAAGGTGGAACGGTCCTATCCTTACCGACAGCGGCGGATTTCAGGTGTTCTCTCTTGCAAAGTTGAGAAATATTAAAGAAGAAGGCGTTTACTTCAATTCTCACATTGACGGCCGCAAAATTTTTATGGGACCCGAGGAGAGTATGAGAATCCAGTCAAATCTTGCATCTACAATTGCGATGGCATTTGACGAATGCGTTGAAAACCCTTCTCCATATGAATATACAAAAAACAGCGTTGAAAGAACCACAAGATGGCTTAAAAGATGCGTTACAGAGATGAAAAGGCTCAACAGTCTTGATGATACCATAAATAAAAACCAGATGCTGTTCGGCATAAATCAGGGCGGTATCTATGACGATTTGCGCGTCAATCATATGAAAGAAATTGCAGAGCTTAATCTTGACGGCTATGCAATCGGAGGTCTTGCCGTGGGTGAGCCTGCAGAAACGATGTACCATATCATTGAAGAGGTTGAGCCGTTTGCTCCGAAAGATAAAATCAGATATCTTATGGGAGTCGGAACTCCCGTGAATATTCTTGAAAGCGTTGCAAGAGGCGTTGATCTTTTTGACTGTGTTATGCCGAGCAGAAACGCAAGGCACGGTCAGCTCTTCACTTGGGACGGAGTGCGTAACATCAATAATGCAAAATATGAAACAGATGAATCTCCGATTGACGAGCATTGTGACTGCCCTGTTTGCCGAAACTTTTCAAGGGCATACATAAGACATCTTCTCAAGAGCGGTGAGATGCTCGGAATGCGACTTGCTGTTTTGCACAACCTCTATTTTTACAATAATCTTATGGAAGTTATCAGAACTCAGCTTGATAACGGCACATATATGGAATTTTACGAGAAATATCGCAACATTTTAGGCGTGCGTATCTAATATTTTTTCAAAACAGAAAAAATACTTGCAAGATGTGATTAAAACTGATATAATCAATACATTGTATGAAAGGAATGACGAAAATGACAAACTTTTTACCTGTAGTTGCAGAAGCAAGTGCAAGCGGCGGAAATCAGTCATCAAGTATGATTTTTATGATTCTCTTCTATGTTGCTATTTTTGCAGCTCTCTATTTCTTCCTCATCAGACCTAACTCAAAGAAGAAAAAAGAAGAAGCTCAGCTTCGTAACTCTCTTGAGATCGGTGATGAAATTACAACAATCGGCGGAATTATGGGCAGAGTAGTTGCCATTAAGGACGACGAGGACGCTATCATCATTGAAACAGGCTCCGACAGAGTTAAGATGAAGTTTAAAAAGTGGTGTATTTCTACTGTTGACACAGTTAAGGAACAGCCACAGCAGGCAGGTCAGCCTGAAAAGAAAGGCTTCTTCGGTTTTGGCAAGAAGAAAGATTCTGACGAAACTAAAGCTACAAAAGAATAACTTTTTGAATGAATGTTCTTTCCCCTGAATATATTTGTAACAGAATATATTCGGGGGTTGTTTTATGTCTGATAAAAAACTACTTGCAAAGGCTGTTTTGTTTTCATCAGTATGCGGAATACTCATACTGGTAATTTTGATGTGTTTGCTTGCAGCCGTGATGATGTCATCGGGAGTAATTTCTGCCGATATACTTGATTACTGCACGGTCGGCATGGTCGGTGTTGCAACGCTGATGTCGGGAATAATATCATCAAGAATTACAGGAAGTGCAGGACTTGCGGTAGGTTCGCTGACAGGATTTTTTATTTTTCTTGTCATAACCTCTATTGCATTGATTTTTAACGGTGAGCCTATAACGATATTAACCCTGCTAAAACTGATGTCATCCGTTTTCGGTGGAGGAATAGGCGGAATTATCGGAGTCAACAAAAAGGAAAAGATAAAAATCAGATAAATTTTACTGAATTTATGTTTTCGGCAGTTCGTTTAGGCGGACTGCTGTTTTTATGTCAGATTTAATTACAAATTAGAATTATTTTTTAAAAAATTGAAATATCTCTGGTAAAACAGCTCGTAATATGGTACAATAATCCGGAGAATGAGATAGTGAGGGTTAATGACCTTGATTTAGATATAATATGAAAAATAAGGAAATATTTAAGGAGTGTTAGTATGGCAAAAACGATTAAATTGCCGGCAGATTTAAGGGATTGGAAGGTTACTTCATTTGTTGGGGAAGACAACGGCTGTGAAGTTTACAAGGTATCAAGAAAGATTGATAAAAATACTGCTCAGAATGCGATTCTCAGACACGCATTTGTCGGCAAAAGCAATTATACCGATGAACATGCCGAGTATTTCACCGAAGAGGCTGATTTTATTGAATCGGTTAAGGAGCTTGACGGTATTTCAAACTATCTGGATGTTTATGTTCAGGATAATCAGAACAAAAAAACCTGTGATTTGTACATATTTACAGAAGAACTCACAAGTCTTGAAGAACTTATGAAAACCAAAACTTTCACCGAAAGTGAAGTTGTTGACTTTGGTATTCAGATGAGTGAAATGCTTGAAACTTTGGAAGCAAAGAATATTTTTCACGGTAATATTTCGCCAAAGAATATTTTTGTAACTGCTGACGGAAGGTATAAAATCGGCGGATTTACAGATTTTGAAGGCAAGATTACGGATACCTCATTTGTTGCGCCCGAGGTTTACAAGCAGGAAAATGTTGACTATACAACCGACATTTATTCTGTCGGAATAATTATGTATGCAATGTGCAACGGCGGTAAAATTCCGTTTGAAAGTGATTCATGCGACAGAAAGAATGCCTGTGAAGAAAGATTTTCGGGCAAGGCTGTTACCGCTCCGTCAGAGGGTGACGAAAAACTCAAGAGTGTTATTGTAATTGCATGTCAGCCGAATAATGCAAACCGCTGGAAGAATGCAAGCAACATAAAAAATGCTCTCACATCTATCAAAACTGAAATAGGTACATCCTCCCCTGTTCCGAATCCCGATGTTGTTGTTCCGGAAAACACGGATTTTGACGGAAATGTATTTGAAGAATATGACTATGATGAATTTGAGGATACAGAGCCGACTGAACCGCAGGATAATTTTGACGATAAGGATGAGGTTCAGACAGTTGAGGACGCTGTTCTTGATAATGAATTTAAAGGCGGCGAACAGCTTGGCATTGCCGAAGTTTTAGCCGGTGAAGAATCCCTGCCTGTTGACGGTAATGCTCCTGTAGATTCAGATGAAGTCAGTGAGTCTGATGCTGATGAAAACGGCGGATTTGAGGTTGTTGATGTTACAGATGCAGTTGATGAGCCTGAAAATTCCGAGGCTAAAACTGACGAAGTATCAGAAGAAAAACAGCCTGAATTTGAAGATATCAGTTCCGTATCAAGTGAAGATGACAAGAAAGAACAAACTGTTACAGATAAAAAAGCTGAAGAATTTGAAGATGTTTCAAGCAACAGTGAAGTAGCTCCGGAAGTTCTTCCCCCTGTTACAAGCGTTGAAGTGTTTGACGATTACTCCGGTGCAGACCATAAAAATGTTCTTACAAGCAATGAATCAAGCAAGGACTACGGTGATTTCTTTGAGGACGAGCCGTCTGTTAAGCGTACAGACAATAAAGCTGACGATACTAAAAAAATTGAAGAAAAAAACGACTTTGACGATAACGGCTTTGAAGATGATGACAATGAATTCGGATATGCAGATGAAGAAGATAATAAAGAAAATGTAAAGAAAAAGAAGAATAAATTTATCATTATTCTTTGTGCCGTTGTAATTGCCGCCGCACTCGGATTTATCGGTTTCTGCGTTTATAACGGCTTGTCAAATTCATCTGCTGACAATAAAGCTACTACAGCCGAAACTGCAACATCTGCCGAAGTAACCACACAGGCGCCGAGTACAGCAATGCCTACTACTGTTCCTGCTACAACAGAAAAGGTTACAACATCTTCTTCATATAACAATGTTGTTCCCGTTGTCGGTTACGGTTACAGTTACGGTAAGAAGCTTCTTGAACAGGCTGGCTTTACTGTTGAAATTTCTGACTATGAATACAGTTATGATTATCCGGAAGGATATATTATCTCCCAGACTCCGGATGGTGACACAAGCGCAAGTACGGGTACAGTTGTTAAACTTGTTATCTCAAGCGGACAGATTCAGAGAGAAACAGAAGCTCCTGCAACACAGGCTCAGCAGTCATCAAATAATCAGAACAGCTCATCGGGCAATTCAAATTCACAGAGCTCAAACGCACAGTCATCAAGCAATACAAACACTAATAATAACGGCGGATTTATCTTCCCTAACAGTGATTCTTCATATCTCAGCAACGCACAGGTAAGCGCTTTGAGTGATAACGACTTACAGCTTGCAATTAATGAGATTTATGCAAGACGAGGCAGAATTTTTTAAGGACTCAAGCCTTAATGCATACTATAACTCGCAGTCATGGTATGAGGGCAAATATACACCCGAAGAATTTGAGAAGAATGTTAAATTTAATACTTACGAACAGAAGAATCTTCAGCTTTTGATTAACGAAAGAAGATCAAGAAAGTGATTTTTTAAACAAGAAAGATAATGCAGAGGAGTTATTATGAAAGATAAAATATTAAACGCACTAAAAAGCAAGACATTCTTTGCTTTGGCAATTAATATTGTTATTATGGCTTTGATTATAGGTGTTACTGCATTTTCCTATGACAGTGCTGACGATTTTTATAATTCTTTATATATCTGTCAGTATCATAACTATTACAATAATGATATTAACTACATTTTTGCGACAATTACCGGTTCATTGCAGTACATTCTTTTGAATTTCAACTGTTTTGTACTATTTCAAATTCTTCTCTCCTGTGCCGCTTTTTCTTCTGTTACATTTGTTTTTGTCGATAAATTCGGAAAGCACAAGGCTTTCATATTCACTCTTGTGCTGAACATTTTGTTTTCATTTGACCATTATTCAAACATTTTAGCCAGTAAAACTGCCGCTTTGCTGCTTGCGGCAGGGTTTCTGATGGCACTTAATGCAATCAGAAATAAAAGGTACTCTCTCCCGTTTTGGATTGGTGTACTTGAAGTTATATTCGGAACATTTTTATGTTTCAAATATTTCTTTGTGGGACTTGCATTTTTCATTGCATTCTTCATCGGTGATATGATTGCAAAAAGAAAGTACAAGTTGCCTTTTAGAAAATTTTTCTGGTATTTCAGACCTTTTGTGCTTGTATTTGTCTTTATTGTTCTTGTCGGCTGCGGTCTTGAATATTATTCATATTCGGTCAATAATGCAAATGCAGAAACTTCGGGGCTGTACAGATACAGCGTCCTTGCCGATAAGACCGATGATAATGCTTTTCCAAACTATTCCGATTACTCTGAGGAGCTTAATTCGGTCGGAATAAATTCGGCAAATGAGTATGAACTTTTTGTTGACGGATATTATGATGAAAACAACGGGCTGAATACTGCTGCACTTGAAAAGGTTGCGGATATCCAAAAACGGGAAAATCCGTATAATTTCTTTGATAATGCGGGTGCATTGTTTTCAGATGCATGGGGACATATTATAAATTTTGATTCATATCTTATTGCTTTTGCGGTAATACTTGCCGTTATGGTTGTTTTTGTTACCGTTCAGAAAAAAAGATTTGCCTTCTTCCCTGCTTTGTATTTTGCGGTGGGATTTGCGGCTTGTATGTATGTTCGTTATGCAATGGATTCTTCGGCATACACAATGTACGGAATTTTGCTGATGATTCTTTCGTTTACAATGTATTCGTTTGATTTCGGTCATCTCAGAAAAGACGAATACAGCAATATTACAGATAAAAGCAGAAAAACTGTTCTTATTTCGGTTATTGTACTTGTGATATTAGGTGTGGCAAGCTGTGTATCATATTTCTTCCATATCACTCCTGTTTCATATGACAAAAAGCCGAGTGATCTTTATACTGAGGTTGACAGACATCCAGAAAATTATTATGTTCTCGATCCTGTAACAGCTAAAGAATACATTTCATATACCGATAACTATATTCATCCGCTGTGGGGATTTTCTTCTGATTTTCTCCATAATGTTGACGGCTTCGGATATCTTCATCGGACAAATCAGCTTGTGAACCGCAACCTCTCAACAAATATTTATGAGGCGGTCGTTGACGGAAGAAATGTATATGTTATCGATAAAAACATTACTTTTATCAAAGAAAATTATCTTAACCAATATTACGGCAAAAAAGATTCCGTCATTGTTTACAAGGATGAAAAGGAATTCAACGGATTTACAATTTACAGCGTAAACAGAGTTAAATAACATTAAAAGAGGTATATCACGATTTTTTGTAGACGGTTTAAGTCGTTTTTCTTAGGCATTTCGTTCATTCCTTTTCTGTCATTTTCCGGGCAAACTAAAACAAAAAGCAGAGCTTTTGGGCTCTGCTCAGTTTCTCGAAAATATACTTTTGCTATGGGAGTGATTCAGATTAGATTGCTCGGAATAAAACAATTATCCTTGTCAATCGGTATCGGCTCCTCACACATACATTTGATGCCGCCGTTTCCGCGGTTCAAAGAAGCCTTGTCAATTACGCTGTACTTTTTGACCTCACGACGATCAGGAGAAGCACTCTTTTTGATTTCCAACGGATGAATGACATTGTTTTCCTCGATGAAAACATCAATCTCTTTTGCGTTAGAATCACGAAAATAGGTAATATTTACTTTAGATTTAGCGTAAGTGTAGTTTTTCACAAGCTCCATTACCACATAATTTTCGTAGTAATGACCGCTTGCAGCACCGTTACGGAGAGTGTCTGCCGTCAGCCACATCGAAAGGTAAGCACAAAGACCGGTGTCACAGAAATACAGTTTCGGTGTTTTGCTGAGCCGTTTCAGTTCATTGTTTGAATATGGGGCAAGCAGATAAACAATGTGAAGTCCCACAAGTACTTTCAGCCATTCCTTTGCGGTACTCGGTGCAATGTCAGCGGATTCCGCAAGAGTAGAATAATTGACCTGCTCTGAAACAAGAGCAGCACAACCGACAAGAAACTTACGAAAACGAACTGTGTCGGTAATACCGCCGTGTTAGCTTAGTAATAATTTTTTTGAAGGGTGATAAAATTATGAGTACCAATAAGATTACTTGTTCATTTACCGTTGACCGTGATATTTACAACGCTTATAAAAGTATTGTTGTAAAAGGTGGTGAAAATGTAAAGGGCAACCTTATCCGTTATATGCTCAATGTCATTAACTATGAAACTTCAAATGCAGATACAATTTCTGCAATAAAAGAAGTTGAAGAACTGAAAAAAATCCAAACAAAAAACCTATTGTATTGTGCTTTTGCTAAAGAATCTACCTATCGCATTGTTAAAACGATAGGTAAATTAGCTGGAATCATAAGCATCATATCTAGCCCTGGTTCAATTGTACAATATCTAATTGATATTTAGATGGGAAATGGGATGGTTATTTAAATACAGCCATATCAAACCTAAATTTGATTTAAAAAAGCGTTATTAAGATGGTGATTTTATGGATTTACATTTTTTTTGGTTTTTAATCATGCTATAAGTTTTATTATATCGAGTATACCCCTGATAATCATATACATACAAGTTTATATGTTTAAATTCCCCCCTAAAAAGGTCGTAGTGTGCATCATTTTAAATTTGATTATTAGCGTGTATTTTTGGATTAGATTAGGTAATTTTAATTTAGCATTATATCAACTCATCCCTTATGTTTCGGGTTTTATATATCTTTTGTACAAAATTAAATTTAAAAAAATGACAATAATATAGAACAGGGAGGGTTAGTTTAAAAATAATAATGTATCGTCTCTGACGAAACAACAGGACTGGGAACGGAGTTGTGTCGTAAGCGATCTGATAAATAATTTTTGACAGTGTCGGATTTTCGATACAGCAATAATGTATTGAAACACAGCTATGCATCAATCAGAGTACAGCTCCATCTCTAGTCCTACAATAAAAATATGGTTTTATGTAAATTTAATTTACTATTAATTTTTCTGCTGTAATATATCTTACAGTGAGTAAGTTCACTTCTGCCTCATTTAGAGAGCTTTAGAGGATATTACCAATGAGTAAATTAAGAATTGTGCCATCACAGAAATTCAACAGAGATGTTAAGCTGGCAATTAAGCGTGGATACAATATTCAATTGCTTGATGCTGTTGTTGAAATGATAGCTGAACAGCAACTGCTTCCACCAAAATACAAAGATCACAAACTAATCGGAAATTATTCCGGTTGTAGGGAATGTTACATTACCCCCGACTGGCTCTTAATTTATGAAATTAGTAATGAAGAACTTATTTTGTATCTGACAAGAACCGGAACACACAGCGATTTATTTTAAACTTCTAAAGGCGTTTTTGCCTTAATAGAATATACCAACAAATAAAAGAAAGAACCTTCCCTAATGATAAATTCATCAGAGAAGGTTCTTGTTATTTTTTCACCATAACTACAGCCTGTTTGCCGAGTTCGTTATATCTTGTATTTACAAGGCTTTTTGAGTAACGGGTTCGAGCATTCGTCCACGGATCGTTGAAATAGTAATAATCTTTGTCATAGCCCGTGAGTAACAGACAATGTTCGCCGGCAGTCCAAGTGTAGTAACTGCCGAGTTTATATTTTGCGTTTTCATCGGTGTAGTTTACTCTCCAAGTGGTTGTCTTAAATGACGGTGACATATTAATTGTTGCCCACACCATAATCGGCTGACCTTGTGCAACATACTTACCCGAAAGATATTCAAGACTTTTCCCGCTGATTTCTACAGCCTTGTATGATTTGTCGGAAAGGTATTTGTTCATACATTTTGCCATAATCGGAGCGTATGCACCGTAGCTGTTGGAGCTGTAGGGTGTTCCGACAAAAGCACAATTCGGATCAGGTCCTGTGTATGAACCGTTTGAATAACCGAAAGGTTTTTTTACCAAATACTTATCTGCAAATGTCGTTTCAGAAATTTTATATCCGTAGAAATTCAACAGCATTGTTGCACTACAGGTTTCACAACCGGTTGGCAATTTGCTCTGACCAATCAGGGGAACATTTGAAATTTTCTTGCTCTGTGGCATTATGTATACATTGCAAATGGCTTTTTTTCCGTTATTCAAAGTGCAAGTTACAGTTGCTTTTCCTGTCGCTACTCCTTTGACGACACCTCCGCCTCTTGTTACAGCAGCTATTTTTGAATTGCTTGATGAATAAAGTCTGTAATATGCCGCTGTGCCTTTTGGAACACTGCTGTTAATGTCAAAACTCTGACCTATGTACAGTACAATTTCACTTGCGTTAAGTTTAAGAGATGTTGCAAGCGGCTTGACCGTTACATTACAGGTTGCTTGTGTACCGTTTGGCATTTTGCATCTCACAGTTGTGGTTCCTGCCTTTTTTGCGGTCATCAAACCTCCGGCTTTTTGAACAAAAGCAATATTCGGATCATCTGAATAATAAGAACGATAATAAGCTGCTGTTCCGCTCGGCACATAGCTTGAAAAATCATACTGTTCACCGACTCCAAGTATAATACTTGTCTTATCAAGCTTTATGCTATTAGCAAGCTTTTTAACAGTAACCTTACATTTGGCTGTAAGTCCGTTATAAGTTTTTGCTGTAATTGTAGAGACACCAATGCCCACAGCAGTCATTTTGCCTTTATCGTCTACAGTAATTACCCCACTATTATCTGTAGTAAACTCTACTTGCGAAATATCTCCATTTTCAATAGTAGTAATAAGAGTATATGACTCCCCTACCCCAAGTGTTATTGTATTCTTATTGAATTTCACACTTTTAGGCGGAACAGTTGGTTTTGGCTCTGTAGTAGGCTGTTCAGTAATCTGCTCAGTATACTCTTCTGTTGAAGGTTCAGTAACTTCTTCCGTAGTTGTTTCAGTCGATTCTGTCGATGGTTCATCAACAGTTGTTGTTTCCTCAACACATTCTGTAGTAGTTTCAGTATATTCAGTTGTTACTTCAGTACAAGCAGAGGAGAAATCCGATATCGTTGTTTCTGTGAACTCCATATTTTCTGTTGTCATCTTTGGACTGTCTGTGGATGCTTCAGTTCCGTAAACCGAAGTAGTTTCTGTCAAAGATGACGGTTCTGATGTATCGAATTGAGATCTAACAATAATTTTCTGAATATTAGTGGCATCAATAACGGTCAAAACATTGTCACCATTAGTATCGTAAAGAAATTTCTCATCATCAGTTAAGTCAATCATACCTACAACATACTTTTGGACCTTGGTTGCATCCATAACCGTAAATTCGTAATTACCACCGTTAACGATAGTCGCTGCATATGGTATTATACATATCGCAGATAACAGCGTTATGATTAATAATATTGATATTGGTTGTATTATTTTTTTCATGTTTTTTGCTCCCTTATCTGTGCCTGTTGTAATAGTCTTTGTCTGACCGTTTACAAATGTCTTTTCTACCGTATTACCGTCTGAATCGGTAACAATGTAATGAGTAAGACTGCCATCAGATGATGTGCGATATTCACTTTCAAGCAAACCGTCAAATGTGTAATAGTAATATGAGGTTTCACCGCTTGAATAGGTAGGCTCAAATGAGCCTACTTACCCACATTCGTCTTAAATTTTTTCAAATATAGTTAGAATTATTAATCAATCTAAAATTTATGCCTATTTTTTTAACTCATTAAATGCACTAAAATTGGTCTCATTGACTAACACCATTTTTTTATGTGAAATACAGCGAAACCACGGTATGCAATTTTTATAAAAAGCCAAATCTTCAGGATAATCATAAGCATTCCAAGAGGAAAAATCTATAGGTTTCATCAATAAAGCCGTTGTTATTTTATTAATTCTGAAACAATGGATTTGTTGTCCTGCAGTATATCTGGGTGTTTTTATTTTGCCTAATGGAATTTCATGATTTCTAAAACCATCCAAGAAATTAAAATATTCATTAGAATGATCCTTTTTATGGATCTGTCTCACAGTAAAAAAACTAAAATTCTCACTATAGCAAGTGGCAATTTTTAATATATCGTTATATTTACTATTAAAATCGTCATAATTCATAAAAGTATAAACCATAATACCACCTGTATGCCCTATACATAAAACGAATGGATACTCCACTTTATATTTTTATATTTAACATGATAATGCTTAAAAGAAGCAGACCCTCTATGTTTGGGATCACACTTACTTCTAGTACTGTCTACTGAGTTTGCGATATTTAACGCATCACTCTTATAATAAGTTATTACATCTTTGCCTTGCCGCAACTTTGATTCAGCTTGACTTTTAGTAAGTTTACTTCCGCATTATCAACCGTCATTTTATTCTCATTATAACCGTAAACGAAAGCAAATGCAATATAATTTACAATTTTATTTGTTTTTTCAGGAGTAACAGAAAGTGATCCCTGCTGATAAGCATCTGTGTCAGCACTAAAGTTCTGATAATGGAACTCAGGTGTACTGTTGTTATTGTAGTAAATATTGAGTGCAATGCCAAATGTTCTGTTTTCGTTTGAAAGCGGAACTGAATTTAATTTTGCTGTACCGTTAATTTTAAACGATACTCCTGCTCTGACTGCTTTTACATTCTGATAGATATACTTGTTGCCTAAAGAGTTATCGTCAGATGAAGTATCCGAATCGTCATTTTCGGCTGAATTATCAGTATCACATCGCTGTTTTGAAGAGCGTCGATGTTGTTTGCACAATTGCCCTCATCAAACTGAATACAGTCAAACCGCTTAAAATAGCGTGCAACATGATCTGTCAGGCTCTTGTTTGCTGTTATCAACCCAATTGCCTGAATAATATCATTTGTGTTGGAATCAGAAATCTCGGTGAGCTGTTCATGGAAAGAAGCCTCAAAACGCTTGATCTTTCCGAAATATTCAATTGTCAGCTTTTTTATGACCAATCAAAACATCCTCCGTCCTTTTATAGCTCACCAATGTACAAATGCGGTGCATTATGTGCTGAAACCAATTTGTTTCTTTTCCGTCTTTGCACTTGACTTAGGAATTTCAATATCATCAGCGGAGATTAATGCAATATCTTCACTTTCAATGGAATCAAAATCCATTGTTAGCAGTCTGGTAGCTTGAGCCATCTTTGCTTTTTCAATTACATTTCTGACATATCTGCCATTACCGAAATCGCTTTCATTCCTTGTGGCATCAAACAAGCCAGTCAGTTTATTACAAGCTTCGTCAGTAAATGTAAGCCCTTTCTGTTTTGCGATAAGTTTTGCTATTTCGCAAAGTGCTGCCGTATCGTAATCGTTGAATGGAACATGGTAGGCAATTCGCGACCTAAGACCCGGATTCTTCTGAAGGAGTCCTTCCATCTTGTCAGGTTACCCTGCGAATATAACGACGACATCGTCTCGATGGTTTTCCATTTCCTGAACAATAGTGTTAATTGCTTCATCGCCAAAAGAACCGTTTCTGTCATCTACAAAGAGTCTTGTAATTCCGAGATCATCAAAATACACACCGTTATACAAATCATCCATTGCAACGGCAAGTTCAGATAAGGCTTTTGAAACCGCCTCTTCTTTCTTCTTCAAACGAGAAGTGGCCTTGTTCTTTTTGCCCGCTATTTCTGCGATAAGTTCCTGTTCATAAACAAGCCGGTTTCGATAGTATTCCTTTGACAACGGAATCCGCTCAAAACAACTGTAGCAATAATGATCCCATCAAAATCCTCGTCACATATTCTTTCAAGAAGACTTTATCTTTTTGATGGAGTAAAACTCTTCGGCTCTACACAAAGAATATTGGCACTCGGGTACATGGCATAGAAAATGTTTTTCCATTGACCGACAATGTTATTTGGAACAACAAACATGTTCTTTTCAGACAGCCCCATGCGGCGCATTTCCATTGCCGCAGCAATCATAACATAGGTTTTTACGGCTCCGACATCGTGTGCCAATAGAGTGTTCGGAGTAAAAAGAATTCGCGCAACAGCGTCTTTTTGATAGGAATAAAGCTTTATCGCCGGAGACATGTCGGGAAACCGTAAAAATGATCCGTCAAAAATTCTTTTCGAACGCAACTGAAATTGTTCTCAAAAATTGTTTCAAGGCGTTCTTTTCTTCTTTCATCATCCCAGATCCATTTTTGGAACGCCTTTATCATTTTATTTTGCTTTTCTATAGCGAGAATGGTTTCAGACCGGTTTATAACTCTTTTCTTGCCGGAGGAATTTGTTTTGCAAACGACCTCATCGGTAACTGCAACCGACTTCATATTCAATGTCCTTTCAAGAATATAAAGGGCGTTTATTCTGTCAGTACCGTATGTTCGTGTCACCTTAACATAGTGATTGTATCTGTTTTTGAAGGGGATCTCCCATGTGCCGGTCAATTCATCATGCTTAGTACGAAAATCTTCTTCGTTGTCAATGCTATACCAGTATCTGCGCCAATCGCCAAGAAGATGTTCAATAAAATCATCAATTATATCCGTAGGTACCCACGGCGAACCCAGTGTCACATAGATATCTTTTGTTGCAACAGTAGGGGGAAGAACCTTTTCAATAGCTTTGACATTATCAGCAAAATAGCCGTCGTATTCCTTATCAGCTTCTTTAGCCGCTTTCCATTTCCGCATCATATTGCCTGACAGATATTCCTCAGAGGTTTCCCAACCTTTATAGAAGCACTCTCCCCATGTTTCCGGATTCTGATAGATAGATCCTTTCAGCGAACCGATAATTGTCTTGTAGTCCTCACCGGTTATTGAAGAAATATATTCAATATCAACCCGTCCGAGATTAGATAGACTGAAAATGAGACCGTCGGAAATGCTGTCAGCGTGAATACCCTGAGTCCTTGCATCTTGATTGAACGCGTTTTCCCAATCGAGCGGAAGATCCATGCAGGTAACTTCACGTATATGTGCCTCTTTTTTCTCTTTTTCTTCACGGGATTTCCGCTCTAATTCTTCTTTTTCCCTGCGGCGGCGTTCATTTTCCTCATGCTTTTCTGCGGTACGCTTAGCTGCACGGAGCTTACCTATAACCTCCTCAATTTCATCTGAGGAATACTTGCTGTCAATATTCCCCGCAAGCCCCAAAATATCAAAAAGACTCAACTGTGCACTGTCACCAGAATGATTTTTATTAGACATGTACCGTCACGCTCCGATCCTCTTTTGTTCACCAATTTAATTATATTTTACAGCAGAGAATGTACCAATTTCGGAACATAGAAAAAGCAGACTGCGTTTTCTCAGTCTGCTTTTCTTGTAAAGACAGTTGTATTTAGGCGTGTCTCGCTCTGGATACAGATCCTTTCTTAATCGAAAGGTATCTCCTACTCGTCAGCGAAAAATGCCGTTAAAAAGGAAATCCAGAAAATATATGATAATTCTAAACAGAATTATGGCGCCCCTAAAATTGCTCAGGAACTACGTAAATCTGGCGAAACCATCAGTCAACGCACCGTAGGTAAATACATGCGTGAAATGGGCATTCGTGCCCAGTGGACTAAACCGTGGACTACTACCACCAAAGATTCTGATTTTAGCAAAGAACTCCACAACATTCTCAACGAAAAGTTTAATCCTGAACGTCCTAACGCTGTCTGGTGCACAGATATAACTTATATCTGGACGCAGGATGGTTTTGTATACCTTAACTGCGTTATGGACTTGTATGCCAGAAAAATCATTGCCTGGACTCTTGCAGACACTATGGAAGTATCTACAGTTATCGAAACAATCAACAAGGCAAAAGCCTGTCGTAATACTGATTTACCACTTATTATCCATTCAGATCGTGGCAGCCAGTATGTCTCAAATGCGTGGCGTGAAGCCACTGAAAAGATGCAGCAAAGCTATTCTCATAGTGGTTATCCTTACGATAATGCCTGCATCGAATCTTTCCATTCCTTAATCAAAAGAGAATGGTTTAACAGATTTCATATCATTAACTACAATCATGCCTATAGGCTTGTATTTGAGTATATTGAAACCTTTTATAATACCGTTAGGATTCACAGCCACTGCGACTATATGTCTCCTAATGATTTTAAAAAATTGTTTGAGAGGGTATCTTCTCTGCCAGCAGCTTAGTTGGCAGAACTTCTCATTTTATTTTGTGCTAAATCTTGACACAGGACCATATATTATGATTTTAAAAATGTCATTTATGGTACTAAATAGCAAGCAATATCTTTTGCTACTTATTGTATGTAGACTTTTTGTATTCATTTTGATTATACTATAAAATATGGAGGATTGCAACTATGGATATTATAAAAGTGTTTGGTGACAACCTAAAAAAATATCGTACTGCTATGGGTATATCTCAAGAAGCATTCGCCGAAAAGTGCGGTATGCACCGCACTTATATTAGTGCCATCGAGTGTTACCGCCGCAGTATTTCGCTTGAAAACATTCAGCGTATAGCAGATGCACTTGGAATTGAAACCTATAAATTGTTTTTGGAGGAATAAATATGGAACATAGAAATAGAGCCACAGGTTGGCAATACGCAAAGCTGTCAGGACACAAAAATGAGGATTTAGTAAAAATACGCTTAGATACTGATGAGGTTTTCGCAGCTTCCTTATTAAAAAGAATAGATAGACCTCATTCCCATATTGTTCGTACAACAATTGGTGGATTACACGAAACAAATGTCCCAAGTGTCAATGGTCGAAAAACGAAATCCAAAACTGATTTGAAAGTCTATCTTGATACAAACGAAGTAATCAACATTTCCATAAAAAAGAGTCTTGGAGGACAAGTGTATTTTGTAAGAGCAGGGCTATTTATTGATACTTTTGAAAAACAGTTTAATGTCAAAATCCCTTTGGATGTACAGAGAGCAATAAACCTATTTTGGGCAGCTGCTGATGATGCCGTAGATATCATAAAAGAATATGGTGACCAAGCTATAGCTAAAAATTATGACCTACAATTGCGACATAAGAGCTTAAATGCGACTACATTAAAAACATATAATGAACATCTCTATGATGTATTATTACAATGGTTCACTGACAACGCTTATGAACTTGCAAAACTCTCGTTTTCTATGGGTGCTGTATGTGATAGCAAAGAGTGGTCCGACTTTGTATGGTACATAAATCTTCTTGGTGAAAATAATACGGATGATCTATTCTTCATAGAAGATATTTGTAATACTGTTCAGAAAGTTGCAAAAGACGAAACCTATTATGGTTCCTCATATGGAGGTACTACAATTCAATTGCCTTTTGGCTTTGTTCAATGGCATCAAAGTCAGCTACAATTTCATCATAATTACGAGAAACTGTGTACATTGCTAAAATAGGAGATAGTTTATGCCTGTTAATAGAAAGTTTAGAGTAAGGTTTGGTTATACAAACGCAGATAGATTGAGAAAATATTATAAAGGGAAGGATATTGTGGATATTAATTGGAATAAAATCGAACAATATAATTCTCGAATTAAAGATATTTTTCAAAAGTTGAATACCGTTGTCCACGAAAGTATAAGATATGATGATATTACAGATTTTAACCACAAAATTGATGGTGCATATCAGATTCTAAAAGATAATGATATAATCCCACGATTAAACAACAATGGTAGGCCTCCTGAAGATGTATATTATAATTGGATGAGAGGATATGCTGTTTGTGAATTTTTTTCAAAAGCTTTGTCAATTGTATTTAACATTTCACGAGATAAAATAAAAATTGTAGGTAATGACAAATTATCTTGCATAGACACTTTTTCCAAATCTCCCACTGCAGATTTGGAAATCGAGTTAGATAATAAAATCATCAGGTTAGAAGTTCAATCGGGATTTACAGGAGCAAACGACATAAAGCATCATAAAGTTAATGAAGCAGAAAGAGTGTTTTCGTCCGCTAATATTTATTCATATGTTGTTCACTTCGATTTGTTTAATGGAAAAGTTGCCATTATTGATATTTCTTCTATATCTGATGAAAATATTAATTGGGTGCATCGACAGGAATTTGAAAATCAAATTGTATTTTCCATACCATCCGAATCTTTTAAATGGGCTATTACAGATATGCCAACAAATTATAAAAATATAATTTGCTGATTTTAAGGCTGCAGTTCTATTCTACAGCCTCGTTCTTTTGTATTGCCTCTAACATCCGCTTTGCAACAGCCATTGAAAGCAACGGCGGAACAGCATTGCCTATTTCCAATCTTTTCATTCCATCAGAGCCATAAAATTTATAATCATCCGGAAAGCTCTGCAACCTTGCACCTTCTCGAATTGACATTGCTCTTGAATCTCTTGGATGAATACATCTCGAGGATGAAGGGCACGCAAAATTTCTCGTTATTGTTGTCGAAGGCTTATCCCACCATAATTTAGCGTAGGTATTGCCATAGCCACTTTTGGGACGAATATTTTCAGGCAAATCATCTTTAGACTCTCCATCCTTTAATGTTTGCATTATTTTGATGAGATGTTCACCGTTTTTAGGTGCTTTGTGTTCTTCAACATACATATCGGCATTTTTTCTGACAAATTTCAAAAACTCATTCGTAGCACTGGTGGCATAAATATTATTTTCTTCGCCACTTCTTAGCACTGGTAAATCACCTATTGCCTCTCGCAAAGTTACATATGGTTTTAATCCTTCACCATGCGTTGGAGACGGATAAACAAAGTTGTTTTTTTCTTTAATGCCCACAAGAATTACTCTTTCTCTATGTTGAGGGACACCATAATCAACTGCATCCAAAACTTTGTGCTTTAAATCATAGCCAAGTTCTTCAAATTCGATTTGAATTTGTTTAAAAAGATTTCCCTTATTCATACTAAGTATTCCGGTAACATTTTCAAACACAAATGCTTTAGGTCGCAGAATTTTAAGAATTCTCTTATACTGCATAAACAAGTTAGCTCTCTCATCATTTTGTCTTTTTCCAAGAGTTGAATATGATTGACAAGGAGGTCCGCCCACTACTATATCTATTCTTTGCCCATTTAGTGCCTGATTTAAAATATCTTCCGTCAAATCATTTATATCACAATTTAACATTCTGACATTAGGATTATTTAATTCATATGCAATAGAAATATCTTTTTCGATTTCATTTGCCGCTATAATATTAAATTGTGGAAGCATTGAAAAACCATAACTCAACCCACCAACACCGGCAAACAAATCCATTACATTATATTGTCTCATATTTATTTTCTCCTAATTTAATGCTTTAACAATATTTCCAGCAATCCTACTAACTACCGGAACACAAACAGAATTTCCAATTTGTTTATAGAATTGTTTTTCGTTTTCTTTTGGTAAAATAAAACTTTCAGGAAATCCTTGCAACCTAGCACATTCACGAGGAGTCATTAACCTAACGGAAAAATCGTCATAGAAAAAAGGAATTCTCTCAAATCGACTACCCATTGCAGCCAAAAGCGTCGGACAAATACCTTCCATTCCTCTGGAAAGCCCCCAATCTGTAAAACGATAAACTCTTTTACGGTCATCCATATATTCCATCATTCTATTCCACATACGATGACCATCCATATAATATTTTTCTTCTTGTTTTTTCTTATCAAACAAATCAAAGGCTGTTTGCGTTAATGGCAACATGTCAGGAAATTCAAATTTTTCAACATTTTTCTTATATTTGAATGCAACTATATATATTCTGTTTCTTTGTTGAGGAATATTTCCATATTCCTTTGCATTCATAACTTTATAAACAGTATAGTAACCTAAACCTTCAAGTGTTTTAAGTATAACATCAAATGTTCGCCCTTCATCGTGTTTTACAAGATTTGCAACATTTTCAAGAAAAACAACTCGAGGTTTAATTTTATTTATAACCCTTGCCGTTTCAAAAAACAAATTTCCTCTAGGGTCGTTGAAGCCTTCCAATAATCCAACAGACGAAAATGCCTGACAAGGAAAGCCTGCTGTTAAAATATCAAATTTAGGAATATTTTTCGTATCTAATTTTTGAATATCGCCCTCAACAAGATATTCATCACCAAAGTTCAATCTATATGTTTTGCAAGCATACTTATCAATTTCGTTAGCCCAAACTATTTTACAGCCATTTTGTCTAAAAGCTAAACAAATTCCGCCAATGCCGGCAAACATACTTCCTACTGTAAGTTGTTCTTTCATATTCTAATCCTTCGTTGTTGTTTTTCAAATTCATTATATAATGTTACAGCTCTTTTCAACTGCGACTTGATAAACATAGAACTCTCTTCAAACTCATCATTGTTTTGTAGATTATCCAATGTATCACTACTTATAGAGTCTGTATGTAACATTCTGCGAACTCTACCGCAACGGGAAATTACATCTTTCGCAGAGCGAATGCTCATATTTTTTTCACTTATCAGCCACTCTAACAATTCTGATGATTCCATATCCTACCTCCTAAATCTCTGTAGATAAAGTATATCATATAATTACGTCAACGTCAAGCTTAGCACATATTAAATAGCGGCAGGGATTGCTCCCTGCCGCCGCTTTGTTTATACCGTGTAAATCAGTACTGCATTTACAATTTCCGTTGCACGATTATGAATATTATTCATCTTCTGCACCCACAACATCGTATCGGTTGTTTTGAGTTCTTCGGTTACATTTTCTTTTTCGGCTAAGTCTTTTACCAGCCGGAGAATAAGTTGTTGAACCTGCTGTTCAATATCTACAAGATATGAATTGAGCTTACCGCTTGTCAGCAAATTGTAGTAATGCACTTTATGATTTTGCTTCAAATATCGTTTATGCCTCATTTCCCAAAAACGCCGATATTCGCTTCCTTTTCTTCTTCCGCCGGTAACTAGTGTTAGCATCTAAATAGTACAAAACAAAATGAGATATCCCCTTTAAGTGTTGTATAATAAAAAAGAGGAGGAATTCATTATATCACAACAAAAAACTCATCACACCAAGCAATTCAAGTTGGATGTTATCAACTATCGCAAAGAGCACCCTGATCTTACACAGGTTGAATGTGCAAAGAACCTGGGTATCGGTGTACTCGTATGTATTGCCGTTCTGCGTTCCTGTCGGGTAACCGTAGGTGGGATCAAGAACCTGTTCATATTTATTTTGCAGATTTCCTGCTCCGTCATAAGAATAGTTAATGTAAAATTTATTTACATAATCATATTCTTCTTTAAGCTCGTTAAGACTGTCATAAGTGTACTTGTTTATGAGTTGCCGCTCTGTCTAATCTCGGTAATATTGCCGTTGTAATCATAAGAATAATCGTAGGACAAAACGCTGTCACTGCCGTATGACTGACTGTACTTGATGACAAGGTTAGTAGTTGAATTTTCAGCCTTGCCGTTTGCATACTTATAGTCTGTATCAAATATGAGCTTGCCGTCACTGCGGACGGTTCTAACCTGTGTTGTTCTGCTCCCGTCATATGAGCCAATATTTCTTTACATAGCAAGTTAAAATAGAAAATAACAAAAAGCTACACTAAGATACAGAAACACAGGAATACATAAAGTATTTTGGGGTTAAAATTAAAGCACATCACCTATTTTCTTTAATCTCATAAACTCTTTTTTAAAAACAATAATTTGAATAATTATTAACAAAACAAAAAGTATACAGCAAATGATAGCTGCTGTAAAATTATTGTAAGAAACAGCAAGTAGTATTAGCAATAAGAATATCAGCTCACAGACTGATGCACAAGAAATAAACTTCTTAACATATTTACAATATGCATTGGTCAAATTGACCTTATCTATGGTATATTCCGTTTTAACAAGAAGTATATTATCACAATCTATCCAACTTATCGTGGGTAACTTTTTAGTTTTCCTGTCATAATAAAAATATCCTTCGTTGTAAATAAATTCCAAATCGGTATCTTTATCTATGAAAACATTAAAGTTAGTTTTAATAATATAAGGACTTAACTTATTATACCACTTTGAATCGGTGTTCATCAATAGAATATTGAAAATGCCTTGCAATATCATAGTGAAAAAGAAAATCAAAATATTACTGAAAGAATGATTGCTTTTGCAAGACTTTTTGCAAATTTCAATATTGTAATTTTTTGATTCGCTCAACTTAAAAATAGCCTGATTGTTTTCGTGGGTAATTGTGTGTGTCTCCTGCCCAACTGTAATATCAAAAGCATTATCTTTTATGTACTTACATGATATTTTTATCACCATAATTTAAATTTCCATATAACATTATTTATACTTTTATCAAATATATAATCTAGAATACCGGAATTTGCTCCGCCTACTGATAACACTATATCGACATTTTCAATTATATAATTTAAAAATTTATTTACTATAGCTGAGTTCGTCGCTCCTGCTATCATATTTTCAAATTTTTTGAATTTAATTTTTGAAAGAATCTTTTTGGCAAAATAAGGTATCTTTTTTATTACATTTTTAATTTTTTTATTGTTTGCTTTTCATTGGGACTCGTGCATTAAATTACAACAGATTAGTTTTTGTACAAAAGAATAAATAGTTCACATAAGTTGTCAATATGCTCTGTTCATCAATAATATATGATAGGCAAACTTTCATCATAATTACTAATATTTTTTCGCACAATATATGCTTTCTCTTTAGAATCTTTTAAAACAAATTCATTCAACCAATATGTGAACGATTCACTACAAACACCAACCCCTAATTTATTTCCAGAGTCATCCTTCTCCCAAAATTCATGCTCATTCAATTTATTAAATAACCATTTATCACATTGATTTTGATATTTTTTTATATTTATCCCAATACTATCAGGTACACTTACTATATCCGCATAATAATCAAAAACTATATTCACCAACATTAAAGTTCCCTCCTAATTAAATAAATATCCAGCCGATTATAAAATAGCCAATAGGGGCATATTTACAATCGGCTTTTTGGATTAAATACAGCTGATTTTTCGATCGGTATTATTTTGTTGCCTGTTTTTCGTTGCCTTTTAAGCTTCTGTTCTGAACAGCAATCTTTTTTCCTTTTTAGAAACTTTATTCTCGACTTTTACAATCAACCAATTTTGTAATAATAACATTTTCATCGACTATATCATATATAAAATCTTCAAACTGTAGATCGCAATTGATTTTGTTCCCATGTTGCATTAGCTTGCTATTTTTCGTCATCTGTCATCTTTTGTCATCTGAGTTTCCAAACAACATATGAGGACAAACATTTCTTAATATCTAAATTGGACACCTTAGTTCCATTTTGCTTTTCTATAAATGATAATTTGCACAAGAAACCTTTCATCGCTGAAAAAGTCATTCGGGATAAATACACTAAATATTTTTTTACAAAGGAAGGTAACGAAACTGAATATTCTTTCAGAATGTGATCAAGATATTCTTTTCTTAGTAAATAGTCCGGTTTTTTTATTTCTATGGCTTTGCAATTTTCAGGGTTGCTTTCGCAAGTTCCTTTTATCAGAGCGAGGTAATATTTTATGGGTCTATCAAACGACATAACTACAGTTTTTCCCATGAGTATCATTTTGTTGACCCAACTTGCAATGTCCTCTTGGATGTAATTCTTACCGGCGACAAATTGCATATTGTCCACTATTAGCAGATCTGTCTCTAATAACCTATCAATAAAAATATCGGTATCGTTTTTATGAAGAGCGGTGATATACTGAAAAATCAAGTCTTCGTAATTTATTAAGCAAATCTTCAAGTCTGGTTTTTTCTGATAAGTGCATTGTTTATCGCATATAGCAGATGTGTCTTTCCTAATGAGTTTGCACCATAAATCACAACAAACTTTCCCTGGGGATTGTTCGCCAAATCGAGACAAGCCGAATAAGCTTTTTTATTACTGCGACTTACGATGAAATTATCAAAAGTTTGATTAGGTATATTTTTTTGTTCGCTCATATCACACCTCCTTAAAGGTACTGAACACAGTATAGCAAATATTCGTGTAATAATCAATGAAATTTCCTTGAATTTTCGCACTAATCAAGACGATTATTTTCGCCAACCTCTCACAATACAACGCGAACACCGCAATTTCAGCATTTTACATTGCTCGTCATCAGCTTGTAAAGCTCGGTATTGCTTGGGAATTTATTGACAAACGGAACAAGAGAGCTGCTAACCTTGAGAAACCCCCTGTCCTGCACGGACATTCGTGATATAACTGAGCTGAAAGTCGGAGATATTAAGGAGCTTGCAAACTCAATACGGCGGATACTTGATTGATAACCGTCAAATCCGTAGCCGTATTGAAGGTTACGCCCTTTCTTTCATTGTAGCACACTTTCCCAAAATTGAAAAAGTGTGCAAGCTAATTTTTTAACTTACACACTTTATTTTACAATCTACATTGGTACGGTTTGCAGTTCAAAGCGGAGAGGTGTGTGATTATCAGAGCAACATGGGAGTTACCATTCACAGTATATCACAATTTCATCCAGCTTTACAGACGCTTTCTTGCCTTCATCACTGCACAATATATCAAGCCGCCAATCATTCCGCCTACTGTATTATAGAAGATGTCTGATAGCTGGAATGTTCCCAAGCGAAGCAATAACTGCAATATCTCAATGCTTATCGAGAAGATGAACGTTATCTTCCCGCTTTGCCACAGTATTTTCTTCCAGCCGTTTCCTATCTTCTTTCCGAATGACCACAGCACTGCTGCTGAAAACGGCACCATCATAATCACATTCTCAATGCACTCTGTTGTCAGCTGCTTTTCTCCGTTCACTGTCTTCCAGATGCCCCATCCGCCCATAACATCAGATAAAGGATTCATCCAAAGGCTCCGGTTTAACAGGGTTCGGAACAGAATAAGTGAGGCCACAAAAAATAAGAAAAACAACTTCCGAAAAAACACACTCTCTTTGAATTTCTGATACCACGTTACTATGGCACTCTTCCACCCTTTGCCGGCATGTATTGGCTCATACGCATACAGGTAGAAAAACATTGCAAAGAACGAGAGAAGCAGTGAGAATCCAAAAGGTTCGTAAAGAGCAGTCAGGATGTTTGTGATGATCTTTCCGAGTAAATCAATCGTTTCTTTCATCATCGTTTACAGATCACTGAACAAGTCAGCCTTGTATACACCATTCTCCAGCATCTTCCGGAAGCTCTCCTTTACGGAAGCTACATCTTCGTGGTAGGTCATACCGTACCAAGTGTCGTTGGTCTTCAGAACCTTTACGGACATCTTGCCCTGCTCCAGCAGCTCACCGATGAAGATTGGGATCAGATACTCGGCTTTCTGAGGATTGCTCGGTACTTCTTTCTCAAAAAACTCCTTAAAACCTTCTTTTAGCGTTGTAAGAAAATCAGGAGTCAAACCCCACATATTCATGGATACCAGAGAATCCGTATCGATAACTACATCGTCTGCTTCAGCACCGTTCGCCGTCTTAACAATGTTCTTGGTTTCAACGACCTCAGTCAGATTATTTTCCGCATCCATCTTACAAATGCCACGGGTCACACCGCCGTTATCAGACAGCGTGTTCTTAAGCACAAATCCTGCCATACAAGATTCTCCACCGTTTACCAGATAATCATGGACTGCCTTGAAGCCTTCCTTGCCATAGTAATCATCTGCATTGATAACGATAAACGGGGTATCAATCACATTTTTTAGCAGCAAGCACAGCCTGTCCGGTTCCCCACGGCTTTGTACGGCCTTCCGGAAGTTCTCCCGGAATATCGTTGATATCCTGGAAAGCGTAGTCCACAGTAACATCAAGGAAAGAACAAATAGCGGCAATACGATGACCGATGACCTCTTTGAACTCCTTCTCGATATCCTTGCGGATGATAAAGACTACATGATTGAAGCCTGCCTCAATCGCATCGTGGATTGAGTAGTCCATGATGATATGGTTTGCATCATCGACCGGCTCCAACTGTTTTATTCCTGTTCCAAATCGGCTGCCGATTCCGGCCGCCATGATAAGTAATGTTGTTTTCATTTTCTCACCTATGCTCGTGCTGCTTTTATCGGACATACCTTAATGCATTGACAGCACCGTACACACTTGCTTTCATCAATCTGCGGATACTCAAAGCCTTCTTCATCCTCTACCATAGAAATAGCTTCTTTCGGGCAGATGGCATAACAGGCCGTGCAACCACAGCATTCTTCCTTCCTTTTATATAGTCCCAGTATTTCTCTTTCCATATCCAATCACTCCACCGTCACACTCTTTGCAAGGTTTCTCGGTTTATCCACATCGAGGCCCTTTGCCACAGATACATAGTATCCCAGCAACTGCAGCGGAATCACGGCAAGACTGCCAATGAAATGCTCGTCTACATTCGGGACATAGACTGTGAAGTTCGCCTGATCTTCAATCTCGTACTTGCCATAAGTAGTCAGTCCCATCAGATAAGCCCCACGGCTCTTGCACTCCAGCATATTGCTTACAGTCTTCTCATACAGTTCACTCTGAGTTAGCACACCGACGACCAGTGTTCCCTGCTCAATCAGGCTGATGGTGCCGTGCTTCAGCTCACCTGCTGCGTATGCCTCGGAGTGGATATAGCTGATTTCTTTCAGCTTCAAGCTGCCTTCCAGGCTGACTGCATGGTCGATACCACGACCAACAAAAAACACATCATGAGCGTTGGCGTACTTTGCTGCGAACCACTGGATACGCTCTTTGTCTTCCAGAATCTTCTGTATCTTCTCCGGGATAGTCTGCAGTTCAGAAATATAATAGCTGTACTGCTCATCCGTGATTTTGCTTCTGACCTTCGCAAACTGCACTGCCAGGCAGTACATAGCGGCAAGCTGTGCACTGTATGCCTTTGTCGTAGCAACAGAGATTTCCGGTCCAGCAAGTGTGTAGAACACTTTATCAGCTTCACGCGCGATGCTACTGCCCACCACATTAACGATTGCCATTGTGGTGATGCCCTTTTCTTTTGCAAGACGCAATGCTGCCAGTGTATCCGCTGTCTCACCAGACTGGCTAACAACGATCACCAGTGCTTTCTGATTGAGCGGCATCTTACGGTAGCGGAACTCAGATGCAAGTTCCACACGCACCGGGATGTCTGCCATATCTTCCAGCACATACTGAGCAGCCATGCCCACATGCCATGCAGAACCACAAGCAACAATATAAATCTGCTCGAAATTCTTAATCTCATCTTCGGTAATCTCCACGCTGGACAGATTGATAACTCCGTTCTTAATTACGGAATTAAAAGTATCCTGGACAGCTTTCGGCTGCTCATGGATCTCTTTCATCATGAAATGCTCAAAGCCGCCCTTTTCAGCCGCTTCTGCATCCCACTTGATCTCGGTGGTCTGCTTTTCGATTTCATCACCATTCAGATCATAGAAATGAGCCTCACCCGGAACAAGTTTTGCAAACTCAAGGTTTCCAATATAATACACATTGCGAGTGTATTTCAGGATTGCCGGAACATCCGAAGCCACATAAGTTTCACCATCCGCAATACCGATGATCATCGGGCTGTCCTTACGCGCTACCCAGATCTCGCCCGGATAGTCACGGAACATCAGCTCCAAAGCATAGGAACCACGGACACGAACCATTGTCTTCGCAATGGCATCGATAGGGCCAAGGTTATACTTTTTATAATAGTAATCAACCAGTTTAACAACTACTTCCGTATCGGTCTGGCTGTAGAAAGTGTAACCGTGCTTCAGCAGCTTTTCCTTCAGTTCGGTATAGTTCTCAATAATACCGTTATGTACACCAACGACCTCGGATTCGACCGGGCCGGAACCAGTTCTGGTGCAATTACCAGATACATGCGGATGTGCATTTGTCTGGCTCGGCTCACCGTGGGTAGCCCAGCGGGTATGTCCGATACCACAGGTTCCTTTCAATGCCTTACCGCCATCTGTCTTTTCGATCAGATTGGACAGACGCCCCTTTGCTTTCACGACTTGTGCCAGATTCTCTCCATCACGGACAGCCAGTCCGGCCGAATCATATCCTCTATATTCCAGTTTCGACAGACCATCCAACAGGATCGGTGCTGCCTGTCGGTTTCCTGTAAAACCAACGATTCCACACATAGGTTTATCCCTCCCGATATTTACTTCTCTCGTCTATTACACTTTTCCTCTTATGCAAAACGACTCCGGTTAATTGCCAGAGTCGTCATTGACTTTACGCCGTCTTATATCCCTTTTCGCAAATCACATTAACCACTTCATCAACATACTTCTGGCAAGTATCATGCTCTGGTGCTTCCACCATGACACGCACCACAAGCTCAGTGCCAGACTCATGCACCAGAATACGACCAGTGCTTCAGCAACCTTAGACACAGCTTCCTGAACAACAGGATCATTCTGTGCAGCCTTCTTATCGGTCACACGGACATTCCCCAACACCTGCGGATAGATTTTCAACGGTGCTGCCAGCTCACTCATCGGCTTCTTCTTAGCCAGCATGACTTTCATCATTTTCAGGCTGGTCAGAATGCCATCACCAGTGCTCGATACTTGGAGAAGATGATATGGCCGCTTTGCTCACCACCTATACGGCAGCCGTTCTTGACCATATACTCATAAACATACAGCGGTCTTAGCGTAACCGATACCTTGCTCATCGAAAGCCTTGTAGAGGCCAAAGTTGGACATAACTGTGGTGACAACAGTATTATTTAACAGCTTACCACGTTCCTTCATGTGGCAACCGTAAATGTAAAGGATATGGTCGCCAGTGATAACATTGCCCTTTTCGTCCACGCACAGGCAGTGGTCGGCATCACCATCGTAAGCAAAACCAACATCCAAGAGCTACGGCGGGTATCCTTACCAATAACAATACGAGCAGGGTCGGTGTCACCGTTGCGCTCACGGAGAGCATTATAATACCCAGCCTAAGAAGCGACCAACCTTATAGGCGTGATCCGCTGTTAATGTAATTCCGGCTTCTCCACGGAAGCAGTCTGTTCCAAAGTATTTAGACATTTTTATTCTCCTTACAATCAAACACGAAACACAAGGAGTAATCCATATTCTGTATTACTCTCTGCCCCCCCCAGATTACTCGAAGTATATTTTTAATTATTTTCTTTACTTTCCTTTTTGCTCTTGTTTTCAAGGAATATTTTATCGGAGCAGCATACTTTCCTCCCAGCTCTTCGAAACTCATTGTGTGCATATCATCAAAAAAAGTATCTCTCTGTGACGGCCTTGCACATGACTTGTATTCAGCAGGATTTCCTTTTACACCAGCTTCATATGTCACCTCTTTTAATTTCATTTTGCAACTGATGTAGTTAAATATTTCTTGTCCTTTTTTTGTTCGGATTAACACGAGAGAGGTTCCTAGCCCATCATTCATTTCAGGAGCAGCTTCTTTAATTCCCCAGAAGTCCGCAACTGTTAAATCAGACATTTTCTCTTTTTTGGCCGCACACTCATAGCAAGAAGGACGTAGGCAGTAATCTCTCAGAAACATTTGCATATATGAATCTTTATCTTTAGATATATATAACTTTTTTACGGAATCTTCTGGAATATTTTCCAAAACTTCCTTCATGCCAAAATCAGTCCAACTTTCATCCTTGCAGCGAAAGTTAATTCCTTTCAGCTTTCCACCAGACATTTTTTTCTTGATATTGTGCGTATTCTCTCCACAATGCAGGTGATGGTGCTCCGTGACAAATCACATCCATGCAGATTAAGTTTTCATAATCTTTTCCCAAAAACTTCTTTAACCCGTTTACTTGGCAACCTGTTCCTGTAAATAGCACAAGTTTTCCTGCTTGCAATTCTGCCTTAACTTTCTTAAATGTATCCCCAACTTTTGCTTGCAGGTATTTTGAACCACGGAGTTTTATTAGTTCACTTCGATCCGTGACTGCAATAAATTCTGCCGAATAGCAGTCTTCAGACATCGCGACACCATAAATAATGCCATTCTTATTAAGCACATACTCTGCCAGAGAAGAAAATACCGCTCCAGAAGAACTGCTCAATCTCACATCTTTATCTTTACTATAACAAGCATATACTTTTTCTGGCTTCACTAGTATATCCTCCTCTTCCAGTACCTTTTATACAAATCCAATATACCGCAACAATTTTTTATGGTTCTTCAATGTCATCTGAGCAAGATGAACTACGATGTAACTAATGAATGATGTCAGTACAAATCGCAATGCCCAATAAGCATACCAGTTTTCACATTCTATAATTCTACCAACAATCATAAGCACTGCCATGTGAATATAGAAAATTCCATATGAGCAATCTCCTATCTTTGATAGCAAGTGACAGCCACTACGATTATTTTCGTTTTTCTTTAGAAGCCAGCCAATTATGGTAATAGAATAAAGAAATGAACCAACTGTTATCTGACTCGTATAGAATCCAATATCGAATCCTAATGCTCTCAATCCAACCGCTTCAACGCAACTTAATGCAAGCGCACCTGCCGCCGCATATCCATTGCATTTCAATTTCCATCCACAGCGCACATGAATTCCTAAATAATAAAAGACAAACCATGCTGGGAATAATGTTTCATATAGACGCGGTGAGATACCAACTATATAATTCCAAGCGTACAAATACATTAAGTAAAGCGGCGTTACTAACCATAGAATTCTACTGATAACTCCATTTTGTTTTACAATTTTGACTAGCCAAGGTGTAATCACCGTAAGCTGCACCAAAACAACAATATAGTAAAATGGAGTTGCTGACTTTCCAACAATAAATCGGTAAACAAATTCAAACCAATGAATCTCATTGCCACTGTGTACGATCTTTAGTAGCTCAAGTCCGCTATACAGTAGCGACCAAATCATAAATGGGATACACAGTCGCCCCCACCGATAAATTATCCAGTGTTTATAACTGAATTCCTTATCAGACAAGGCATCGACATTCACAAAATAACCAGCCATAAAAACAAATGTAGCAACTGCAAAATTGATGATCTGGCGAAGAACAACGAATTCTGTACCATATCCAGTAGAATAATTAAATCCACCTAAGGAATGAATCAATACAACCGCCAATATACAGATTCCCCGGATTCTTTGCCAATATTCTTTTTTTCTTTCATCTCTTTATCTCCTTAGGATTTTCCTAATTGGTTCCATAACTAGCTGTTTTTCTTCCACATTCATTCCTACAAAAAACATCGAAAGTGCATACACGATCATATATATAATTGCAAACACTCCCAGTTTAACAAGTCCCGTAATATTGGCAAATTTCATAATGAAAAATCCGACTACACAAGGTGCAATCAATGCCGGGATAAACTTTGCAATTTCCTTCCAAAAATAAATCATGTTCATTCCAATACGGGCATGATAATACCAATTCATGAAAATAGCATTACCCGCAATAAGAGAAATAGCTGTTCCAAGCGCTGCACCATTTGGTCCCATAAGTTTAATCAGCGGAATGCTGATTAATACGTTGGCAATCGCAATTGCCAAATAGACAACTGCCCTTGCCTTATGCATATTCTTGGCTCTTTGAATCTCAATTCCAAGATTTTGTATTAAGGGAACTGTAACAGGAATAATAAGCAACAATGCCACAGCATACGAAGCACTGTATTCTGACCCTGCCCAAATTTTTACAAAAGGAATTCCAAAAAATATAAATCCAGACAAAATCAGTCCTAAAACCATAAACTGAATTCGACCAACCTTTGTAAAAAGTTTAGTTAATTGATCATTATCATTTGTCTCGGCAACAATACGATTAACTTTGGGAACAAAAACATTTGACACGGACGAAGAAAACTGAAGATATAATGTATTAATCTGTCCGCCTACTCCGTATAGGGCAACTGCTGTCGTACCAGCAAATCTACCTAACAAAAATTTATCTACGCTCCAATTAATTTGATCTATAATCTGATTCAGGAAGATAAAAAATGTAAATACCCACATTTCCTTAAGCAAACTAATTTGAAGTCCTCTAAACGCAAATCTGATATGTAATTTTCTAAAACAATAGAACATATTAGATATCAATAACGCAAATGTAAGAAATGTTGTTACGGATACCATACCTATTGAGCCGTACCCCATAATAAGTAATGGTAACGTCAAAAAAGGACTAAATAAATTCTGAAGAAGTATCAGCAGTTTTTGAAACAGAAACTTTTCGTGCGCCGTAATTGAGCAGTTAAATACACTGTTTGGAAACGTCATCGCAAGGTTTATAATGAGTAGTCCCATCAAAACTTTAGCAGTAGCATATTCGCTTTCTGTAAGGCCCGTACCAAAAATGCCACGAATATTTCCTATCATTACGAGTCCACATAAAACACAGATAATAGAAATAGAACAGAAAATAAGCATAAACATTCCGTTCAACTTTGCAACGCTGTCTTCATCTTTCTGTGCTTTATACCTTGAATAAAACCGTAAGTAGGAACTTCCAAATCCCAAACTTAAAAGGCTCAAGTAAGCAACCACCGAATACACCAACTGATACAATCCGTATTCGCTTTGTCCCAAAAGGCGCAACATAATGGGGGTGTAAATTAAACTAACTAATATTTTTACTAATTCACCAGCATATGATAGTATAACACCGGCTTTTCGCTGATTAATCATATTTTTCATTTTTCAAAAATTTCTATTCTAAACCTTTCATTTATTAGACTCATTTACTATACAAACCTCATCCTGTTTAAACCCCAATATAATTTTTGCAGCATTCATTCAATTCTTCAATGCGCTACTCAAAAATTCTCTAGAAGAATTTTGCATAGTCAGAACATTTTTATCGACAATAGAGTAATTGATTGGATTAACTGTTTTGGTCACTAAATTTTCATTAACAGAAACGACACGATCCGGCGTTCCGTACAATTTCACTAAATCATATATTCTAACGTTCATCAAATCTTCAGGATTATTTGTTGGTCTCTCTAACAAATAAAATTCCCTGTGAAAAACATAGGAAAATACACCTGCATGGAATGAATCTGTTACAATAATTTCTGCGTTCTGGATAAGGCTAAGAAATTCTGGAATTCCAATATCATATAACTGTACATCACCAAAATGCCAATCTTGTGTCTTAAACTGAAAAACACTGCTATTAACAATGTGTGGAAGCGTGACAAGCTTTAATCCTTTTCTCTTAGCAAATTCTTTTATTTGTTTTCTTTGATTTCGGTCATCACCAAGCATATAACAAAAAATATACTTTCCATTTATGCACCGCTTTCCTGCTAACTCATGCCAGCTTTCTCTGTCTACTAAAAGTGTCGGATCTAATACATGCTTTGTGTTATCAAAAATGCACCTTTTAAACTGCTCCACCGTTGTCTCTTCTCTTAACGATACAGCAGAATATTTAGCCAATGCCTTTTTCATATATTGAATATACACACCTGGCAGATTGCTTACCGATACGCTTGATGCGTATGAAAAAACAATTTTATGATCTCTAGCATTTAAAAAATTGAATACATATCCATCATCAACCACACCTGGTTTCCAGATCTGATCGCTTCCACTTATAAAAATGTCATATTCCTTTTCACTCTCAGAAATCGTTTCTTCTGTGTAAACTTTAGAATGCCTAATATATTTTTCTCTAAATTCCGATACTTTTTCTGTTCGAGAAGTTAAGCGTTCAGCATACTTTTTCGCAAACAATCTTGTTATAACCTTAGAGTATAAACGCCATACAACTTCAGTAATGCCCATTTTTACCAGTTTCTGCATTTTCGTCTGTTGTGGCGGCAAATATAGCGGCTTTATATTCTCTCTTTTATAAGAAATTAGTTCGCTATCATATCCCAATTCACTAATATACTTATTCAAAGCATAGGCTTGCAATAAGCCACCGTAGTTTTTACTATTATAGTAAAGTGAAATTATACCTACTTTTTTCATCTAATCTTAATAATCCTCTCACTTACTATCTATGAACAGCATTCAAAAAACTGTCATAAAGAGTTACCAATGTTATTTTACTTGAATCAATATTATAACCTGCTTCGTTTATTTCATCCAGGTGTGATGTTCTTGTTTTTTCCCAATTTACTTTTTCATCTATCATCTTTTGAGCCCATTCAAGCGGAGTTTCATTTAAAGAATAATACCTGATATTTTCTGTAAGTTTTGTGTCCTCAGGAACTCGATCTGAAGCAAAACAGAATAATCCAGATGTCTGTGCCTCAACCGCAACCATTCCTAACCCCTCCATTTTAGAAGGAAAAAGAAGTATGTCCATTGCAGAATACCATTTTTCAACATCACCCACACTTCCCATAAACAGGCATTTATCCTCTATCTCAAGCTTTTTAGCCAACTCTCTAACCGGTTCCTCCAGTTCTCCCGCTCCTAGCCATAATAGCTTGGCATCAGGCACTAATTTCTGAAATTCAGCAAATACTCTAACCGAAAAAAAGGGGTTCTTTAAATAACTCAATCGTCCGACTACTCCAACTACAACAGCATTTGTCAGCCCAAAGGATTCTCTAATTTGATTTCTATTCTCCTTGCTGAACACATATTTTTCGGCATGAATTCCATTGGGGAGGATTTTAAAATTTCCTATCCCAAAGATTTCGTCACCTGCTGCTGTAGAACAAGCTAAATGTTCATTAGCCAAAAGCGAACATAAATTATCAAAAACAAAAGATTTAATTTTGTTTTTATTGGTGTCTGCCAGTTTCTGAGCGTGGCTATGATACACTCTAACAGGCACTTTGTTTTTGTACGCAGACAAAAGAACGGTCGTTCCATTATGATTCGGTACATTTACATGAACAACATCATACCGTTGCTTCATAATTTCATCCAAATATCTCATCTTTTTCTTACTGACATAAGAATCAACTTTTGGAAGATAAAACACCTTTCCACCATTTTTAACAACTTTTTTTTCATAAGGTGAATTAACTTTTTTAAGCACTAAAAAATCAACACAGCTTGAATGAGTCACAAGTTCATCGTAATAATCATCATACAATTAGTGACTCCATTATTTTGTGTAAAACTATTCACTACAATAAGAACTTTTTTTTTATTCATTTTTTCTCACTCTCACATTAAACCGATATGTACCACTCCATAGAATTCTGCTTGCTTTTGGTTATCGTCAGCCAAAACAAAAGTAAAATCGCCAAAATCATAAAAATATATGCAAGCT
>ENA-OQET01000071-OQET01000071.1-human-gut-metagenome-genome-assembly--contig:-NODE-71-length-52735-cov-5.782372_pt1 | contig 52735 bp, 53 predicted proteins | sample MGYA00242800_ERZ504645 | MGnify/ENA primary metagenome ERZ504645 (study PRJEB26092, sample SAMD00036308) | human gut metagenome | host: Homo sapiens | study: EMG produced TPA metagenomics assembly of... | reverse complement strand
AGGTTTTGCAATGAACATTTTACTGTCTAATATGGAATTTCAGAAGAAGAAATTAGAGATCTCAGAGACAGAACAAACTAATAAAAGAATTCAACAGGAGCAGTTAGTCGGGAAAATAGACTAGCTGCTTTTTGCGTAAAAAGCAGCAGAAATACAAATTTTTTTGAGAGAGACAGATTTTTTTTATCTGTTATAATAAAATTATAGATAAAATGAACACATCGGATATATCGCAAAAGGAGGAGTCAGTATGGGACTTATTAAAGCAGGTATGGGTGCACTTGGTGGAACATTAGCGGATCAATGGAAGGAGTTTTTCTATTGCGAATCTATGCCGAAAGAAGTGCTTGTTACAAAGGGTCAGAAGAGAACGACAGGTCGTTCTTCTAATACAAAAGGAAATGACAATATCATTTCTAACGGTTCCGGTATTGCTGTGGCTGATGGACAGTGTATGATCATTGTAGAACAGGGCAAGGTTGTAGAAGTTTGTGCAGAGCCTGGTGAATTTACATATGATACCTCAACAGAACCATCTATTTTCTCGGGTAATCTCGGTGAGAGCATTAAAGAGACATTTAAAACCGTAGGCAAGCGTTTTACTTATGGTGGAGATACAGGTAAGGATCAGAGAATTTATTACTTTAATACAAAAGAAATTCTGGAAAACCGTTTCGGTACAGCGAATCCGGTTCCGTTCCGTGTAGTAGACTCCAAGATTGGATTGGATATTGATGTATCAATCCGTTGTTCAGGTGTATATTCTTATAAGATTGTTGATCCGTTGTTGTTCTATTCAAATGTATGTGGAAATGTAGAACAGGAATATTCCCGTGAAGAACTTGACGGTACTCTTAAGAAAGAATTTATCTCAGCCCTGCAGCCGGCATTTGGCCGTCTGTCAGAGATGGAACTTCGTCCAAATCAGATCGTAACACACAACACAGATCTTGAAAATGCCATGAATACTGCACTTTCAGAGAAGTGGGGTGCTCTTCGTGGACTGAAGGTTGTCAGTATTGCTTTTGGATCAATTACTCTTCCGGACGAGGATGCAGAACTGATCAAACAGGCACAGCGTACAGCAATCATGCGTGATCCTACAATGGCAGCAGCTACACTTGTCGGTGCTCAGGCAGATGCGATGAAGACCGCAGCGGGCAACGAGGCAGGAGCTATGACAGGATTCATGGGCATGGGTATGGCAACGAATGCTGCAGGTGGTGGAATGAATGCACAGAATCTTTTCGCTATGGGACAGCAACAGCAGGCTCAGCAGGCAGCACAGCAGCAGCCGGCACCGCAGGTAAGTCCAGCAGCAGATGGATGGAAATGTGCATGTGGCACCACAGTAACAGGTAATTTCTGTCCGAACTGTGGAGCAAAGAAACCGGAACCGAAACCGGCACCGGGCGCATGGAAATGCTCTTGCGGAGCTACGGTGACAGGCAACTTCTGTCCGGAATGCGGTTCTAAGAGACCGGAAGAGGACGAAGGCTGGACGTGTTCCTGTGGCGCAGTAAACAAAGGCAAATTCTGTACGAACTGTGGAGCAAAGAAGCCGGCAGGTGCACCGCTTTACCGTTGTGATAAGTGCGGATGGGAACCGGAAGATCCGAAGAATCCGCCAAGATTCTGTCCGGAGTGTGGAGATGTCTTTGACGAGAACGACAGACAGTAACGGATGACCAGCGGTTAGAAAATAACTGCCGGAAACCCGGCACGAAAGAAAGGAGAAGGAGTTATGGCAGGCTTGCAGGAATATAAATGTCCTTGCTGTGGCGGTGCAATCGCCTTTGACAGTAAGATTCAGAAGATGAAGTGTCCGTACTGTGATACTGAGTTCGAGATGGATGCACTCAAAGGTTATGATGCAGAGCTGCAGAATGAACAGACAGATGACATGGAGTGGGATACTTCCGCAGGCAGTGAGTGGCAGGAAGGTGAAACAGATGGTTTGCGCACGTATGTGTGTAAGTCCTGTGGAGGCGAGATTGTCGGAGATGCCAACATGGCAGCAACAACCTGCCCATTCTGTGATAATCCGATCGTAATGATGGGACAATTTTCGGGAGCATTAAAACCGGATCTGGTGATTCCGTTCAAATTAGATAAAAAGGCAGCAAAAGAAGGATTGAAGAAGCATCTGACCGGAAAACGTCTTCTGCCAAAGATTTTCAAGGATCAGAATCATATTGATGAGATCAAAGGTATTTACGTTCCATTTTGGCTTTTTGATACAAATGTAGATGCCACAGTCCGCTATCGGGCAACAAAGGTGCGAATGTGGAGCGACAGTGATTATGATTATACTGAGACAAGTCATTTTATGGTTCACCGGGGTGGAAGTATTGGTTTTGAAAATGTTCCGGTAGATGGATCTACAAAGATGGCAGACGATCTGATGGAATCTATCGAGCCATTCAATATTTCAGATGCGGTGGATTTCCAGACTGCTTATCTTGCAGGATATCTGGCTGATAAGTATGATGTAACTGCCGAACAAAGTATTGAACGTGCCAATAAACGTGTAAAACATTCTACAGAGGAAGCCTTCGCTGAGACAGTAAAAGGTTATGCTACAGTAACAACAGACAATAGCAATGTACAATTTCATGGCGGAAAAGCAAAGTATGCACTGTATCCGGTATGGCTTCTGAATACGACATGGAACGGAAACAAATACACCTTTGCAATGAATGGACAGACAGGAAAGTTTGTCGGTGATCTGCCGGTAGATAAAGGTGCAGCAGCACGCTGGACAGTGATGCTGGCAGCTGTATTCTCAGTTGTAACGTATGGTGCTGCATGGCTTTTGCACCTGATCGGGCTGTTTTAGGGAGGTGGGGAAATGAAGAAAAAAATTTTATCGTTTATGACGCTCCTCATCCTCTGTCTAGGTCTTGCAGTTCCGGCTTTTGCGGAGGAAACAGAAGGATTCGCGAATGAATATCCTCGTGTCATCGACAATGCGGAGCTTCTGTCTGCAGATGAGAGGGAGCTGTTAACCAGTAAGTTAGATGAGATCAGTACGCGACAGAAGGTAGATGTGACGGTTGCCACAACCGATACACTGGATGGACTGACGGTATCTGATTATGCAGAACGATTCTACGAGTCTCATAATTATGGTTATGGACCGGACAAGGATGGAACAATACTTCTGATCAGCATGGAAGATCATGATTGGTATATGGCAACCTACGGATATGCTATTACAGCATTTACGGATGCAGGTATCCAGTACATAGGAGAAGAGATGACGGGTGATTTGTCTGATGGTGATTTTGCGGCAGCATTTGATACATTTGCTGACGAGTGTGATGATTTTATTACGCAGGCAAAAACCGGAGAACCTTATGATATCGATAATGAACCACAAAAACCAATGTCATGGATTTGGATTCCGATTTCATTAGTAGCTGGTATCGTCCTTTCATTGATTGTTGTTGGCACTATGAAATCAAAGCTTAAAACCGTACGTTTCCAGGCAGCAGCTAATAATTATGTGAAAGCTGGAAGTATGAATCTTACTGAGAGCAGAGACATATTCCTGTATAATACAATGACAAAAACGAAAAAAGAGAAAAATGATTCTTCCAGTGGTGGCGGAAGCAGTACGCATACAACATCTTCCGGAAGCACTGCCGGAGGCGGTGGCGGAAAATTCTAGGAGAGATGTCCGGATACAGAATACAGGGGCAATTTAATAGTGAAAAAAGAGAAGCTATTTTCCAATTGAGGGGTCACCTCAATTGGGAATCGGCTTCTCTTTTTTAAGCTGTAATTATCTTTTCACATCCACAAAATATTTCCTGAACTCATCATAAAGACACGGCTGTCCCCAGTAGAATCCCTGGCAGTAATCCGGTTTCAGAAGTTTCATCTTCTGTAATTCGTCTTCTGTCTCAATACCTTCAATACAAAGTTTCAGACCAAGATTATGAATCATGTTACTAAACTGATTTAACAGATAATATTCCTTTTTGTCTGTGATTGCCTTTGAAGTAAAACCACGATCGATCTTAACAATATCAGGGTGAAGTTCACTCAGATAATGAAAGTTGGAATAACCGGTTCCAAAATCATCCAACGCTAATTGCAAGCCGGCCTGTTTTAATTCTTTCAGGAAATTTTGAGCCTTTTCATTTTTTTCAAGCAGAATACTTTCTGTCAGTTCGATTACAATTGCAGTGTGCGGAAGACCAGAAGCGTTCATCTCGCTGATAAGGTCTGTAATAACACCTGATTTTGTGATCTGCACCTGGGATACATTAATATTAACTTTGAAATCAGGAATTTGCATCCGGATTTTCCGGCAAGCAGTTATTGCTTCTCGCATGAACCAGCGTCCGGTTGGAATAATCAGTCCGCTTGTCTCTAAAAGTGGTATAAATTCAGCCGGCGAGATCTGTGCAAATTTTTTAGAAGTAAAGCGTATCAGCACCTCTGCTCCGGTCAGTTTGTCCTGGCGGATATCCATGATTGGCTGGAAGCATACTGAGAATCCACGGAAATCATGATTTACTGCTGAATGAAGCTCATTTGTGATCTCGCGGATACGTAAGAAATTCTGGTACTCTTCTTCCTGGAATATATAACAGCAGTTTCTTCCATGCTGCTTAGCCACGGTCAGCGAAAAGTCAGTTCGCTTTATAATCTCTTCATAACCGGTCCGTGATAGATCCGGAAGCGGCAGGATACCGGCAGAAATAGTAAATACTGCAGCAAAGTTGTTTTCTTCAATAAACTGATTAATATGTTTGCATATGTGGTCATAAAGGTTGGATGCTGTTGTCATATCAGAGGATGTTGTATCTAATATAATAAATTCATCTGAAGCTATCTTGTAGACCTTTTGGCTATCCGAGATACAGGATAAGATGCAGGACGCTGTTTCTCGAAGAATGTAGTCTCCGTAATCCCATCCATAGTTTTCATTAATCATTTTAAAACCGTCAATTCCGATATGAAGTAGGAAGCCTTTATTAAGCGTAGAAACCGAATTTTTGAAATATTTTTCTAAAGAAGTTTTTCCGAGAAGTCCGGTAATATTATCTGCTTTCTGTCGGTTACCAATTTCATTGATGCATCCGATCAGATAGATCGGCTCTTGCTGATCGTCACGTACGATATAGCCACGGCAGTTGATCCAGACGGGTTCCCTGTTAAGATCCAGCCAGCGGTACTCCATATTATATGTGTTCCGGTCTGTGTTGAGCAGATCATCCAGTTCCGCTTTCAGAAGCGGATAATCTTTTTTGTATACGAATTCTTTAAGTTCTTTTGTCATATTATGGAATTCATTTCCAGGCAGACAGAAACGATCTAAAGCTTGTGGAGCAATATAGAAAAAGTCGGTTCTGAAATCCAGCATATATAGGAAACCATCTGTGCTTGGGCTGAGCAGATTGATGATATTACATAATTCTTTGAGCGAAAGATCCTGATAATTTTCTGTGTGGCTGAAGATTTCTTCATGCAGCTTTTCCTCGGTAGATGTTCCTGTATTAATAAGCGTGTTGGCAGTCAGAAGTTCTGAATTGCCTGCATATGCAAGTTTCCGCTTTCGTTTTATGCGGTACAGCATGAGATCACTTCGTTTTGCAAGGTCTTTAAAAGTACTATCCATTTCCGGAAGAAAACAGGCATATCCGGAGGAAATACTTAATGGATAGTTAAATGTATGCGCTGTTGCTTCTAAAGTTTGATTTAATTGAGCAATTCTGTCTTCGATATTATTTTCCTTATTCTTATTGTAGAAATATGCAAATTCATCTCCACCAATGCGGAAAAGATTTTCTTTTTCAGGAAAGAATTGCTTAATGCACTGAGAGCATAACTGCAGAGCTTCATCGCCTTTCTCATGTCCAAACCGGTCATTAATTATTTTCAGATTATCCAGGTCAAAAAGAATAAAACCGGTAGTGTGAAGTTCGTTTTTCTGTTCGTTAAGACGATTCACTTTCTTTTCATAGGCATTTCGATTCATAGTATCTGTAAGCAGATCCGTGTTCGCAAGTTTCTGTAGGTAAACAAGCTTTTGTTTCTGGAGATATTGATCATAAAAACGTGATACCTGGATCCAGACCAGCAAAAGGATGAATAGCATCGTTCCCAATGGAAGGAAGATGGAGGTTTGTTGAAAATGCCGGATATAGTAAGCAATAAGTTCTGCAGCACCCAATGCCATGACCAGATACATTGGATATTTAAAATGTCTGGCAGCTTCATTTTGTAATTTTATAGATTCATAACGAATCAATGTTACTGTATAAATTACATTCACCAGCATGATCAGATGAGTTATCGGAAGAATGCGGAAGATATCGATGATTCCTGCACATTGAAGCAATACTGCCGCTGCCATATTGCACAGATAGAGAATGGACAGGTGTACAGCTCCTTTACGATATTTGCTTTTACAGATATCATATAGAATAAAGTTAAAAGGTACTGGAAACAGGAAAAAAGTAAAGTAGTCTATAAAATAAAGTGCTCTTGAATCTGGAATTAAAAACTGCAGAAAACCACATTGCTTTAGAGTCCAAAGTGTGATCAAAAGAGAAAAAACACCAAGGTTCAGGAAAATCATGTAGGATTCATCTGACGAATATTTATCATTTTTCCTCATTATAGAAAAGCATAAAATCAGGCAGATGATTCCTAACGATAAGATTTCGCAGCTTAGAACCAATGAACAGAGACTGTTGCTCAGGATCTTCAGGGTACAGTCTCCTTTTGTCCCTCCAAAAAGATGGAAAGAATTTCCGTAGTAGTCTGAATATACAGGAATAATCCTGACCTGCAAGTGTTTTCCATCACTGTTTTTTGGAAGATCGACAATATGCCAACAAGAGCCGGGAGACTTCATGAATCTTAATGTGTCAGTATCATTTCCAAATTCATAGATTTTCTCTCCATCAAGCAATACCTCAGCCCGGGTATGGGTTGTCTTGAACAAAATGGATTGTTGATTCTGAAAAGAATCTGGAAGAATGACATCTTCAATTCGAATATTATCTTCGGATCGTTCAGTTGTCACAAGCTGGGTTGTATTGTCAAAAACTAAATGTTCACGGGTCGTATTTTGATGAAAGATCCAACCTGAAAAGACAGTGCCAAACAGGATGAACAGGATTAAAGAGATCCATAATTTTTTCTTAAATTTCATAACTTTTTCCCTTTATAGAATATCACTTCCATCCGGGATCTTGGAAATAATCGTCCGATTAGTCCTGAACAGAAAGATAAGTGAGACAATCAGTGACATGATCTCAGCAGTCAGGAAAGCCCACCATACTGCATGAAGCCCACCAAATTTTGCCAGTACATATGCAGCCGGAATCAGTACTACAAGCTGACGCATGATGGATACGATCATACTGAACACGGCCTTTCCAAGCGCCTGGAATACAGTACCGCAGATGATGCCGAACCATGCAAGTAAGTAATGGATACCGATGATACGAAGCGCAGGGACTCCAATCGTAAGCATATCAGCAGATGCGTTGAACATTCCGAGAAGTACCTGTGGAACGAATTCAAAGCAAAGAAATCCGAAGAGCATAATACAAAATGCTGTTGCCATACTGAGCTTGATCGTCTTGACCATACGTTTTCTATTCTGCGCACCGTAGTTGAATGCAATGATCGGAGTGATACCGTTATTCAAACCGAAGACAGGCATGAAGAAAAAGCTCTGCAGTTTGAAATACACTCCGAATACGGCAGTTGCAGTAGATGAAAATGTGATCAGGATACGGTTCATGGAGTATGTCATAACAGAACCAATCGACTGCATGATAATAGATGGAATACCGATTGCATAAATTGTTCTGATAATTCTTCCGTCCGGACGGAAACCACGGAACTGAAGTTTCACATCAGGGTTAAATTTATGGTTACAGATAAATGCGACAAGTCGCCTACACATGTCCGATAACTGTAGCTAAGGCAGCACCGGTAACGCCCATCTTAGGGAAGCCGATCAGACCAAAGATCAGGATCGGATCAAGAATGATATTCGTGATCGCACCACACAACTGGGAAGTCATACTGAAAATCGTTCTTCCGGTGGAAGTGAGCAGTCGTTCAAAGCAAATCTGTGCCAGCAGTCCCATAGAGAAGATCATAACAGTGCTCAGATAATCGATTCCCATTTCCATGATCTCAACATCTGCATTTCCAATCTGGCTTGCATAGAAAGGTTTTACTACGGTAAAGCCAAGAATAAGAAATACGATATAGCTTATGATATAAAGAAATGCAGCGTTAGATGCAATTTTGTTTGCCTCATCATTTTGCTTTGCTCCGAGTGCTCTGGAAAGGAGTGCATTCATACCGACGCCGGTACCGGTTGCAACTGCAATGAGCAGCATCTGTAACGGGAAGGCGAGAGAGACTGCGGTAAGAGCATTTTCTGACAGCTTTGCTACAAAGATACTGTCTACAATATTATAAAGTGCCTGCACTAGCATGGAAACCATCATCGGTAAGGACATGTTGAACAAGAGTCTGCCGATTGGCATGGTTCCCAATTTTGTTCTCTGCTGCAGGGGGCAGAAGCTGCTTTTTTGGTTCATATATTCTCCTGTTATTACGAAAACTTAATTTAAAGCGTCAATTATTAATGATAGCATTATATGGTGTACGTTTCAATAGTTGAAGACTTGAAAATGTCTTAAAGGTCAGTTTTGGCATTCTTGAATTATTGTGTTAATAGGTAAAGTCAGTAGAAGTAATAGTAACAACTTGACAGTTTGCGTACTGTATGATATTTTTCAAGTAGTAAGTAGTAAGTAGTAAGTAGTAAGTAGTAAGTAGAAAACAAAAATGGCGATCAGGAAATAGGAGGAAAGCAGGTATGAAAGATCTTACATTATCTCAGCAATATGCATTACTTGCGTTGGACGGACAGGAGAGTATTCATCCAAGCGTGGCAAAAAGTGCTGTATTGAGAGCTGTTTCTGCTGCGCAGGTGTTGGAGACAGAATTAGGAAAAGCAGATGTGGATTCATTTTCAGAATTTTCTTCAGCACTGCAGAAAGCGGTACAGATGGCAAAAACATTAAAGAAAAAGAGGAGACTCAGATTGAGAAAGAAGTGGCTGCTGTTTTGGAAACAGAAGAACTTCTAAAGGAAGTACCGGATATTTTGGGCTGTGATATGAATTATGATACATCAGGTGTTGAACTAAAGGCATACCTTAGTGATGAGACAAGTTATATCAGAATAAAAGAAGGACTTCGTGCAGAGATTCTAGAGGATGGTCCAATTAGTCTGGAAGATGCGGTTCTCTTATGGCTTCTCCGTGAAAGTGGCTGTATCCATGACTTGTTTTCTGTATCAGAGCAGAATCGTGTAGAAGAACGTATGACAGAAGCTGCTGTTCAGGATGAGAAGTACCGTGCATTATGGGAAGCAGAATTTCATAATGTTTTTGAAGGATTTATGAATCGGTTTGTGAAGACTAAGAGTAAACTGCTTAAGAATCCATATTTAGAGGGTGTTAATCTTGTATTTCCTTACCTTGACAGAAGAAAATCCGTATTTATCGATACGGTTATTTTTGGAACTAACGTGGCGGACAGAAGAGCTGCGGCTGTAGAACATTTGAAGAAAAAAGGCTTTGCGGTAGAGGAGATCAGAGTAGGCAGTGAGACTTTACTAAAAATAGGCAACATATATTACCGTATCTTCCCAATGACGAAAACAGCATATAAAGTACCGATTCAGGGAGTCAACCTGGTACCGGCATACTGGCAGTAGGAAGAAAGTACGGAAATACTAATTATGTGGACGGTAGAAAAGGTGAGCTGATGTCAAGACAGAGAAGCATGGAAGTAATAGAGCAGGCAGAATATGTGACGATCGGAGAGCTTGTGCGGCTTACAGCAGTGCGCTACAGTACTTTGAAGTTTTATACAGAGGAAGGAATGCTGCCATTCGAGCAGGCAGAAGAGAATCTGACCAGAAGATACCGCAGAGTTGAGAGCTTAGAAAGGATTGCGCAGATTCGTCGGTTAAGAGAACAGAAGAAGACAATTCCGGAGATTAAAGAGATTCTAGGATATGGTGAAGAGTAGAAGGTGAAAAGAGGCTGTCATGTGCAGCCTCTTTTTCAAGCATTATTCCTTCCATTCCGGCGAGACAAACAAGATACTTAGATGTTCTAATTGTTTCTTCAAGATAGTTTAAATTCATAATCATCCCTGCCTTTACAAAATGTTGCTGTTAACGAGTTACTATAATGATAGTATAGCATAAGTAGAAATGATTGTCTGAAAATTCAAATAAAAACAGAAGAAAATTTAAAGAAAAACTGGAGAAAATAAAATTTACAGTTGACAATAGCTAAGAAATCAGCTATTATATGAATATAATAATAGTAATTATTACTGAAATAAAAAGGGAGGTAATCACATGGAGAAAAAAGCACTTTACAATCTGTCTTACGGAGTATTTATGTTATCCACGCGTTCCGGCGAGAAAGTAAATGGCTGTATTACGAACACATGCATGCAGGTAGCAAATGATCCGGTTCGAATTGCAATATCTGTTTTAAATAGTAATTATACTTGTGATCTGATCAAAGAAAGCGGAATCTTTGCATTGAGTCTGTTAGATGTGCAGTGTTCCTTTGAGACGATCAAGCATTTCGGATTCCAGTCAGGAAGAGATGTGGATAAGATGAAAGATCTGACGCTTCCGGTTGATCAGAATGATATACCATATATGGGATATCAGGCATGTGCTGTAATCAGTGGTAAGGTTCTGGAACAGCAGGATCTTGGTACACATACTCTGTTTATTGCAGAAGTAACAGATGCAAAACTGTTGAATGAGAATGCACCGCTTACTTATGCAGATTACCAGAATCGTGTAAAACCAAAGAAGAAAGAGATACCTCAGGATAAGAAGATCGTTGGTTGGAGATGTAAAATCTGTAATTATGTATATGAAGGCAGCGAACTTCCGGCAGATTTTATTTGCCCGATCTGCGGACATGATGTCAGCGATTTTGAACCAATTTTTGAAAACTAATGGTAATAATTCATTGATCTTGTCATGTAGTGAACAGATGTGAGATCAGGAATAATTATAAAATGAAGATGAAAAGAAAAGGAGATATGGAATTATGAAATATGTATGTGATTTATGCGGATGGGAATATGATGAGGAGCAGGGATATCCGGAAGGCGGCATTGCACCGGGAACAAAGTGGGAAGATGTACCGGAAGATTTTGAATGTCCGCTGTGCTCCGCAGGAAAGGATCAGTTCTCTGAGGAGTAAAGAGAAATTTTATTTAAAATAATGAAAACAGGTGGTAGAATAGATACAGAACTATTTTATCACCTGTTTTACGTTACGAAAGAGAGGAAGAGAAACATGTATCAGGCAGCAAATGACAGATATGAGAAAATGGCTTATGTACGTTGCGGAAAGAGTGGATTAAAGCTCCCGGCAATTTCACTTGGATTGTGGCACAATTTTGGAGATACAGGCGTCTATGAGAATATGAAGGAAATCCTTCTCACAGCATTTGATAATGGAATCGTACACTTCGATCTGGCAAATAATTACGGACCGGCTTACGGAAGTGCGGAGAAGAATTTTTGGCAAGATTCTGAAAGAAGAACTTGGTATGTACAGAGATGAACTTCTGATCAGTACAAAGGCTGGATTTGATATGTGGGAGGGTCCTTATGGAAACTGGGGAAGTAGAAAATATCTTCTTTCCAGTCTGGATCAGAGCCTAAAGCGCATGGGGCTTGATTATGTGGATATTTTCTACCATCACCGGATGGATCCGGAGACTCCGTTGGAAGAGACAATGGGTGCACTTGCAAGTGCAGTTCAGTCAGGAAAAGCACTTTATGTGGGTCTCTCAAATTATGATGGTCCAACATTGGAAAAGGCAGAAGCAATTTTAAGAGATTTGAAGTGCCCATTTGTGATCAATCAGAACAGATATTCTATCTTTGATAGAACAATTGAGAAAAATGGATTGAAAGACACTGCAAAGAAGCTGGAGAAGGGAATTATTGCATTCAGTCCGCTGGCGCAGGGACTTCTCACCGACCGTTATCTGAAAGGAATCCCGGAAGACAGCAGAATTATGACGGACGGTCGTTTCCTGAAGAAATCTGCTTTGACAGAGGAAAAACTTGTGAAGATCAGAGAACTGAACGGACTGGCAGCCGGAAGAGGTCAGACATTGGCAGAGATGGCATTGAGCTGGATCCTGAAGGATGGTATTGTAACAAGCGTTCTTGTAGGTGCATCAAAAACCGGAACAGGTATTGGATAATATCAAGGCAATACAGAATACAGACTTTACAGAAGAGGAGCTCCGCAAGATTGATGAACTGTCGCTGGACTAAGCAGTAAGTTTGTTCATCATGTACTTGTTTTAAGCTAGTTGCCGCTTTTAATCTGTGTTATACTGGATAAAAATGAAAGTTGAAAGAGGAGATTTTACTATGGATAGAATAGCAAGCTTTACAATCAATCACCTGGATCTGATGCCGGGTCTGTATGTTTCCAGAAGAGATGCCAAAGGAGACTGTGTGACAACGACATTTGATTTGAGAATCACAGCACCGAACAGGGAGCCGGTAGTTGACACTCCGGCACTTCATACGATCGAGCATCTGGCAGCGACATTTCTCCGCAACAGTGAGAAGAAGGATGATGTGATCTACTTTGGACCGATGGGATGCAGAACAGGATGTTATCTTGTGATGTTTGGAAATCTGGATTCTGAGGATGTACTGGATCTGGTACTTGAGATGTGCGACTTCATTATTGGATTCGAGGGAGAGATTCCGGGAGCAGCTCCGGAACAGTGTGGCAACTATCAGGAGCAGAATCTGGATATGGCGAAGTATTACATTAAGAAATACAAGGATGCACTGGTGAATGAGCGCAATCTTGTATATCCGGAGTAAAGAAAAATTAAAACATTGAAAAAAGGACAGGTGACTGGTTTGTAAGACCAATCACCTGTCCTTGCTTTAGAGAAAGCAATTCTAATTGTTAATGAGTGCAGCATTTTTATGAATCGTCTCGTCCATGATATTCTGCACATAACTTCCGATATGTTTCTTTACATCCTTATCTAGTTCATTTGGATAGATTGGAGTACCGTATTCGAGAACAACATGTGTTTTCTTGATCTTTGGAAAATGGTTCTCGAAAATCTCAGCAGTATTATTCATGGAAATCGGTACGATTGGGCATCCGGTCTTTGTGGCAATCTTGAAAGCACCTTCTTTGAACGGAAGCATAGTTAATTCTTCGCCCTTATTGCGGGTTCCCTCCGGGAAGATACAGATGGAAATACCCTTCTTTACATAATCAATTGCCTGCAGGATTGTTTTCAGTCCTTCCTTTGGATTCTCTCGGTCGAGGAAGAGACAATAGACGAAATGCATCCAGGTGGAAAGAAGCGGAACTTTTTCCATTTCTTTTTTCGCAACATAGCCGGTCAGGTTCTTGCATCTGCTGTAGGTAAGCAGAATGTCAAAGAAACTGCGGTGATTCCCGATGAAGAGAACCGGCTCATCCGGTACATTCTCCTCACCGATCACAGTGACTTTCACACCGGTCATTTTCAAAATCACTTTAAATCCCCACTGGACAATACGCAGAGAACTGATGTCACGCGCATGTGGGTTGAATTTACCGATCACCCATTCTACAAAGAAAACAGGAATAGAAAGAATCAGGTAAAGAATCAGAAAAACTGCAACAAAAATAAATCGAAACATACAATATCCTTTCTTTTGTCTTATGAATAATAGAGTCGCCATAATATAAAATAACTACTGGCGCATGTAGCCTTATTATACCGTAGCAGCATAAAAAATACAACTGATGCATAGATTGAAGGGAAATAAAAAATCCGGATGGCGTTACTGTTTACAGTATCTGGAATATTGTAATGAAAAATAAAAAACAAAAGGGCATTTTAACTGTGTTTCTACTGTGTGTCTGTTTTTTTATAAGCGGATGTATTACCAGGATTGAGAAAGAGCAAAAACGAAAAGATCTGGAATATATTCTGATCGACCAGGAGCATCTTCCGGAGGAGCTGACAGAAGTGCTCAGTCAGTTAGAAAAGAAAGCATTTCATTTTGTTTATTCGGATCAGGGAAAAACATATCTTGCAGAAGGATACGGTGCATGTCCGACAACAGGATATACGATTGAGGTGAAGGAACTTTATGAAACGGAGCATACAGTTTGTTTGCATACAATTCTGATGGGACCGGCAACTGGTGAAGAGACGAAAGAAATCACGACATTTCCATACATAGTCGTGGAAATCAGTGGAACAGAAAAAGAGGTTATGTTTGATTGAGGAGGAGCAGGATGGAAATTGTGAAGAGAGCGATACGCCTGATGCATGAGGGAAAATGTATTTACGATCAGTTTCAGCTGGACGAAGATTATAACGTTCCGGATGCAAAGGAGGATGTGGGAAATGTAATTGAGGGGATAGTCTGTGTGAAGACGGAAGAGATGAAGCTTGTAGAGAATTATCTGAAAATCAGTGGAAAAGCTCAATTTAAGATTTTGTACATGACAGCCTCTCTGGATCCGCAACCGGCAGTTTTAGAAGGAAAGCTTCCATTTGAAGAGATGGTATATGTAGAACAACCGGGAGAGGAAGAATATTTCCTGAAAAATCTCAGAACAGAGTTCAGTGTATCAATGGTGCATTCCAGAAAGCTGAGCCTGCACCTGCTGACAGAACTTGAGATTGGAAGAACCCAGATGATAAGTGAAGAGGTCACGGAAGATGTGGAAAGTGAGCATGCTGTTTATAAAAAAATGAAAAAGTTTCGTTTGCTTGGACTGTCAGACACAAAAAAAGACACTTATAGAATAAAAGAAGAGATTACATTACCGGGAACGAAGGAGAGTATCAGCCAGATTCTGTTATCCGAAGTGAGTGGTAGAAAGTTAGAACTGCGCCCGGGGACAGATGAGGTGACGGTCAGAGGAGAACTACAGGTGTTCTGTCTCTATCTGTCAGAAGAATTGAAGGCAGACTGGGTCAGCCAGGTGATTCCATATGAAGGAAAACTCCTTTGCAATGGCCTGACAGAAGGAATGTTTTATTCTGTGGAACATTCGCTGGAGGATACACTGGTTGATATCCGTATGGATGAAGACGGTGAGATGCGCATCCTTGGGATTGAAGGGACATTACTGCTGCGGATGAACTTTTACGAAGAGCAGGAGATGGAGTTGTTGGAGGATATTTATTCTTTGCAAGAGCAGTGTATCCCGGAGAAACAGGAGACGGTTTTTGAAGAGCTTTTAATGCAGAATCAATCCAGATATAAACTGACGGAACGGCTTTCACTTCCGGAATTAAAAGATGACGTACTTCAAGTACTCTGCAGCAGAGGGGAAATCCAGATAGAGCATACGGAGTATAGAGAAGAAGGAGTCCAAATAGAAGGAATCCTGCATCTTAGCTTTCTCTACCTGAGAGGGGATGATGCAAGACCATATGGAAGCTGGCAGGGGATGATACCATTCCAACACCTGATCGAATGTTCTGATCTTCCGGAAAATGTACGTTGTACAATGAGTCACCATGTAGATCAGATCCAGGTGTCTATGGCGGGCAGCGAGGCTGTAGAAGTGAGAGCAATTCTTGCATTTGATGCATTCTTACGGCGGGAGACAGAACTTCAGACAATCGTGTCCGTCATGGAGAAACCTCTGGATCTTGAACAGATGGATAAGCGGCCGGGAATTGTTGGTCATATTGTGCAGGAGAAAGAAGATCTCTGGGAGTTGGCAAAACAGTATATGACTACAGTTGAGGGGATTATGAATGTAAACGAATTGGAAAATGAAAATGTGAAAATAGGGGATAAATTGTTGATTTTTAAAGAAAATATGAGTATACTGTAAGTACTATGTATACAAGATACATTTGTGTAAATTTTCACATCTAGTTCTTTGGAAAACAGCGATGGAGGCACATAGGATGAATCAAATTGAATTAAAAGCACTTGCCAAGATTAATTTAGGCCTGGATGTGCTTGGAAGACGCGAGAATGGATACCATGATGTCAGAATGGTCATGCAGTCTATTTATCTGTATGATGAAGTGAAGATTGCAAAGAAAAAATGAGCCCGGAATTACACTGACAACAAATCTGAAGTTTCTTCCAACCGGGGATGGCAATATCGCTTATAAAGCAGCGCAGCTTCTGATGGATGAATTTGATCTGAAAGAAGGGGTTCAGATCACGCTGAATAAGCACATTCCGGTAGCTGCCGGTCTTGCAGGAGGAAGCTCAAATGCGGCAGCCGTTCTTTTTGGAATGAACCGGTTGTTTGGGCTGCACCTGACGCAGCAGCAGCTGATGAACCGGGGCGTGAAGCTTGGAGCAGATGTTCCGTATTGTATTATGCGCGGAACTGTTCTGGCAGAAGGAATCGGAGAAGCGTTAAGCGTTCTTCCGGCAATGCCGAAATGTACGGTACTGATCGCCAAGCCTCCGATCAGTGTTTCAACGAAGATGGTGTATGAAGCACTGGACTCCAAAGAGATTGTCGAGCATCCGGATATTGACGGAATTCTGGAAGGACTTCAGAAGGGAGATCTTCACAAGGTTGCAGATTCTATGGGGAATGTGTTAGAGGATGTGACAATACCGATGCATCCGGTGATCGCGGATATCAAGCAGGTCATGTTGGACTGCGGAGCAATCGGAGCAATGATGAGCGGAAGTGGACCAACTGTGTTTGGTCTGTTTGAAAACCGGGCATCAGCAAGAGAAGCACAGAAGATGATTCGGGACAAAGGTCTGACAAGACAGGCATACGTAACGAATATACACAACGTTAGGAGGAAGTAAAATGGGAACTGATTTTGAAGTAACAATGAATGAATATCTGCCTCTGAGAGATGTGGTATTTAATACATTGAGACAGGCGATCCTGCGCGGAGAACTGAAACCGGGAGAGCGCCTGATGGAGATTCAGCTGGCGAATAAACTCGGAGTGAGCAGAACTCCGATCCGTGAAGCAATCCGTAAACTGGAGTTGGAAGGTCTTGTCCTTATGATTCCGAGAAAAGGTGCGGAAGTTGCAGAGATCACAGAGAAGAATCTAAGAGATGTGCTGGAAGTGCGCTGTGCGTTAGAAGAGCTTGCAGTACAGCTTGCATGTGACAGAATGGATGAAGAAGGAGTGCGCGAGCTTCGTGCAGCAGCAGAGACGTTTGAGTCTATTCTCAACAGTGATGATATTACACAGATCGCACAGGCAGACGTTGCATTTCATGATATTATCTACGCTGCAACAGATAACCGCAGACTGATCCAGCTTCTGAATAATCTGCGCGAACAGATGTATAGATACAGAATTGAATATCTGAAGAAGAAAGAATGCTACCCACAACTGTTGAATGAGCATCAGACAATTATTGATGCGATTGCCGGACATGATAAAGAGCTGGCTACAAAGTTTACAAGCCAACATATTAAGAACCAGGCAGAAACGGTTGTTGGCACTATCCGTGAGAAAGAAGAAAATGCTTAAAGAATAAAGAATGTGCCTCGGCACATTCTTTATTGTATATGTATGGAATTCATTTTTGTGGAAAGACTCCATGTATGAACAAAATTGATTTATCATGTTACTGTTCATAGATGGAGGATGATATTATGAAGAAACGGTTTGCATTGATCAAAAGAAAGTTGAAATCTGCCCGGGAAGAAAAACTGTCGGGAAGAGTAGAGATTTTTTCAGTGGCAGCGGGGCTTCTGATCGCTGCTTTTTTCACAGGAATGATATATACAAAACAAGAATTATATGCACAGGAAGAAACACAGAAGCACCTGGCGCAGGAAGTGTTTCGCTTCCATGTGTTAGCGAATAGTGACAGCGAAAAGGACCAGAATCTGAAATTGCAGGTAAGAGATGCAGTATTGGATTATATGAAAGAAGAATTGTCAGAAGAACCGGAAGAGAAACAGTGTCTTAAGCAGACTGTGCAGTGGGCACGTACACATACAGATGAGATCCGTGCAATCGGAGAAAAGACAGTTGCGGCGGCAGGAGAAGATCAGAGTGTGAATGTGGCTGTGACAACCTGTTTTTTTCCTGACAGGACTTACGGTGATATGACATTTCCGGCGGGGAATTATCAGGCACTGCGGGTGGAACTGGGGAGTGCAGAGGGACATAACTGGTGGTGCGTGCTTTATCCGAATCTCTGCTTTCTGGATACAACGAATGCAGTGATTCCTGATAAAGGAAAGAAACAATTGAAACAGGTACTGACGGAAGAAGAATATTCCAAAGTGACAGCAAATACAAAGTTTAAGATTGGCTGGTATTTTTGGAAATAAGGAATAAAAGAGGTTAAGAAAATGTATGAATTTGACAGTAGAGTACGTTACAGCGAGGTAGATCATCACGGTACGATGACAGTTCCGGCGTTGATCAATTATTTTCAGGACTGCAGTACCTTCCAGTCGGAGGATCTTGGAATTGGTACAACGGTTCTGAAGGAAGAGAAAAGAGCGTGGCTTTTATCTTACTGGCAGGTGATCCTGAATCGGAAACCGGAGCTTGGTGAGAAGATCACAATCGGAACATTTGCAACAGAATTCAAGGGATTGTTTGGAAACAGAAACTTTTATATGAAAGATGCAGATGGAAAATATCTCGCCTGTGCGAATTCAGTCTGGGCATTTATTGATACAGAGACAGGAAGACCAACCAGGCCGCAGCCAAAGGATGTTCAGTTGTATGGAGTAGAAGAACCACTTGATATACCATATGAGGGAAGAAAAATCCGACTTCCGGAAGAGACAGATGATCTGGAAGCATTTCCGGTCAGAAAGTATCATATTGACACAAATGAGCATGTGAACAACTGTCAGTATGTGCAGATGGCATTGGAATTTCTTCCGGATGATCTTCAGATCGCACAGCTGCGTGTAGAGTATAAAAAGGCAGCTGTACTGGGAGATATGATTTATCCGAAGCTGAGTAAAGAAGCAGACAGAATCGTTGTGGAACTCTGTGACGAACAGGCAAAACCATATGCAGTTCTGGAATTTAAAGAAGAAATATAAAAGAAGAGATAGAATAGAAAAACTCCCGGATATTCCTACAGAAATTTCTGTGAACATTCGGGAGTTTTTTGTTGCGAACAAGTAACGTTCGCAGGTGATATTTACTTATCAAGACTTGCCAGGACATCTTCCAGAACATCCTCAACAGAATCAGTTACTTCATCCGCATAGTAGGATACACCAGGTGCACTGTTTGACATTGCGTAGCTGTGACCGACCAGTTCAAGCATTTCCAGATCATTATACTGATCTCCGAATGCCATACATTCTTCCGGCTTTACATGGAATAATTTCATCAGGTTAGAAAGAGCAGCACCTTTATTTGTTCCCGGAGCAATGAAGTCAATCCAGATATTTCCGGAAGTAACAACCTTAATCTCTGCACCGAACATTTCTTGTAAGTGTTCTAAATATTGCATGATTACTTTTGTGTCATCAATCATATTACAGATTGCAATCTTGAGAAATGGACCTTCGATTTTGCTTAGGTCGTCTACAATTTTTGTTGTGTTCTGCATGACATTTACAATATGATTTACAAAAGCTTCGTGATTATCTTCGATCAGACAAGCATCTTCTCTGGAAATGAGAATATCAAAATTCGGTGATTTTTTCACTTCATCTATAATGCGGCAGGCAAGGTCATCTGCAATTATTCCGCGAGAGATTACCTTTCCCTGATGAATACAGATGGAACCATTTTCTCCAATATAGGAAATCTCGTCCTTAATCTCAGAAAACAGTCTACGCTCATTATCATATTGGCGTCCGCTTGCAGCAACAAAGTGAATGCCTTTTTGTGTCAGTTCATGAATCAGCTCTATGGCACGAGGAGTCAGTTTCTGTGCTCCGTTATGAAGAAGCGTACCATCAAGGTCGCTTGCGATTAATTTGATCATATGTAAAATCCTCCTGATTATTCTGCAATAACTTCTTCAGCACGTTTCAGTGCAGCGCTGATATTCGGCTGGAAGTTCTCTTTTCCAACCAGCTCTGTGAATCCGGCTTTCTCCATAACTTTCATTGGCTGTTCGTTGACGTGGGAGAAGACAACCGTAATTCCCTTTGACTCACAGACTTCTACCAGATCAACCAGAGCATTCATAGCAGTACTGTCCAGCGCAGGAACGCTTCGCATACGAAGAACGAGGCAGGTAGTAAAATCTTTTACGACAATGTGTTCAATCGCACTTGCTGCTCCGAAGAACAGAGGGCCTGAGATTTCGTAGACACGGATCTGAAGAGGAAGTTTCTGAAGGCGTTCATCGACATCCGGGGTATCATCATCCACATAAGTCCAGCTGTTGACGTGTGTTTCTTCGCTCATACGCTTGATAAAGAGCAGGCAGGCAAGAACCATACCAATCTCGATCGCTACGACCAGGTCGAAGAGTACTGTCAGGATAAATGAAGTAAAAAGTACAATGACATCACTCTTTGGAGCAGTCTTAACCAGTTTTACAAAGGTACGCCACTGGCACATATTGTATGCAACGATAAACAGGATTGCTGCGATTGTTGGCATTGGAATCATTCCGGCATATGGCATCAGTACGACAAGCACAATGACCAGTGTAATGGAATGAACGATTCCGGCAATCGGAGTACGTCCTCCGTTTTTGATATTTGCAGCAGTTCTTGCAATCGCTCCTGTCGCGGGGATTCCACCGAAAAGGGCAGAAGCAATGTTGCCGGCTCCCTGGGCTACAAGTTCCATGTCGGAACGGTGTTTGCCGTTGATCATTCCGTCTGCGACAACACAGGAAAGCAGAGATTCAATCGCTGCAAGAACAGCAATCGTAAATGCGTTCGGAAGAGCATTTTGAACAACTTCAAGTGATACAGCCGGAAGATGGAAGGATGGGAGTGAGTTGCTGATCGTATAAAGATTTCCAATTGTAGAAACTTTTAACGGCAGGAACTGAACCATCAGGATTCCAACGATAACTGCGATCAAAGATCCAGGGATTCTTTTAAAGATGTATGGTGCAATGATCAGAACAGCAAGACTTACTGCACCGACGATCAGTGCATCAATATTAATCGTAGAGAAGTTTTCAACAACAGCACGGAATTTCTCTGTTGTCTCGATCGGTTTTACCCCATCCGGATAGGTAAGTCCGAAGAAATCTTTCAGCTGTCCGATTACAATTGTTACAGCAATTCCGGAAGTGAATCCGGTTGTGATCGTAAATGGGATGAATTTGATCAGACTTCCGAAATGGCACAGTCCCATCAGAACCAGAAAGATACCGGCGAGGATTGTCGCAATGACAAGTCCATCCATTCCGTCTTTGGCAACAATGCCGGCAACGATTGTTGCGAATGCAGCCGTTGGTCCGGCAATCTGTACACTGCTTCCGCCGAGTGCAGAGATGACAAATCCGGCAACGATCGCAGTGAAGATACCAGCTTCCGGTCCTACGCCAGATGCAAGTGCCAGTGCGATTGACAGCGGCAATGCGATAATCGCTACAATGATTCCGGCAGTTACGTCTTTGATGAACTGAGAACGATTGTAGCTCTTTAATGATGTAAGTAACATCGGCTTCAATGAATTCATTTGATAGATTAATCCTTTCTTTTGTGACAACTATAAAACACAACCTTTCAAGTATAGCATAGAAAAAGGGACACTGAGAAGAGGAAACCGTGTATGTTTTTAAAGACATGAAGAGTAATGTTAAGTGTAATGTTAAGAGAAAAAGCTTGTATCTGATTTATAAAGGTAATATAATAGGAATAACTTGTAAAGCATGTTTGATATAATGAAAATGTGTTTTACGGTAGCAAATTTGTGAATAGATCTGATAACAAAAGGGTATCACAAGAAAGAAAAGGAAGATTATTATGGGAAAATATTTTGGAACAGATGGTTTCCGTGGTGAGGCGAATGTAGTTCTTACAGTAGAACATGCATTTAAAGTAGGACGTTATCTTGGATGGTATTTCGGACAGGACCACAAGGCCAGAATCGTAATCGGAAAAGACACAAGAAGAAGCAGCTACATGTTTGAGTATGCACTTGCTGCAGGACTGACAGCATCAGGCGCGGACGCTTATCTTCTTCATGTGACAACCACACCAAGTGTTTCATATGTGGTAAGAACAGAAGACTTCGACTGTGGACTTATGATTTCAGCGAGTCACAATCCATACTATGATAATGGTATCAAGGTGATCAACAGCGAAGGTCATAAGATGGAGGCTGAGGTTGAGGCAAAGATCGAGGCTTATATCGATGGGGAGATTGATGAGATCCCGCTGGCAACAAAAGAGAGCATTGGCCGCACAGTTGACTATGCAGCAGGAAGAAACCGTTATATCGGTCATCTGATTTCTCTTGCAACACGTTCCTTCAAGGATATGAGAGTTGGACTTGACTGTGCGAATGGTAGTGCGTCAAGCGTTGCAAAGAGTGTATTCGATGCACTTGGAGCAAAGACTTATGTAATCAACAATGAGCCGAATGGTGTGAATATTAATACAAACTGTGGTTCTACACATATCGAAGTTCTGCAGGAGTATGTAAAAGAGAAACATCTGGATATCGGATTTGCTTATGACGGAGATGCCGACAGATGTATCGCAGTTGATGAGAATGGAAATGTTGTAGATGGAGACCGCATTATTTATGTATGTGGTAAATATCTCATGGAGCAGGGAAAACTGAAAGACAATACAGTTGTTACAACAATCATGTCTAACCTTGGACTTTATAAAGCTTGTGATAAGATTGGTATGAAGTATGAGCAGACAGCAGTTGGTGACAAGTACGTTTACGAGAACATGCTTAAGAACGGATATGTTCTTGGGGGAGAGCAGTCCGGACATATCATCTTCAGCAAACATGCACGTACAGGTGACGGTATCCTGACATCTCTTATGGTTATGGAAGCGATCATTGAGAAAAAGCAGACACTTGGAACACTTGCAGATGAAGTGAAGATATTCCCACAGCTTCTGAAGAATGTTCGTGTAAAGGATAAAAAGACAGCACTGGATAACGCAGCAGTTCAGGCGGCAGTAGAGAAAACAGCTGAAGAACTTGGAACAGACGGACGTATTCTTGTTCGCGAGAGTGGAACAGAGCCAGTGATCCGTGTTATGGTAGAAGCGGCTTCTGACGAGATTTGCGAGAAGTATGTAGACAGCGTAGTGAAAGTGATCGAAAGCGAAGGTCTTTGCGAGTAAATTTAAAATGAAATAAAGTTGTCGAATGACAGTTAAAAAGGACATCTTGTGGAAATGGTTCTACAAGATGTCCTTTTGTGTTAAATATATTCAGTTAAAATTAATCGATATATTTCAGCCATCCTTCCGGTGCTTCGATACGTCCCATCTGGATACCTGTCAGTGTGTCACGAAGTTTTGCGATTGTAGGTCCCACTGTTCCATTCCACTTGGGAAGCAGATCTCTTCACCGTGGTTGACGATCTTACCAACCGGTGAGATAACAGCAGCTGTTCCACACAGACCACACTCGGCAAAGTCTTTGACTTCATCAAAGTATACGTCTCTTTCTTCTACCTTCAGTCCTAGATAATGTTCAGCAACATACATCAGAGAACGTCTTGTGATAGATGGAAGAATTGTTGAGGAATGTGGTGTTACTACTGTGTTGTCTTTTGTTACAAACAGGAAGTTTGCTCCACCTGTTTCTTCAACTTTTGTTCTTGTAGCGGAATCAAGATACATATTTTCATCAAATCCATTTGCATGAGCTGTAACAATTGCGTGAAGACTCATTGCGTAGTTCAGTCCTGCTTTGATGTGTCCTGTTCCATGCGGCGCGGCACGGTCAAAGTCTGATACGCACAGTGTCAGTGGCTTTACGCCGCCCTTGAAGTACGGTCCAACCGGAGTGGCAAATACACGGAACTGATAGTCAGTAGCCGGTTTTACTCCGATTACAGGATTGATTCCGAACATATAAGGTCTGATGTAAAGTGTTGCTCCTGTTCCGTAAGGTGGAACGTAAGCTTCATTTGCCTTTACTGTCTGAACAATAGCATCAACAAATCTATCTTCCGGGAAAGGCGGCATCTCAAGACGTTTCGCTGAGTCGACCATACGCTTCGCATTGAGGTCCGGACGGAAAGTGACAATGTGTCCATCCTCTGTTGTGTAAGCCTTCATTCCTTCAAATACAGTCTGTGCATACTGAAGAACTCCGGCACATTCATTCATGACGATGTTAGGATCTTCTGTGAGACCACCTTCATCCCATGCTCCATCTTTATAATTAGCTACAAAACGCTTATCTGTAGGGATATATCCAAATCCGATATTTTCCCAGTCAATGTTTTTTTTCTCCATTGTAGTAAATCCTCCATTCCTTTATGCGGCGAAAGACCGTATGATTTCTAATTAACGCTATTATAATACCGTCAATTAAAAAAATCAAGAGTGCGCTCTGTTTTTTAAAATGTTTTACGGACATGTAATTGTAAGAATCAAAATCCTGCAACTAAACAGTTACAATAACTGTCTGATATCCGGCGCGCTTCAACCGGCGTTCCATTTTTACAGCTTCGTCAAGCGTATCGTATTCTCCGACCGTTACCCGGAATAAGCCGTCCCCTTCTGTCAAAACAGCAGGAAAATTCAATTCAGTTAATTCATTCAGGAGTCGTCGGGCATATCGTTCGCTGCGGAAAGCCCCGGTCTGCACTGCATAGTGAGGGAGAGAAGAAGCATTGCTGATTTCTCCGTTTTCTTCTAATGTATCAAGGATTCCCTCAGCAATCGCAAGCGCAATATCATCAAAGTTATCATCAAAGAGCCGGTTATCAGTGTCAGAGTTGATAAATCCGACTTCTACCAGAACCGCCGGCATCTGTGTACGGCGCAGAACGACCAGACCGGGGCGCTCTTTTACGCCGAGATTGATGAAGCCGAGAGCTTCCAGACCTTCATTAATATTTTGAGCCATTGTGTATTTCAGACCGGATTTGTTGTAAACCAGAGATTCTACGCCGGATACGGTATTATCTGTCGGATAAGAATTACGGTGAATAGACAGAAAGAAGTCTGCACCGGCTGCATTTGCTTCCAATGCTTTCTGATATGGAGATTCATAAATGTCTGTTGTACGTGTATAGAGTACATCAATTCCATGTTCCTGCAGCAGTTCTCCAATGGCAAGTGTTAAAGATAAAGTGTCATCCTTTTCCCGGCGGCCGTTATAGACAGCTCCGGGGTCACGACCGCCATGACCTGCATCAAGCATGATAGAATAAGACATATAATCACCTCATTATTTTGTGCTTCTATATATTATATGAAAGCGTGCATTGCCTGTGAAACGTCAAAAAATGCCGGCTGCGATAATACAGCCGACATTTCAAAAAGTTCTATTCATGTGAGTGTTTATCAGTTTCAGAAGAATCAGAAGTTTCTCCATCCGCTTCTTCTGTATCTGTTCTTTCAGGAAGATAAACATGTACCGTTTCTACGCGGTTCTTATCCAACTTCTCGACCACCAGACGAATTCCATCTTCAGTGACAACTTCATCACCCATCTGAGGTAAACGGTCCAGATGTTCGATGATCAGTCCTCCGAGAGAATCATAATCCTCAGAGTCAAGTTCTGTATGTAAGTGATCGTTCACATCATCCAGACTCATGGAGCCTTCGATAATATATTCATGATCAGAAATCTCTTTGATCAGTTCATCTTCATTCTCATCATATTCATCATGGATCTCACCAACAATCTCTTCCAGAATATCCTCCAAAGTGATGAGTCCTGCCATCTCACCGTATTCATCCAGAACAATTGCAATATTAAAAGTAGAATCTCTTCGTCTCTACAAGAAGTTCGGAGATATCTTTGAACTCATAAGTGAATGAGGTTTTCTTAAGAAATCCCGGATATTGAACGGTGTATCATGATCATAAAGAAGCAGATCCTTCATGTTAATAATACCGACAACGTTATCCTGTGTCTCTTCGTAAACAGGAAGTCTTGTGAAATTTGTCTTCACGGAAAATATCAATCAATTCATCGAAGGTACTATTGACATCAGCAAATGTAACATGTACGCGAGGAACCATAATATCTTTCGCCTTGGCATCGCCGAGATCGAATACATTGTAGATCATCTCATTTTTCATCAGACTCGATTACACCATCCTCATGGCTGACATCCACAATTGTACGAAGTTCTTCTTCTGTCATAGCTTTGTTCGCTGCATCTGGATCTACGCGAAGGATCAGCATGATTCCGCGGGAAAACAAGTTAATGATGTAAAAATAACCGGAGTCATGACCGTCATTAAAAAACTTGATGACCGGAATATAACGAAGCGTAAGTTTCTCAGCGTTGATCGTTGCATAATTCTTCGGTGTAATCTCTCCAAATACAAGGATTGCCACTGTCAGAATCAGTGTAGCGATGCTGACCATGTATCCGCCAAATGAATAAGCAAGGGTTGTGGCAAGAGAAGATGCTGAAACATTCACAATATTATTACCGATCAGAATTGCACTGAGCATCTTTGCTGTGTGATTCTCTGTGATATCAAGAGCCAGAGCCGCCCGTTTGTTCCCACCGTCTGCGAGAGAACGGAGTTTAATCTTATTCACTGACATCAGCGCAGTCTCGGTTGATGAAAAAAATGATGAAAACAATAGTAAAATTAACAGTATAATTAATAGGTACGTGTCACCTGCGTCCACTTTAAATATTCACTCCTTTGATTAAAAAATGTGCCTCTAAAGAGGCTTGGTTAATTTTAGATATACGCATTCATTATACATGGTTTATTAGTGTTTGGCAAGGCAATATACTTTACTTTATGAAGTGGGTGGTGTATGATGTTGATGACTGATAAGAATATTTAATACTATTATATAGAAGAAACGGAGTATAGATATGGAATTATACAATAGATTGTGCACTATTACAAAACAGGAAAATGTAATGAAAGATGAGCCGATGAAGAAACATACAACATTTCGTATTGGTGGTCCGGCAGATTATTTCGTGACACCTGAATCAAAGGAAGAGATCCAGGCAATTGTTGAGTTATGCAAAAAGGAGGAAATCCCATATTCAGTGATTGGAAACGGAAGTAATCTTCTTGTTGGAGATAAGGGATATCGTGGCGTAATTCTTCAGATTTTTAAGAAAATGAATCAGATCAGGGTAGAAGAGAACAAGATTTATGCCGGTGCGGGCGCACTTCTGTCGAAGATCGCGGCAACAGCACTGTCAGAATCTCTGACAGGTTTTGAATTTGCTGCCGGGATTCCGGGAACATTAGGCGGAGCCGTTCGCATGAATGCGGGTGCATACGGTGGAGAGATGAAGCAGGTTCTTGAGAGCGTGAAAGTGATGACAGCAGATGGCGGATTCCTTACGATTCCTGTAGAAGAGATGGGACTTGCTTACCGGACAAGTGTGGTAGAACAGAAGAATTATATTGTTCTTGAAGCAGTGATTTCTCTTGAAAAAGGAAATCCGGAGAAAATTAAAGAAGTGATGGATGATCTGAAAGAAAAAAGAGTGACAAAGCAGCCATTAGAGTATGCAAGTGCAGGAAGTACATTTAAGCGTCCAGAAGGATATTTCGCAGGAAAACTGATCGGAGATGCAGGACTTCGCGGATTCAGGGTCGGAGATGCACAGGTCTCTGAAAAGCATTGCGGTTTCGTGATCAACAGAGGAAATGCAAGCGCAGCAGAGATTATGGAACTGATGCGTCAGGTAGAAGATAAAGTAGAAGAAAATTCAGGAGTCCGCCTGGAAGCGGAAGTAAGAAGAATAGGAGAGTTTTGATATGCGTTTTGTTATCGTAACAGGGATGTCAGGAGCCGGAAAAACAACAGCACTTAAGATGCTTGAGGATATGGGATATTTCTGTGTGGATAATCTGCCAATCGCAATGTTTCCTGGATTTGTGCAGATGATTGAGAATTCAGAAACTCCAATGAAGAAAGTGGCATTGGGAGTCGATGTGCGAAGCGGACAGGATATTTCCGGATTAGAGAAAGATCTTGAGCAGATGGATCAAAAGGGGATCAAATATGAGATTCTGTTTCTGGACGCAAAGGATTCTGTACTTGTAAAGCGATACAAAGAAACGAGAAGACAGCACCCTCTGAGCGGATCGGGACGTGTGGATACCGGTATTGCGAAAGAACGTGAGAAGACCGCATTTTTGAAAATGAAGGCAACGTATATTCTTGATACAAGTAAGATGCTGACGAGAGAACTGAAGATTGAACTTGAGAAGATTTTTGTGAAAGGTGAGAGCTTTTGCAACCTCTATATCACAGTAATGTCCTTTGGTTTCAAATACGGAATTCCGCAGGACGCAGACCTTGTATTCGATGTGCGTTTTCTTCCGAATCCGTACTATATTGATACATTGAAAGAAAAAACAGGAAATGATCCGGAAGTCCAGGATTATGTCATGCAGAATGATAAGGGACCGATTTTCCTTGAAAAATTAAAAGACATGGTTGAATTTCTAATTCCAAATTATATTTTGGAGGGAAAAAACCAGCTTGTGATCGCAATTGGATGTACCGGTGGGAAGCATAGATCTGTAACGCTGGCAAATGCGTTATATCACACGCTTGAGACAGAGGAAAGTTATGGCGTTCGTATTGAACATCGTGATATTGGGAAGGATAGTATCACAAAGAGAAAGTAAAAGGTGGAAAATATGTCATTTTCTGGAAAAGTGAAGGAAGAGCTTGCAAGGAACATCAGTTCAGCCAGACATTGCCAGATTGCGGAACTGACGGCTTTTATTGGCATGTGCGGGACAGTTGTAATCAATAGTTTTGACCGGTGCAGTATCAAGATTCGTACAGAAAACATTTTAGTTGCAAGAAAGGTCTTTACATTAATAGAAAAAAACATTTAATATAAGGGGTGATATTTCCGTTCGGAGAAATATAAAGAAGCAGACAGAGACCTATTCCGTTATCGTAAAAAAACATGAAGATGCGATACGTATCTTACAGGCTACGAAGATGATGGGGGAACAGCAGGAGAATGCGGAAGAGTTGCATGCCGTGAATCCGATGATTGTTCAACAGGTTTGTTGTCGAAGAGCATTTCTCCGCGGAGCGTTTCAGGCGTCCGGATCTATGAGTGATCCGAACAAGGCATATCATTTTGAGATTGTCTGTTCCACAGAAGAGATGGCACATCAGATCTGTGACCTGATCTGCAGTTTTTCTATGGACGCAAAGATCGTGCTCAGAAAGAAGTCGTATGTTGTTTACCTGAAAGAAGGAGCACAGATAGTAGATATTTTGAATATCATGGAGGCACATGTCTCATTAATGGAACTTGAGAATGTAAGAATTCTCAAAGAGATGAGAAATTCTGTGAACAGAAAAGTGAATTGTGAAACTGCCAATATTAATAAAACAGTATCAGCAGCAGTGAAACAGCTGGAAGATATTACATATTTGAGAGATCAGATAGGATTTGAGAATATACCGAAAGGATTAGTCGAGGCTGCTCTTGCCCGTCTCGAGCATCCGGAAGCAACACTGAAGGAACTGGGAGAATCCCTGAATCCTCCGGTTGGAAAATCGGGTATCAACCACAGGCTGCGTAAGCTGAGTGAGATGGCAGACAAAGTTCGGCAAGAACAAGGAGGATTATTATGATTAAGACATCTGTTGTAGTGAAAGCGGACCCAGGGTTTGATGGACGGCCGATCGCCCTTCTCGTACAGGAAGCCAGCCAGTATGCAAGCAAAGTGTACATTCAGGTAGCCGAGAAGAACATCAATGCAAAGAGTATTATGGGTATGATGAGTCTGAATCTGATCGGAGGCGAGGAGATTACCGTTGTGACAGACGGCGAGGACGAGCAGAAAGCAGCTGAAGGCATTAAGACATTTTTTGCTAACGTATAATAACAATAAGATGGTAATTGAAGTCACAGAGAGATAACCAAGTGATTACAAATGAATATAGAGGGGCTGTACTTTGAAGAGGAGTACAGCCATCTTTTTCTATGGGGGAGAGTTTGCAGCTGATGTGAACACAAATGATTTTTGAATAAGGAGGTATTTGTTTATGAAAAGAATGCTATTTGTTTACAATCCGAATTCAGGAATGGGACTTCTGAAGCCGAAACTTTCAGATGTGATTGACACTTTTGTGAAGGGCGGATATGAGGTGACGGTTTATCCTACACAGAGAAGTCAGGATGCTGTAAGAAAAGTCAGTGAGTACACAGAAGAATATGATCTCGTGACATGTAGTGGCGGAGATGGTACATTGGATGAAGTCGTGACCGGTATGATGATGCGAGAAAATAAGACGCCGATCGGATATATTCCGGCCGGAACGACGAATGATTTTGCAAGTAGTCTGCATATTTCCAAGAATATGCTGGAGGCTGCAGATACAATTGTAACAGGAACACCATTTTCCTTTGATATCGGTCAGTTTAACGATGACTACTTCGTATATATTGCAGCTTTTGGCATTTTCACAGACGTGTCATATGAGACGAAGCAGAGCATGAAGAATATTCTTGGTCATATGGCTTATATTCTGGAAGGAACCAAGAGACTGTTCAATATTCCGTCTTATAAGATCAAAGTCATACATGGCGGAGAGACGATTGAAGATGAGTTTATCTTTGGAATGGTGACAAATTCACGCTCTGTAGGAGGATTCAAAAGAATCACAGGAGAAAATGTTATTTTTGATGATGGTGTTTTTGAGGTGACACTCTTTAAAACACCAAAAAATCCAGTCGAGTTGAACGAACTGATTGGGGCAGTTGTGATGCGTCAGATTAATTCGGACAGAATATACTCCTTCAAGAGTGGTGAAGTCCGTTTTGAATCTGTTGAGGCAATTCCATGGACGCTGGATGGAGAATACGGCGGTACTCATGAAGAAGTTGTAATTAAGAATAAAAATCAGGCACTTCAGATTATGGTTAAGGAAGAAGCCGTAGAAGATCTGAGTGAACAGTTGGTGGAAGTAGAGGAAGTCTGAACACATAATCTGAAATATTTTCAGTGATATTTTAGAAAATCACCCCTTTTTTGAATTTGAAGCTTGTTGAACAATCGCCGCAAACCGCGTAAAATCAAGGGAAAACGGCAATTTGAAAGAAAAATAATAATTTTTTGAAAAAATTAAAAAAAGGGGTTGCATTTTCTGAAAGCCTGGTATATAATAACTATTGTCTTGTGGCGGTAACAAAAAAGACACAGACGAAAATGAATAAGGCTCCGTGGTCAAGCGGTCAAGACGCTAGCCTCTCACGCTGGAATCAGGGGTTCGATTCCCCTCGGAGTCACTGAAAGAAGCTCGTATTTACGAGCTTTTTTTGTGCTTTGAAAATCTTTTAGCAAATTAAAAAGTGGGTGATATTATGCAAGTAACTTATATTGATCACAGTGGATTCATGGTTGAGTCTGGATCGTGCTATTACATTTTTGACTATTATAAAGGTGAACTGCCAAAGCTTGACAAAGACAAGGAAGTAATTGTCTTTTGCAGTCATTTTCATCAGGATCATTTTAATCCGCAGATTTTTCAAATCCTTAAAGATATGGGGCTGAATTATCAGGCGGTTCTGGCGAAGGATATCAACAAAAGAAAGTATCCGACAGGTGTGAAGATCACAACTGCTTATCATGATGAAAGTTATACTCTTGATAACGGCACACAAGTCAGTACGCTGCTCTCTACCGATAGTGGAGTTGCTTTTATTGTAAAAACAAAGGACAGTACAATTTATCATGCTGGTGATCTGAATGACTGGTATTGGGAGGGTGAACCGGATGCGGATAATCGTCAGATGACATCCAGGTATCGTGCGGAGATTGATAAATTGAAAGGCATTCATTTTGATGCTGCATTTGTTCCGCTTGATCCGAGACAGGAAGACCACTATGCGGATGGGATGATTTATTTTCTGGAAAAGGTAGAGTGTGAAGCTGTTTTTCCGATGCATTATTGGGATGATCCGAAAGTCATTGACAGATTTATTGCGGAATATCCAAAATATAAATCACGAATCAGAAATACAGAGTTAGCAAAAGGAGAAAAGTGCGGTCATACCGAATAAATAATTATTGGTTATATTGTACAAAAATAAGAACAATCCACAGAGGGCAGAAGAAACCCTTGTGAAAATGTTAACGATAATTGTAACTGCGTACTGTTTTTTATGCAAAACATAAGATTGTCATTTATAAATTAATACGCTATAATATAGAAGAATTCTAAATAAATAATTCCTGATGGTTTTCACGGGCGTCAGGATCTTTAAGAATTGGAGGAAAGAAATATGTTAGTATCAGCTACAGAAATGCTTCAGAAAGCAAAAGCAGGCCACTACGCAGTAGGACAGTTCAATATCAACAATCTTGAGTGGACAAAGGCTATTCTTACAACAGCACAGGAACTCAACTCACCAGTTATCCTTGGTGTATCTGAGGGTGCAGGAAAATATATGACAGGATATAAGACTGTTGTAGGTATGGTAAACGGAATGATGGAAGAACTTGGAATCACAGTTCCGGTTGCTCTTCACCTTGACCACGGCAGCTATGAAGGATGCCTGAAATGTGTAGAAGCAGGATTTTCATCTATCATGTTCGACGGATCTCATTATCCGATCGAAGAGAATGTTGAGAAGACAAAAGAACTCGTTAAGATCGCTCATGACAAAGGAATGTCAATCGAGGCAGAGGTTGGATCCATCGGTGGAGAAGAAGATGGAGTTATCGGAAGAGGCGAGTGTGCTGATCCGGAAGAGTGTAAGAGAGTAGCTGATCTGGGAATCGATTTCCTGGCAGCAGGTATCGGTAACATTCATGGTAAATATCCGGCAAACTGGGAAGGATTAAGCTTCGAGACTCTGGACGCTATTCAGCAGCGTACAGGAGATATGCCACTCGTACTTCACGGTGGTACAGGTATCCCCGGAAGATATGATCAAGAAAGCAATCTCTCTTGGAGTTGCTAAGATCAACGTTAATACAGAGTGTCAGCTTTCTTTTGCAGCAGCTACACGTAAGTATGTTGAAGAAGGAAAAGATCTTGAGGGTAAAGGATTTGACCCACGTAAACTTCTCAAACCAGGCGCAGACGCAATCATGGAAACAGTAAAAGAGAAGATGGAGTTATTCGGATCTGTCGGAAAAGCCTGAGAAGAACTTTTTTAAAAAAGCACTTGCGTTTTAAAGCAAGTTGAGGTATACTGACTCACGTAGACAGAACAAGGGGCGTTCCCAATTATAATTGGAGTGCCCTTTTTTATGTATTAGGAAAGTCCTTTCCTAATATATAATAAACGCTCCGCTAAGGATGCGCACTGTGGCGTACAAGGTAGATGTCGCAAGCGACCGCCGCAGGCGCCAAAATGTGCCAAGGCACATTCTTTGTTATCCCTTGGGAAATGATCCGCATGATTGAATCAGATTGAATTTAATGAAATTAGATTTCATCCGACTGGATCAGACGGATGATTTCCTGAGAGGTGATCTATCAAAAGGGTTCCCGTAGTGAAATCGAGTTATTGCTCATTGCAGTGGGCGGTAATCGGAGGATTAAGAGAAAAGGAAGGTATAGGATATGAGCACAGAATTATTCAATGTAGCTGACATCTTTGGAGAGAACGTATTTAACGATACTGTTATGCAGGAGCGTCTGCCAAAGAAAGTTTACAAGAATCTGAGAAAGACAATTGAAGAAGGAAAAGACCTGGATCTCGAGACAGCAGATGTTATTGCTCACGAGATGAAAGAATGGGCAATTGAAAAAGGAGCGACTCACTATACACATTGGTTCCTGCCACTTACAGGAGTTACAGCAGAGAAGCATGATTCCTTTATCTCAGCTCCGCTTCCAAGTGGAAAAGTTCTGATGACTTTCTCAGGAAAGGAATTGATCAAAGGTGAGCCGGATGCATCTTCATTCCCGTCAGGAGGACTGAGAGCAACATTCGAGGCAAGAGGATATACAGCATGGGATTGTACATCACCGGCATTCGTAAGACAGGATGCAGGCGGAGCTACACTTTGTATCCCAACAGCATTCTGCTCCTATACAGGAGAGGCACTGGATCAGAAGACACCGTTGCTTCGTTCTATGGAAGCTATCAATAAAGAAGCATTAAGACTTCTTCGTTTATTTGGAAATACAACATCTAAGAAGGTTACTCCATCTGTTGGAGCAGAGCAGGAGTACTTCCTTGTAGATGCAGAGAAGTTTGAAGAAAGAAAAGACCTGATCTACACAGGACGTACACTTTTTGGAGCAATGCCTCCGAAAGGACAGGAGCTTGACGATCATTACTTCGGAACAATCCGTCAGAGAATCGCATCTTTCATGAGAGATGTAAATATCCAGCTTTGGAAGGTGGGTGTTCCATCAAAGACACAGCATAACGAGGTTGCACCGGCACAGCATGAGCTGGCTCCGATTTATACAGAAGCTAATATCGCTGTAGATCAGAATCAGCTGACAATGCAGACATTGAAGAGAGTAGCTTGTCAGCATGGGCTGAAATGTCTGCTTCACGAGAAACCGTTCGCAGGAGTTAACGGATCCGGTAAGCACAACAACTGGTCTATTACTACAGATGATGGAATCAATCTTCTCGAACCAGGTAAGACACCTCATGAGAATACACAGTTCCTTCTTGTACTTGCCTGCATTATGAAAGCGGTTAATGTACATGCAGATCTGCTCAGAGAATCTGCAGCTGATCCGGGAAATGATCACAGACTTGGAGCAAATGAGGCACCTCCGGCAATTATCTCTATCTTCCTTGGAGAGCAGCTTGAGGATGTTGTTGAGCAGCTGATCAGCACAGGAGAAGCTACACACAGTTTAAAAGGTGGAAAGCTGGAAACAGGTGTAAGTACACTTCCTGACCTGTTCAAAGATGCAACAGACAGAAACAGAACATCACCGTTTGCATTTACAGGAAATAAGTTCGAGTTCCGTATGGTTGGATCAAGAGATTCTATCGCAAACCCGAATATCGTACTGAACACAATCGTTGCGGAAGCATTTGCAGATGCATGTGATATTCTTGAGAAAGCAGATGACTTTGATCTTGCAGTACATGATCTGATCAAAGAATACCTGACAGAGAACCAGAGAATCATCTTCAACGGAAACGGATACTCTGACGCGTGGGTTGCAGAGGCTGAGAGAAGAGGACTTCCGAACATTAAGTCTATGGTTGAAGCAATTCCGGCAATCACAACAGAGAAGGCTGTAGAATTGTTTGAGAGATTTAATGTATTCACAAAAGCAGAGCTTGAGTCTCGTGCAGAGATTCAGTATGAGGCATATGCTAAGGCAATCAATATTGAAGCTCGTACTATGATCGATATGGCAAGCAAACAGTTCCTGCCGGCATTTATCAAGTATACAAAGACACTGGCAGATACAATTAATGCTGTGAAGGCAGCAGGTGTTGATGCGACAGTTCAGACAGAGGCACTTAAGGAAGTAAGTGCTCTGATGGCTGAGACAAAGGCAGCGCTTGATAGGCTTGTAAAAGTGACAGGTGAGGCAGCAGCAAAAGAAGAAGGCGAAGTACAGGCTACATACTATCATACAGAGGTTGTTCCGGCTATGGATGCACTCCGCACACCGGTTGACAAACTTGAGATGATCGTGGATAAAGAAGCCTGGCCAATGCCATCTTATGGAGATCTGATCTTCGAGGTATAGAATAATCTTACGGAAAAGTAATTTGAAGTAAATGATTGGAAGTCATTATTCGGATAAAGAGTCTGGATAATGGCTTCTTTTTGCTGTACAGATCTGGCAGGCTGCATGTTACTGTTCACACGATGTGCGACCAGCAACGCATCTCGCCATTTTAAATCGCCTTTGGCGATGGGGCGAGATGCATTCAAATCAAAACACGCATCCTCCGTGTCAATCAGCGGAGTGATTGACACGGGAGTGAACAGTAACAGCTGCATGACTCTTGCATGCAAGAGAGCAAAAAATGTTGTATAATAAGAATTGGTTCGTGTAGTTTGAGCGTGTTCTGCACGAATGAGAAAAAGAAAGAGTGGAATAAAAATGCAGTCAGAAGCAGAACTTAAAAGTTTATTATCAAGAATAGATCACCGGGGATATCCGGCTTATAAAGATACAAAAGGGACAGTACCGATTTCCGGGATATGTTTTATCGATCGATCACGTACAGGGAGATCCGTTTGCGTCACCGTCAAAGGTAAGTGTACTGGTGAGTGGAAAGACAGCAGGATTCCCACAGGAATTATATTGTGGAAAATGTCAGAGAATCGCACTTCAGGATGAATTGCTGCGCCAGTTTGGAAGAAGGGCAGAGAGGTTTGCATTCAAGGCGAAAGGTTCAGGTAAGAGCGGACTGATCTCTGTCAGCAGATGCGGACAGGAAGTTTTGGAGAGAACAGCGTGTCAGATCCAGCCGGAGAACGGAAACATCCTTCTGAGAATGGAAATCGGATTTCCGGCAAATGGGCGAACGATCAATGCAAGAGAATTAGAGAAGATTTTATTTGATTTGTTCCGGAGTGTGTAAAGGCATCCTTGTTTTATAAGAATCTGGATGCAAAAAGATTGAGAAGAATCGTAGATCTGGCAGAAGATCAGGAGTATATCCGTAAAGAACTTCCGAAACGTGGTTTGTGTGCTTTCGTGGCAAACGGAAGTGTACTGCCAAGGGAATCCGGAATTTCATCCAGGCCGATGCGTGACGGAATTGCCTTCCAGTCTCCGACGGAGCAGGAAGTGACACTGGAACTTCCACATAAAGGAAAGATTACCGGTATGGGAATCCGTAAGGGGATTACTTTGATCGTCGGTGGAGGTTATCACGGAAAGTCAACACTTTTGAAAGCTCTGGAGCTTGGAGTGTACAATCACATCGCAGGGGATGGAAGAGAGTATGTGATCACAGATGCGACAGCAGTGAAATTGCGCGCGGAGGATGGAAGAAGTATCCAAAAGACAGACATTTCCATGTTCATCAACGATCTTCCGAACGGAAAAGATACGACGTCATTCTGTACGGAAGATGCAAGTGGAAGTACTTCACAGGCAGCAAATGTGATTGAAGGAATTGAGGCCGGGACATCCCTGTTCCTGATTGATGAAGATACGAGTGCAACGAACTTCATGATCCGTGATGAGCTGATGCAGCGCGTGATCCACAGAGAGATGGAGCCGATCACGCCATTTATTGAAAGAATCAGAGAATTGTATGAAAATTATGGAATCTCGACAGTGATCGTTGCAGGAAGTTCGGGAGCTTATTTCCATATCGCAGACAGTATTATCCAGATGGATCGTTATGTTCCGAAAGATATTACAGTACTGGCGAAAAAAGAAGCAGAGAACTTCCCGCAGATCAGCGTGCCGGAGCAGCTAGCAAAAAAGCCGGCTTATGACAGAGTGCCGCGACCGGATCAGGCATTTCACGGAAATGACAGGATCAAGATGAAGACGATGGGAAAAGAATCTGTGATGATCAACAGGGATACGATCGATCTGAGGTATTTGGAACAGATCACGGATAGCGAACAGGTGGCAGCACTTGGATACTGTGTACGATATGCACAGAAACATTTGATTGACGGAAAGAAGAATCTGATCCAGATTGTAGATGAGCTGGAAGAAGTGATGCAGAATAAATCGCTGGCGGAATTATGCGAGAGTACATCCAGTGTATCCTGTATGGCAGTGCCGAGAAGACAGGAAATATTTGCATGTTTTGACAGATATAGAGCACTTAGGTTAGTATGATATAGGAGTTGATAATATGAAATTAGAGAATGGAAGACCAGAAAACACAGAAGGAAGATTAGAAAAGGAAATCAGGGTATATGATTTCCTCGACAAGCTTGGTGTGGAATACCAGAGAGTAGACCATGAGGCGGCAATGACGATGGAAGCCTGTGAAGAGATCGATAGAACACTTGGAGATGGAACCGCAATCTGCAAGAACCTGTTCCTTTGCAATCGACAGGAAACAGACTTTTATCTGCTTCTGATGCCGGGTGACAAGCCATTCAAGACAAAGAATCTGTCGGCACAGATCGGTTCTGCCAGACTTTCCTTTGCAAAGCCGGAGTATATGGAGAAGTATCTGGATATTACACCGGGATCTGTCAGCGTTATGGGACTTATGAATGATACAGAGGGGAAAGTGCAGCTTCTGATCGATGAGGATATAATGAAAGATCCGTATTTTGGCTGTCATCCGTGCATCAACACATCCAGCTTGAAGATTCGTACATCTGATTTGATCGCAAAGATCATTCCGGCGCTGAAGCATGCACCGAAGATGGTGAAACTTCCGGGAGCGGAGGAGCAACAGTAACGATTAATCGACCTAGGTCCATTTCCTGTTGGTTGTATATTTTTCGTGCATTTGCTATAATTTATATGTTGATATGCGAATAGTAGGTATCATTTTCAGGATTAATGCGGAGAAGATAAAAGGAGAACTATAGTGTCTGAAGAAAATAAAGTGATAGATAAAGTGAATACATCAGAAATAGTCGAGCAGCCGGTGGATGCGGAGGAGATTCCGCCAGTGAAGACAGAGGCGATACCACCGGTGAATACGGAACCAACACATCCTGTACAGCCACCGGTAGAACCGGCGCAGAAGCTGGAAGATTATTACAAAGAGACTGTGGAGGATCGTGCAGCTGAGGAAGAGTACGAGCAGGCGGTTAAAGATCCGCAGAACCGGAAGGAAAAGATCGATCAGATCAAGAGTATTTTCCACCGCAGTGGGGAGAAGAAATTTTCCAGAGAAGAAGTGATTCTTTCTAAGATTCGACCGGAGGATATGCTGGAATATCTGACGTTGGAACAGCGCAGACTGGAATGCTTACAGAAAGCAAGACAGAGCCGGAATGAGAAGCTTCTCAAGGTGCTTCAGCTTGCGGCGATACTTGCAGCAATTGTAGCGGTTGTCGCTTTACTGAAGGATAATCCGGTCGTTCTTGTGAACATTCTGTATATGCTTGGTATTGTAGCAGCAATCTGGATTTGGAAGAATCCGGGAAAGAAGTAAATTTACTGTAATGAGGTGACGATATGAAATTTTTTCATTTATCAGACCTGCATATAGGAAAGCAATTACATCACTATAACCTCCGGGAGGATCAGGAACATATCCTTGCGGAGGTTCTTTCATATGCAGCGTCCATACATCCGGATGCGATTGTTATTGCTGGAGATATCTATGATAAATCCGTGCCATCAGGAGAAGCGGTAAGTCTGTTTGATGAATTCTTGACAGCTCTGGCTAAGATTGAACCGGCGATTCCGGTTCTTATCATATCGGGAAATCATGATTCGGCACAGCGGCTTGATTATGCCAGTCGTTTGCTTGGAAGCCATCAGATTTATATTGCGGGTCAGGCTCCGGAGGAAGAAGCAGATCGTCTGAAAAAGATTACTTTGACAGATGAATTTGGAGAAGTGGATTTCTGGCTGCTTCCGTTTTTAAAACCGGGATATGTACGCAAGATCTTTGGCGGAGAGGTGCCGGAAAGTTATACGTCAGCTGTACAAGGAATTCTGGAGAGGGAGAAGATCGATTTTTCCAGAAGAAATGTACTGGTTTCCCATCAGTTTTATACAGGGAAGGGGGAGACTCCAACAACGTGTGAATCAGAAGTATTATCTGTCGGAGGCATTGATAATGTAGATATTTCCGCAGTACAGGAGTTTGACTATGTGGCTCTTGGACATTTACATGGAGCACAGAGAGTCGGACAGGAGAAGATCCGTTACTGCGGAACATTGTTGAAATATTCAGTCAGTGAAGCAAATCAGAAGAAGACACTTCATGTAGTCGAATTGAAAGAAAAGGGGAGCGAGCCGGAGATTCAGAAGCTGCCGTTACATCCGCTTCGTGATGTACGGAAACTGCGTGGAACTCTGGAAGAGATCCTTGAAGCGGAGGACGGAACCGGGAGCGAAGATTATGTCAGTGTGACGCTGACAGATGAGGTTGATCCGTACAAACCGAAGGAGCAGCTGGAAAGAAAGTTCCATCATATCCTCGAAGTGCGAATGGATAATGAAAGGACGAGACAGAAGCTGGAATTTTCTGAAGAACAGATACGGATCGGTACTCCGTTTGAAACATTTTGTGATTTCTACAAAGAGATGCAGAGGCAGGAAATGTCTGAGCAGGAACAAAAGATCTTAAGAGAGATTCTAAGTGAAATGAAAGGGGAAGACGTATGAGACCGGTGAGATTGACGATGTCCGCATTCGGATCTTATGCGGGCGTCCAGGAGATAGATTTTACAAAGATTCACAGCGGATTATTTCTGATCACCGGAGATACAGGTGCAGGAAAAACAACTATCTTTGATGCAATCATGTATGCACTGTATGACCGGACGAGTGGCGGACGCAGAGATGGAAATATGATGCGCAGCCAGTATGCATCAGAAGACACAGACACTTATGTTGAATATGTGTTTTCTTATCGGGGACAGGAATATACCGTGCGCCGTAATCCGGAATATCTCCGGGTCGGAAAGAGGAGAAAAGCAGATGGAAGCCTCCGGTATGTGAAAGAGACAGCGAAGGTAAGTCTCCTTCTTCCGGACGGAAGGGAATACCAGGGGAAGAAGCGAGAGACAGACCAAAAGATTCAGGAAATCATTGGTCTTGATGCGGGACAGTTTACACAGATTGCCATGATCGCGCAGGGAGATTTCTTAAAGCTTCTTCATGCAGAATCGAAAGAACGTAAAAAGATCTTCTCACAGATTTTCCAGACACAAATCTACTGGCGGATTCAGGAAGCACTGAAAGAAAAAGGAAAAGATCTGTATATTGCGCTGAAGGAAAGTGAATCAGACATCCGGCGTGAGATGGAGCGTGTGGAACCAGAGAATACAGAGCAGCAGGATCTGGCAGACCAGTGGAAAGAACTCTGTGAGTTATCCATGCCGGAAGGGGAAAAGGTTCTGGAGGCTGTGAAAAACTTTCTCGAATATGAAGAAAGTTGTGGAAAAGTCTTAAAGAAAGAATCAGAGGAACTTAAGAAACAGTCAGAAACACTTCGAATGCTGATTCAGAAGAAAGCAGAGAAAAATAAGATATTTGACCGTTTGGAAATGGAAGAGAAGCAGCTGAGTATTCTTAATGCAAAACAGGAAGAGATGGAAACCTGTCGGGTTCAGGCAGTGCTTGGACACCGGGCAGAGCAGGCGAGACATCTGGAAGTGCAGGCTCTTCGAACAGCGAAATCCGTGCGGCAGATACAGGGAGAAATCGAGCAGATTACTGTATGGCAGAAGGAACAGGAAAAGGAACTTTCTGAGGTTAAAGAAAAAGCGGAAGAATTGGAAGAAGTTTTTGCAAAGGAAGAACCGGAAATGCTGAAAAAAATTTCACAGTTATCGGATCTCCTTCCACATTACGCAAATGTGCGTAAGTATTCGAAAGAATATGAAAATCAGACAGGGGCAATGCAGCGTTGTATACAGAATTGTCAGGAAGCATCAGCTCAGTATGAGGAAGCATATGCGAAATTCTTTCAGGAGCAGGCGGGAATCCTGGCAAAGGAATTACAGGAAGGCACGCCGTGTCCGGTCTGCGGATCAGTAGAACATCCGCATCCGGCAAAGATTTCCGGAGAAGCACCGGATAAAGAGACGGTAGAGAAACTGAAGCAAAGACGTGATCTGCTGGAACAAAAAAGAATACAGCAGCAGGAAAAGTTTCAGATATGTAAAGCACAGCTTGAATCAGAACAACGTATTCTCGGAGATAATCCTGTGAAAGAAGAGCAGGTGAAAGAAGAGCTTCAGAAGATGCAGGTTGAACTGGATCGGAAGAAGAATGAAACAAAGCAGGCACAGGAACAGTGCCGTAAGATGACGGAGGAAAGCAGACGTCAGGCAGGAAAACTGGAGGGACTTCGAAGTCAGAAAACAGAACTTGAGAAGCGTTTTGTAAAAGAGCAGGAAGAGTTCCGAGAGGAGATCAGCCGACAGGAATTTACTTCACAGGAAGAATTCCGTGAGGCGAAACAGTGGATCGAAGGGTGGCGGGAGAAAGACAAAGAAGTGAAAGAACATGACCGCCAGCTGTTAGAGAAAAAGGCAAAGATCGAGACGCTGAAGGAACAGACTGCAGGCGAAAAGCGGGAAGATCCGCAGCAGGAGATGGAAAAGCGAAATGAAGTAGAACATCTGTTGAAAGAAAAACAGGATCATCAGATGCAGCTTCACAGCAGATGGACAGGTAACCAGAATGCGTACAAGAATCTGAAACAATATTTTTCTTCGCAGGAAGCTCTGCGAAAAGAATATGAGGTACTTTCCAACCTGAGCAAGACTGCAAATGGCAATTTGAGCGGCAGTGTGAAACTTGATTTTGAGACGTATGTACAGCGGACTTATTTCCGGCAGATCATTCAGGCGGCAAACCGCAGGCTGGCGCGGATGACATCGAATGAATTTATTTTACAGTGCAGGGAGATTCAGGATTTGAGTAGTCAGGGACAGGCCGGACTTGATCTGGATGTCTATGATCTGGTGACAGATTCTGTCAGAGATGTGAAGTCTCTCTCAGGAGGAGAATCCTTCATGGCAGCCTTATCAATGGCATTGGGACTTGCAGATATTATCCAGAATACGGCGGGAGCTGTAAGTCTGGAGACGATGTTTGTAGATGAAGGATTCGGATCTCTGGATGATGCATCAAGAGACCGTGCAATTCAGATTCTCAAAGAACTTGCAGGAGAGAAAGGACTGGTTGGAATCATTTCCCATGTAAATGAATTGAAAGAGCAGATTGACTGGAAATTAAATATTACAAAGACAGAGCATGGAAGTCAGGCAAAATGGGAAATCTAAAAGCATAAGGCAATAATAGGGACAGCTACGAAGAAGGACAGAATACAGGCAGGTGCGGAAAATGAAACAAAATGGAATGAGAGAAAGAAAAGGAAGGATTTCAAGATACGGAAGAAGGATGTTGGCAGTTCTGCTCAGCGCAGGGATGCTGCTGACAGAGACTCTTCCGGTATTCGGAACAGAAAATACGGAGGAAACGGCACGCCCACATCAGCTTTATTGCACAGTACTTGGAGACAGTATTGCGAAAGGTTACACTTGCGATAAATCCTGGATGGAGAATTATGGAAGTCTGGCAGCAAAGGAAATAGCATATAGCGAAGGGTGCAGATATATTTATCACAATTATGCAAGAACAGGTCTTGATACAGCAGGATTGAACGAAAAGTATTTGTCAAAGCAGGATGTGCAGATGAATCTTGCAAAAGCAGATGTTATTTTTATAACAATTGGTTCGAATGACCTGCTCAACGAATGTAAGCGTGTGGTTCAGGAAATCCTGAAGACAGATACAAAATTTAAAAGTGCGGATGAGGCACTTGCATCTTTGAAAGAGTCTGTAAAGAAGAATCCGCTGCTTGTGCTGAGTGCGATCAACGCGTTGAACAACTGGGATTATAATTCCTTTGAAAAAGAATGGATTCAGATGATGAAGACAGTAAATTCATTGAAAAAGGACGATGCAAAAGTGATCGTGACTACAATTTATAATCCGGCAGGAAATATGAAGCTTCCGTCTACGCTGAATAAAATTGTAGAAGACATTATTGAAAATATGAACGCGATCATTGAAAAACGTGCGGGAAAATACGATTATGAAATTGCGGATGTGTATCAGTCATCTGTGACATCACATCTGCAGAAAGATGGAGTACATCCGGATTCACAGGGGCAGCAGATCATTGCAGATCTGGTTTGTAAGGAATACGAAAAGTAAAAAAGAAGCATTCTTTGTGTTGGTTCTTATATGGAACAATGCAGAGAATGCTTTGTTGTATATTAGGAAAGGACTTTCCTAATATACAACAAACGCTCCGCTCAGGATGCGCACTGCAGCGTACAAGGTAGGTGTCGCAAGCGACCGCCGCAGGCGCAAGAATGTGCCGAGGCACATTCTTTGTTCTTTTTACAAGAAATAGAACTGTCACATTTATAACACAAAACATTCACAGAACTCTGATACTTTTGAAAAGTCAAAAATCTCGGTTTGTCTGCATAGATATAGACTGGAAGAAATATAGGGAGGTAAGACTTTGATAGAAGTAAAGAATCTTGTGAAGAAGTATGGAAATCATACAGCAGTAGATCATTTGAACTTCACAATAGAGGAAGGGCATGTCTACGGCTTTCTTGGACCGAATGGGGCGGGAAAATCAACAACGATGAATATTATGACAGGATATCTCGGTGCTACCGAAGGAGAAGTGCTGATTAATGGACATGATATTCTGAAAGAGCCGGAGGAGGCGAAAAGGCAGATTGGTTATCTGCCGGAATTGCCACCGTTGTATATGGAGATGACAGTTCGTGAATATCTGGAATTTGTAGCGGAGTTGAAAGGAATCGCTAAGAAGAAAAGAGGAGAGTCTATCAATGAAGTAGAGAAGATGGTGAAGATCTGGGAAGTGGAAAACCGTCTGATCAAGAATTTGTCAAAAGGATACCGTCAGAGAGTCGGACTGGCACAGGCGGTGCTTGGATTCCCGGAGATCATCATTCTTGATGAACCAAGTGTCGGACTTGATCCAAAACAGATCATAGAGATCCGTGAACTGATCCGTCAGCTTGCGAAGAAACATACAGTGATTTTGAGTTCTCATATTTTGGCGGAAGTCCGTGAAGTCTGCGATTATATTTTGATCATTTCCAAAGGAAAACTGGTTGCAAGTGACACACCGGAGAACCTGGAACGGAATCTGGGAGATTCTGATCTGATTGAGATCGAGACGAAAGCAGATCCGGATGAAGTTCGAAGAATTCTTGAGACAGTAGATGGAATTCGAAGCATTTCTACAAAGCATCTGGAAAATGGAATCACATGGGCTCAGATTCAGGAGAAGAAAAATACAGATGTACGTGAAAAAGTATTTCAGGCATTTGCACAGAATCATCAGCCGCTGCTGAAACTGAATCCGTTGCAGGTAAGTCTTGAAGATGTCTTTATGGAACTGACGCAGAGCGACAGGGCAGCAGAAGAATATGCAGAAAAGGCGAAGAAGAAGGAAACGGAGGACATGAAAGATGCTGGCGATTTATAAAAGAGAAGTACGCTCCTATTTTCAGTCTATGGTGGGATGCGTGTTTGTTGCATTTCTTATTGCATTTACAGGAATCTACTTTATGGCATATAACCTGACAGCCGGATATCCATACTTTTCCTATACGCTTTCAGGTACACTGATCGTATTTATCGTAGGGATTCCGCTGATCACGATGCGCAGTTTTTCAGAAGAGCGTAAAAATAAGACAGATCAGCTGCTTCTGACAGCTCCGGTCAGTCTGTGGAAGGTTGTGCTTGGAAAATATCTTGCAATGGTAACGGTAATTGGAATTCCGAATGTGATCTTCTGTGCGTTCCCATTAATCATTAAGGCACAGGGAACTGCATATCTGAAAGTAGATTACATATCCATCGGGGTATTCTTCCTGTTGGGCTGTGTATATGCGGCAATCGGCATGTTCCTGTCTGCTCTGACGGAAAGTCAGATGATCGCATTTATCAGTACATTTGGTATTCTGCTTATCTTGTATCTTTGGAATGGAATTCTTTCCATGCTTCCAAGCAGTGCAGTCAGCGGATTGGTCGGTGTGATTATTATTCTGACTCTGATTGTTGTTTATATTTATCAGATGACAGGAAATATAGTGATTGCCGGTGTGATCGAAGCAGTTGGTGTGATCGCCGGTGTGGTTGTGTACTTTGTGAAATCAAGTCTTTATGAAAACCTGCTGACAAAGATGCTTGGAAGACTGGCACTTGCAGATGTATTTACGGATATCACTTCGAACAGTATTGTAGATATAACAGGAATCGCGCTGTATCTTTCACTGATCGTAGTCTTTGTGTTCCTGACAGTACAGGCAATCCAGAAGAGACGTTGGAATTAGGAGGGCATGAAAGTGGATAGAAGAAAGAAAACAACAGGAAAGATCAAAGGGATGTTCCACACCTCCGGTACAAAGCACGGATCTTACAGTGTGGGGCTGACAGTACTTGTAATCGCGATTGTTATTGTGTTCAATCTGGTGATCGGACAGATTCCGGAAGCTTATCGCAATCTGGATATGAGCAGTACAAAGATTTATGAAATTTCAGATACAACAAAGGATCTGCTGAGCGGATTGAATGATAAAGTCGATATGAAAGTTCTTGCGGTAAAGAAAGACACGGATGACAGGATTAAGACATTTATCAGTAAATATGCAGCACTTTCAGACAAGATCAATGTTGAATGGATCGATCCGGTTCTGCATCCGTCAGCATTGACAGAGTATAATGCATCCGAAAATACAATTGTTGTATCTTGTGAAGCAACAGGAAAGACAACAACTATTTCTTTTGACAAGATTCTTGTTATGGATATGTCTTCCTATTATTATTCAGGAAATGCATCTTATTCAGAATTTGACGGAGATGGCCAGCTGACAAGTGCGGTGAATTATGTGACAAGTGATGTGCAGAAGACAATCTATAAAGTAAGCGGACATGGAGAGGCGGAACTGTCCTCTACAGTTACAGATTTGATGAGTAAAAATAATTACACTCTGACGGAGCTGAACCTTCTGATGGCAGGTTCCATTCCGGATGATTGTGATCTTCTGCTTATGAATGCACCGACAAATGACCTTTCAGAAAACGAAGTGACACTTCTGACAAATTATCTGGCAGCAGGCGGAAAAGTGATGTGTCTGCTTGGGGATACCTCTCTGACGGATTTCCCAAATCTGGCAAGCGTGCTGAAGGTGTATGGAATTGAAGGTGCAGATGGTTATATTGCGGATCCGACAAGATGTTATCAGAACCAGCCATATTATATCTTCCCACAGCTGAAGGTATCCGGTGATCTTGCGAACGGAATCAGTTCTCAGATGGTGCTTTTGACGAATGCACATGGAATGACATTGACAGATCCGACACGAGATACGATAACAACAAGTGCATTTATGGAGACATCGGAAAATGGATATGCAGTAACAGAGTCCGAACAGAAACAGGGAACGTATGAACTTGGAATTGTCGCAACAGAGACAATTTCTTCGGGAGATGATTCTGAGGAAAGCAGTACAACAGAAGCCCGTCTGACTGTGATCTCCGCAGGAAGCCTGATCGACCAGAATATTACAGATGCATTTTCACAACTTGAGAATGCACAGATCTTTATGAATGCAGTAAGTGCAAACTTTGATGGAGTGCAGAATCTTTCTATTGAGGCAAAGAGTCTTGGAACAGAGTATAATACGATACAGCATGCCGGTCTGTTCAGCCTTCTTGTAATCTTTGGAATCCCGGCAGTGATTCTGATTGCCGGATTCAGCGTATGGTTCAGAAGAAAAGCTTAAGGAGGAAGAAATCAGAATGAAGAAAAAGAAAGGACCATTGATTTTAATCTGTGTTCTGGTGTTGCTCCTGATCCTCTATTTTGTCTTAAGCACATGGAATAAGAAGCAGGATTCCAAGGAAGAAGAAACGGTGAAAGTAACAGACCTGAAGACCTCAAAGATTACCGGAGTGAAATATGACTTAGGAACAGGTGAAATGAATTTTGAGAAAGATGAAGATACCTGGTACTATACTGCAGATAAAGATTTTCCATTGCGTCAGAGTTATCCGAAGACAGTAGCTGATGCCATGGGACAGTTGAATGCGGATCGAGAACTTGAGGATGCGGATGCACTGGAAGAATATGGATTAGATCACCCGACTTATACGGTTACACTGACAGATGAAGATGGAACTGTGACAACGATCAAGGTTGGGAATGCGACCGGAAATGATTACTATGCGACAGTGGACGATACGGAAAAGGTTTATACAATTCCGGCGACTTCATTGGATGATATCCAGACAGAACTGGATCAGATCGCTCAGCTGGATACTTATCCAAGTATCGGAAGTGGAAACCTGAAAAAAGAAGTGATCACACAGAATGGTGAGACGATAACCTATGATTCCGAAAATGAGGATCAGGCAGAAGATGTTGCGGCAGTAGCCGGAGGACTTGGTGCAGCAACGCTGTCAGAGGTAGCGGATTATTCTGTAGATGATGCGGATCTTACAGGGTATGGTCTGGATGAGACTTCCAAAATCACAGTAGAAGTTACTTATACAAGCGATGATGAAGATCAGACAATGACGCTTTACATCGGAGGAGAAAATGGAAGTGGGGACAGATATGTCAGGATTAATGATTCCAGGATTGTGTACCTGATCTCAGATGAAATCTGTAATAATATATTGAATCAATAAAGACTGGTAACTGTTCGGAGAAAACGAAGAAAATTCGCTGTATTTCCTCTGGACGGTTACCACATTTTATATTTATTTAATTGACTTTTGAATGAAAACAGCGCAGAATATAGCACATATCATTTTAGTAGGAAACTCAACGGAAGAGTACACGATAAGTTACAGATATCGTGAAAATAATGTGTGTAGACAGAGTTATTGAGAAAGAAGGATTTTGTATGAAAGAAAAATTTTTACGTTTTATGCAGGGAAGGTATGGCGTGGATCAGTTTTCTAAAGCGCTGCTCATTGCAGGATTGGTAGTAGTGCTCCTGTCTTCTTTTTTTACAGGGAAAGGAGTGGGGACGCTATTTTATTTCCTTGGATGGGTATTGATCATTTATTGTTATTTCCGGGTCTTTTCCAGAAATATATCGAAACGGTATGCAGAAAATCAGAAGTATCTTGCGAAGACTTATAAACTCAGAACCTATATTCAGCAGCAGAAGAACAGTTTGGCACAGAGAAAGGTATATCATATCTATAAGTGCCCGGGATGCAAGCAGAAGATCCGTATTCCGAAAGGAAAGGGAAAGATAGAGATTCGCTGTCCGAAGTGCGGAACAACATTTATTAAAAAGAGTTGATGCATTTACCAGAGACGCAACATCTGCTATGATATGCAGGTGGTATTTATAGAATGAGGATGAGAGAAAGAACGAGGGAATAAGAAGGATGTCAGATCCATACAGTATATTAGGTGTAGACAGGAATGCTACGGATGAAGATGTGAAGAAAGCTTATCGAAAGCTGAGCCGACAGTATCATCCAGATGCGAATATCAATAATCCGAAGAAAGATGAGGCTGAGGCGAAGTTTAAGGAAGTGCAGCAGGCTTATCAGCAGATTATGGATGAACGCGAAAAAGAATATAATTCCGGGTATGGTTCAAGTGATGGCTCAGGTTATGGTAGTTACGGTCCGTTTGGAGGATTCGGCGGTTTTGGTTCTTATGGATATGGTTCAGCAGGAAGTACGGGCGGAACTTCCGGGATGAGTGAGGAAGATGCACATCTGAATGCGGCAGCTAATTATATACGAAGCGGACATTATAAAGAAGCTCTTAACGTACTCGCCGGAATCAGCCAGCATAGTGCAAGATGGTATTTCTACAGCGCATCGGCGAATTCCGGATTAGGAAATAACGTGACTGCATTGGAAGATGCGAGAGAAGCAGTTCGTCTGGAACCACAGAATATGCAGTATCAGATGTTGCTTCAACAGCTGGAAGGTGGCGGAAACTGGTATCAGACAAGGCAGACAATGTACGGATATCCGGGAACCTACAATAGTAGCTGGTGTGTGAAACTATGTATTGCCAATCTGATGTGCAATATATGCTGTAACAGTGGCGGACTGTGCCTGGGAGGCGGTCCGGGCGGCGGAACATTTATGTAAGATGAATAGAAGAGGAGAATCGAGAATGTTAACACAGTTTTCGAGAACAGAACTGCTTTTAGGTAAGGAAGCAATGAACAAGCTGGAAGGCGCCCGCGTTGCCGCGTTTGGTATTGGTGGTGTCGGTGGATATGTATGTGAAGCGCTTGTGAGAAGCGGAGTCGGAAAGCTTGATCTGATTGATAATGATAAAGTATGCATGAGTAATCTGAATCGCCAGATTATTGCGACGAGAAATACAGTTGGCAAATACAAAACAGAAGTAATGAAGAGTCGTATCCTTGAGATTAATCCCGAGACGGAGGTGAATATCCATAATTGTTTCTTTCTGCCGGAAAATGCGGAAGAATTTCCTTTTGAAGAATATGACTATGTAGTAGATGCAGTTGATACGGTAACAGCTAAGATTGCGCTTGTAATGAAATGTAAAGAAATGGATGTGCCGATCATTAGCAGTATGGGTGCAGGAAATAAGCTGGATGCGAGCGCCTTTCGCGTAACAGATATTTATAAGACAAAGGTGTGTCCGCTTGCGAAAGTGATGCGACGTGAATTGAAGAAACGCGGCGTAAAGAAGCTGAAAGTAGTATATTCGGAAGAGGAGCCGATCCGTCCAATGGAAGATACTTCGGATAATTGTAGCACAGAGACGGTTTGTCAGGACGGTGTAGAATATAAAGCTGCAAAACGCAGATCCACTCCGGGCAGCGTGGCATTTGTACCGTCAGTGGCAGGTCTGATCATTGCAGGTGAAGTAATTAAGGACCTTGCGAGATAAGAAAGAACGACAGGGGAAGAGAGATGAGTAAATCAAAGAAAGAATTAAGTTTTGCCGAAGAAGTAGAACAGAGTCTGCGTAAAAAATTCAGAAAGAATATATGGTGCAAATTTACAAAGGCAATCAACGAATATGAACTTGTGAAACCGGGAGACAGAATTGCGGTCTGCATTTCCGGGGGGAAAGATTCTATGCTACTGGCGAAACTTTTTCAGGAACTGAAGCGTCATAATAAATTTGATTTTGAGGTGAAATTCCTTGTGATGGATCCCGGGTACAGTCCGGTCAATCGTCAGGTGATAGAAGAGAATGCGAGACGTCTGGAGATTCCGATAGAGATTTTTGAGTCAGAGATTTTTGAATCAGTTTTTAATATAGAAAAATCCCCATGTTATCTCTGTGCAAGAATGCGTCGTGGATATTTGTACAGTCATGCGCAGAAGATGGGATGTAATAAGATTGCGTTGGGACATCATTATGATGATGTGATCGAGACGATCCTTATGGGAATGCTTTATTCAGCGCAGGTGCAGACAATGATGCCGAAGCTGCATAGTACAAATTTTGAAGGAATGGAACTGATCCGACCGCTATATATGGTTCGCGAAGAAGATATCAAAGCATGGAGAGATTATAATGATCTGTATTTTCTTCAGTGTGCATGTAAGTTTACGGAAGCGTGCGCTACAAGTGAGAATAATGAAGAGAATCTTTCTAAGCGTAAAGAAATCAAAGAATTGATCGCTACATTGAAAAAAGTAAATCCATATGTGGAAGGGAATATTTTCAAGAGTGTCGAAAATGTAAATCTGGATACTGTGGTTGCATATAAGTTAAAAGGGATGAAACATCATTTCCTTGATACTTATGATCTGAAAGAAGAAATTTAGCCGATAGTTCAGATATATAGTTGAAATAGGTATAAAACAATTTAAGAAAGAGGCTTGACTTCCGTTTGTTCCCATGATACAATGTTTGGGCGAATGGAAGTAGGCTTTTTTTTTATGCCTAAAAATTGATGGCTCGCAACCATCAGCAACACGTAGGTGAATATATTAAAAGCGAGGTGGAAGTTGTGCGCACAAGAATTACTCTGGAATGTACGGAATGCAAGAACCGTAACTACAACATGACAAAGGATAAGAAGACTCATCCGGAACGCATGGAAACCAAGAAGTACTGCAGATTCTGCAAATCACACACACTGCACAAAGAGACAAAATAATTGTTGTCGAAAGGAAGTGGAATTATGGGTGAGAATACAAAAACTCAGAAGAAGAGCTGGTTCAAAGGACTTAAGACAGAGTTCAGGAAGATCGTTTGGCCAGACAAGAATACACTTGCTAAACAGACCACGGCAGTTGTTGCTGTCTCCGTAGTGCTTGGAGCGCTGATCTCAGTAGTTGATGCGCTTTTGAGATATGGAATTGACTTTTTAGTGAAGTAGTTGATCGCAGCAGAAAGGTGATTTTATGTCAGAGGCAAAATGGTACGTCGTTCATACCTATTCAGGGTATGAGAACAAAGTAAAAGCAAACATTGACAAGACAATTGAGACTCGTCATCTGGAAGACCAGATTTTGGAAGTTCGTGTTCCACTTGAGGAAGTACCTGAGATACGTAATGGAGTGGAAAAGGTCGTACAGAGAAAGATGTTTCCTGGATATGTTATGATCCACATGATCATGAATGATGACACTTGGTATGTTGTAAGAAACACAAGAGGTGTTACAGGATTTGTCGGACCTGGATCCAAGCCGGTACCGCTTGATGAGAGTGAGATGGAGAACCTTGGAATCAAACAGGATGAGGTGATCCTTGATCTTGAGATCGGTGATGTTGTAACTGTACTTAGCGGTGCATGGGAAGGAACAGTTGGAGCTGTTCAGACAATCAACGAACAGAAGAAGAGTCTGACAATCAATGTTGAGCTGTTTGGCCGAGAAACTCCGGTTGAACTTGGTTTTTCAGAAGTGAAGAAAATGGATTAAAATTGCGTGGGAGGGATGAGAATCCCGCCAATACCACAAGGAGGTAATTGAATGACAAAAAAGTAGAAGGAAATATATCAA